>Ga0268256_1000833_pt1 | contig 21910 bp, 18 predicted proteins | sample AgamicAtAmrz_FD_200247 | JGI IMG/M metagenome (GOLD analysis project Ga0268256, IMG submission 200247) | Agave microbial communities from Guanajuato, Mexico - At.Am.rz (v2) (version 3) | ecosystem: Host-associated > Plants > Roots > Rhizosphere | place: Guanajato, Mexico | collected 2012-06-07 | reverse complement strand
ATCCGCTGACGGCCGTGGTGGTGCTTTCCAAGCCCGCGCCCTATCTCCTGCGGGCGCTGACGGGTGGCGAAACACCCATCCTGCCGGCCCATGCCTATGCTTCGGAAAATTACAATGAAAGCCCGAACGGTAACGCGCCAGTCGGCACCGGCCCCTTCGTCTTCGAGGAATGGAAACGCGGCAGCTATGTGAAGCTGAAGAAAAACCCGAACTACTGGCAGGCCGATCTTCCCTATCTCGACGGTTTCGTGGCCCGTTTCGTCGCCGATTCGGCTTCCACCACCATTTCCGTGGAAACAGGCGAGGCGGATTATACCGCCGATGTGTCCTACAGCGATCTGGAGCGTCTGCGGCAAAATCCGAAGCTTGCGGTGGAGGTTTATACCGACTCCTATCTCAACAATGCCGCCGTGTTCGAATTCAATCTCGAAAATCCGATCCTTGCCAAAAAGGAAGTTCGGCACGCGCTGGCCTATGCCATTGATCGCAATTTCATTAACGACGCCATTTTCTTCGGGACGGCGAAACCGGCCGGTTCGAACATTCCGGCTGTCTTCACCGCCTATAATGACGAGAAGCCTTTCAATTATCCCTTCGATCTCGCCAAAGCGAACGAGTTGCTGGACAAAGCGGGCTATCCGAAGGGTGCGGATGGCACCCGGTTTTCGCTGCGGCTGGCCTTCCTGCCTTCCGACGTCTTTCGCAAAACCTCGGAATATCTACGCTCATCCTTCGGCAAACTTGGCGTGAAGGTGGATATTGTCGAAGGCGATCTCGCCACCTTCATCAAGCGGGTCTATACCGAGCGCGGTTTTGACCTGACGGTGAATGGCATCAGCCGGCTGTTCGATCCGACGGCGGGCGTGCAGCGCCTCTATTGGTCCGACGGGATCAAGAAACCCGCGCCCTACGTCAACGCCGCCCACTACAACAATCCAAAGGTGGATGATCTTTTCCGCGCCGCCGCGATTGAGGTGGACGAAACGAAACGGGCGGCGCAGTTCCACGATATCCAGAAAATCACCGGCGACGATCTGCCGAATTTCTCCATCGTCGCTTTGCCGACCGTCATTCTGCGAAATACCAGCCTGAAGTCGCTCGTGACGACCATCGACATTGCTTATGGCGATCTGGCGACGGCCTGGAAAGACGAGTGAGTGTTTGTCAAAAGGGGGCATCCAAGCTCCGTCACCCCGGACTGGATCCGGCGTCCAGCGCGATCAAGTCCTTGATCGCAAGAGACTCTTCTCACGGTGCAGACGCGCAGTGGCTGGATGCCGGATCTAGCCCGGCATGACGGATGAGGGGGTCTGCGATCATCAACATTAACCCGGCAATTCTGCCGGGTTTTTTATTGCCGAAATCCGCCTTCCACCCTGTTTGCACCTTCGCGCGACACGCCCGTTTCAGGGAAAAACTTTGCGCATGAAACAGGTCCAGCGAAACAGCGATACCACCCGTGAAAATTTCGAAAAAATAAGTTTCATCAATAATTTAGCGCAAAGCATTTCTTCGCCGCGAAGCAAGAATTGCTTTCTGGACCGACGCTTTGGCCGCCTGCACTGTAAGCTGGAAATCTCACCCTCACATGATGGATGCCATGGCCAAGGATACGCTTTTTTTGATTGCCCCCGGTTTTGAGGACCCAAAGCACCCCGGTGTCCGCTTCGTCTGCCCGCATTGTAACCAGATCGAAGGCCTGCTTGCCGCCTTTCCTGATCTTGCTGCCGGGATCGATATCCGCCGCGTCGGTTTCCAGCGCCCGCGTGAGGCTGTCATCGCTGCCGTGGGAGTGGAAAACCAGTCGCTGCCGTTGTTCGTCTTTGCCGGCGATGCGCCCAGCGACGCTACGGCCAAGGGCGAGACGCACTTCATTCAGGACACCAAACGCATTTTGCAAATCCTCGCCGAGCGCCACGGGTTCCCGCAGCTGCACTGAGTTGCCGCGCCCGCATATCGGATTTTTTTCGGAGACAGACATGACCATTTCCAGACGCCAGTTTCACAAAATTGCACTCGCTGCCGGGGCGTTCGTCGCGCTTCCGGGCGGTTCCTTTGCCGCTGCCGAAGAACCGGTTTCGGGCGGTACGCTCAAAATCGTCTATTTTCCCGAGCCGACACAGCTTGTGGCGATCAACACCAGCGCCGGCGGCCCGCAATTCATCGGCTCGAAGATTTACGACGGGCTTTTGACTTACGATTACGAGCTTTCGCCCAAGCCGAGCCTCGCCAGGGAATGGAGCGTTTCGGCCGATGGGCTGGAATATGTCTTCCATCTGCAGCCGAAGGCGAAGTTTCACGACGGCAAACCGGTGACATCGGCAGATGTGGAATTTTCCATTCTGCGGCTGAAGGAAGCCCATCCGCGCGGCCGGGCGACGTTCGCGAATGTCGAGAGCGTCGATACCTCCGATCCGCTGGTCGCGAAGGTGAAGCTTTCCAAGCCGGCGCCGGGCCTGATTACCGCGCTTGCCTCCTCGGAATCGCCAATCGTACCGAAGCATATTTTCGAGACCTTCAAGCCGACAGATAATCCGAAACCCGCCCAGATCATCGGCAGCGGTCCCTTCGTGCTGAAGGAATGGGTGCCGGGCAGTCATATCCTGCTGGAGAAAAATGCCGATTATTGGGACGCGCCGCGCCCCCATCTCGACCGCGTCATCATCCGCCTCATCAACGATGCGGGCGCCCGTGCTGCCGCACTGGAAACCGGCGAAGGGGATATTGGCCCCAATCCGGTGGCGCTTGCCGATCTGGAGCGGCTGAAATCCATTCCGACGCTGAAGGTGGATGATCGCATCTATGCCTATGCCGGCCAGCAGAACCAGCTCGTCATCAACCTTGAGAACGAATATCTCAAGGAATTGAAGGTCAGACAGGCCATCGCCCATGCCATCGACGTTCCGGCGCTCATCGATACCGTGCTTTACGGTTATGCCGTGCCGTCGCCGACGCCGATCAGCCCCGGCCTTGCGAAGTTCCACAATGCCGATATCGGTTTTGCCAAGTTCGACGTCGCGCAGGCGGAGAAATTGCTGGATGAGGCAGGCTTTCCGCGCAAGGACGGCGGCAAGCGCTTCAAGCTCCGCGTCACCACCAACCCGTTCAATCCGCAGACCTATTCGGATTTCATCGCGCAGGCGCTGTCGAAGATCGGCATCGAGGCGGATATCCAGAAATTCGATTTCGGCACCTATGTGAAGGTTGTCTATACTGACCGCGCCTGGGACCTTTCGGTGGAATCCCTCTCCAACACCTTCGATCCGACAGCCGGTGTGCAGCGTGTCTACTGGAGCAAGAACTTCAAGATCGGCCTGCCGTTCTCCAATGCCAGCCATTACGCCAATCCGGAAGTGGACCGGCTGCTGGAAGCGGCGGCAGTGGAGCCGGATATCGAAAAGCGCGCGGCTTTCTTCAAGGAATTTCAGGCCGTCGTCGCCAAGGATCTTCCCGTCATCAATCTCGTCTCTCCCATCCAGCCGGTCGTCGGCAGCGTGCGCATCAAGGACTACGCGACCGGCGCAGAGGGGCTGAGCGGCAATCTCGCCAAAGCCTGGGTGACGAAGGAGGCGTGAGCCTTCCTCGGTTTCAAGCCGCATCAGAGCGAATAAGAGGTCATTTTCATGAGCAGAAAATCCGAAAAGCTGGTTCTCAATGCCTTCATCTATCCGGGCGGACATCATGAGGCGGCATGGCGGCATCCGGATTCGGAGCCGCATCGCGTCACCGATATAAAGCTCTATCAGGATATCGCCCGCAAGGCCGAAGCGGCGAAACTGGATGCCATCTTCTTTGCCGATGCGCCGGTGCTGGATGCCAATATCCGCTATGCCGCCCGCCACCGGCTGGAGCCGATCACCATGTTGGCGGCGCTTGCCGCCGTCACCGAAAAGATCGGTTTCATCGCCACGGCCTCCACCACCTATTACGAGCCATATAATCTCGCGCGGCTGTTTGCGTCCGTCGATCATATCAGCGGTGGCCGGGTTGGCTGGAACATCGTCACGACTTCGGCCGATGCTGCGGCCGGTAACTTCAATCTCCAGAAACATCCGCCGCATGCCGACCGTTACCGTCAGGCCATCGAGTTCGTCGATGTGGTGACGAAGCTCTGGGACAGCTGGGAAGACGATGCCATCGTCGCCGACAAGGAAAGCGGTCTGTTTGCCGACACAGACCGCATCCACCCCGCCAATCACGATGGGGAATTTTATCGGGTGCGGGGCGCGCTCAACGTACCGCGTTCACCCCAGGGCCGGCCGGTCTATGTGCAGGCCGGCTCCTCGGAGGAGGGCCGTGGTTTTGCGGCTCATTATGCTGAGGCAATCTTTACCGCGCATCAGACTCTGGAGAGTGCGCGGTCTTTTTATTCTGACATCAAGAGACGTGTTGCCGCCACAGGTCGCAATCCCGCCCATGTTAAAATCCTGCCTGGTATCAGCCCCTTTATCGCCTCAACCGAGGAGGAGGCGCGCAAACTTGAGGCCTCCTTCAACGATCTCATCCAGCCGGCCTTTTCGCTCGGGCAATTGCAGCGCATGACAGGCATAGACCTTTCATCCGCCGATCTTGACCAGCCGCTGCCAATAGAGGCCGTCGAGGCGACACGCGCGCAGGCGGATAGCAGCCGCCATCAGCTGGTTCTTGATGTCATAGACCGGGAAAACCCGACGATCCGGCAATTGTTGCACCGGCTTGCCGGCGGGCGCGGCCACAAGGTGATTTCCGGAACACCGGAACAGGTGGCGGACTGGATAGAGACCTGGTTCCGCGAAGGCGCAGCCGATGGTTTCAACATCATGCCGCCATGGCTGAATGGCGGGTTCGATATCTTCGTGGATGAGGTGGTGCCGATCCTGAAACGGCGCGGCCTGTTCCGTGAGGATTACGAAGGCGATACGCTGCGCGACCATTATGGCCTGCCACGGCCGGATAATATCTACGCGGCCAGAGAGTTGCAAAGGGAACGCGCCTGAGGTGGGACGGGCGTGTTCAGGCGGCGGCTTCGAGGGAGCGTATATCCTCGCGCAACAAAGCGAGTAGAGATGCGACCTCCGGCAGCCGCCGCCTGTCAGGACTGGTCAGCAGGTGGTAACGGCTTGCAGTCGGCTGTGGTGAGCCGAAGGGGGCGATCAGGCGGCCGTTTTTCAGCTCTTCCGAAATCAGCGAGTGGCGCGCGAGGCCGATGCCATGGCCGGATAAGATTGCTTCTATCAGCGCCGTCTGGCGCGAAAAACGTGGGCCTGTCGCCGAAAGCCGGAGCGGAATGCGGCAGGCGCGCAGCCAGTTCGCCCATTCGAAGGCGGCGTCCAGGCCATTGCCGCGCAACATCGCAAAGCCGAGATCCCGCAATTGGGCGGGCTCGCCTGCAAGCCCATGGCGGGTTGCGAACTCGGGAGTGCAGACAGCGCTAACGGTATCGGCGAAAAGCGGCTCGTGAAGAAAGCCCGGAATTTGCGCGTGGGTGGCGACGATGGCGCAATCGGCATCAAAATGGGTGAGATCGACGGTTTCACCCTCGATGGATTCGATCGAAAGCTCGACGTCTCCGAGGGCCGGAACGATGCTGCCCAGCCGCGGCGCCAGCCAGCGGGCGGCAAAGCAACCTTCCGCCAGAACCTTCAACTGCGGCCGGGTATTCGAAACCATTAGGTCGGAAAGACTGCCGATCATGGTCTCGAAAGCATCGGCAAGGCCGGGATAAAGCGCGCTGCCGGCATCCGTCAGCAGCAATTCACCGCGCTGGCGGCTGAAAAGCGGCTGGCCGAGATGGGTTTCGAGAATACGGACCTGCTGGCCGATGGCGGCGGTGGAGACATGCAGCTCCTCCGCCGCCCGCGAAAAGCTCGCATGGCGGGCGGCCACCACAAAGGCGCGCAAGGCGGTCAGCGGCGGCAGCCTGGAAAGTGTGGGCAGGCGAAAAGCTGCCCGGCTCGCGGCGGGAGCGACAAACTCCGTTCTCATTGCTGTTCCTCCTTTGCCGCCTGCATCTTCCGCATGGTCAGAACACCCGGCCTTCCCTGAGATGCGTCGTGGTGCCATTGAGGTAATAGTCACCAATCACCCGCGCCTTGTGGGCCAGCGGATTGTGATTGTAGACCGTGCGGATGTTACGCCAGTGGCGGTCGAAATTCCGGTCGCTCGATGTCGCCGAGCCGCCGCCGAGCTCATAGAGGTTGGTGGCGACGGTCAGCGAAAGCTGCGAGGCGATGATCTGGGTGCGGGCGGTGGCGAGCGAGCCTTCCAGCAGGGCTGCCTCAATGGCCTCTTCATCACCATTTGCAAAGGCGGCAGCTGTTCTGTCGAGCGTTCGGGCCGCTTCGCGAATGAGCGTCTTGACGGCGAAAGCGCCGGCACTGATTTCACCCAGCATCTTCTGCACGAAGGGATCCTGATTGGCGGTTTCCGCAGCGCTGTGAAGCGTGGTACGCGCCTGGCGCAGAACATATTCCACACCGTCATTAAGCGCGCCCTGAACTGCGCCGGTGGCAGACGCAGCAAGGTGCAGCTGCCGCATGGCCGAGCTGTGGCGGCCGATCTGGGTGCCGAGCTTGCGGGTTGTCAGCTCATGCGGCAGCACCTCGACATTTTCAAGCAGCACGCCGCCGCTTGCCGTCATGCGCTGGCCCATGCTGTCCCAGTCGTCGAGGATGGTGATGCCGGTGCGATCAAGCGGAATGAGCACGCCGATTGGCTGCTCGTCATCGCCAATGGCGCTGAAGGTGCCGAAATCGGCAAAGGCCGTACCGGTCGCATACCATTTGCGGCCGTTCAGCCGGTAGCGGTCGCCATCGGCACTCAGCCGCGTGGTGATTTCGCCGGGGCGTTTGGTGCCCTGCTCGGTGCTGGCGCCCGCAAAGAGCTTGCCGGCAAGGACATGTTCAAGATGCCGCCGGTCCTCCAGCTCGATGGGTGCAAGGGCGAGATTTTCGGTGAAATTGAAATGGCTGCGAAGCGCGTGCGGAATATTGCTGTCGGCTTCGCCGAGGATCATCAGCACTTCGATATAGTCGGCAATCGAGCCGCCCGGTCCGCCCTTGGCTTCGGGGACACGCAGCGTGCCGATCTTTGCCTCCTTGATAAGGGCGAAGATATCGAAGGGCAGTTCCCGCTGGCGTTCGCGGCGGGCGGCATCCCGGGCCGCGATAGCCGCAATGTCCTTTGCCCGGGCCAGGATTTCGTCGCGGCTCGGCACGCCGGAATTATTGGTGGTGGTTGTCTGTGGTTTCGGATTGGACATTGCGGTTTTCCCGTGAGCGGATGTGATAGCCTGCGGCACAATCGCGCCGCAGGCATGTTCGTCTGGACGATCAGGCGACCGCGCGCGGCTTGAGCGCCGGGCGGTGTGCGGCCTCGAGATTGCGCGGCACGCGGCCTTCGACGGGATGGCTCGGATCGTTGAAACCGGGTGTCGAGGGATGGCCTGTTGTCACAAGGCTGTCGACCAGTGCTTCATCTTCGGCATCGATTTTCACATCGAGGGCGCGGATATAGCCATTCCAGTGCTCTTCGGTGCGCGGGCCGGTGATGGCGGCGGTGACGAACTTGTTGTTCAGCACCCAGGCGAGCGCGAAATCCGCCGCCGAAACGCCCTTCGAAGCGGCATGGGCCGCGACCTTCTGGGCGATTTCAACCGATTCCGGGCGCCATTCCGTTTCCAGAACGCGCTTGTCGCCACGGCCAACGCGGGTATCGGCACCCGGCTGTTCGCCCGGCTGATATTTGCCGGTCAGTACGCCGCGTGCGAGCGGTGAATAGGACACGACGCCAAGGCCGTAATTATGCGCGGCCGGCAGCTGTTCGGCTTCCGCCGTGCGGTTGACGATGTTGTAGAGCGGCTGGCTGGCAACCGGCCGGTCGATGCCGAGCTGGTCGGCCAGATGCGAAATTTCGGCAATGCGCCAGCCGCGGAAGTTCGAAACGCCGAAATAGCGCAGCTTGCCGGCGCGGATGAGATCGGCGATGGCGCGCACCGGCTCTTCCAGCGGCGCATCGAAGACGGCGCGGTGGAAATAGAGGATGTCGATATAGTCGGTGTTGAGGCGGCGCAGCGAATTCTCGACGGTCTCGATCACCCATTTGCGAGAATGGCCGCCAAGGTTCGGGCCCTTGGTATGGGAATTGACGAATTTCGTCGCCAGAACCCAGTGATCGCGCGTGGACTTGATGCCGCGGCCAACGACCTCTTCCGACTTGCCGTCGTGATAGACATCGGCGGTGTCGATGAAGTTGATGCCCTGTTCGCGTGCCTTGTCGATGATGCGGAAGGCCACGTCATCCGGTGTCGGGCCTCCGAACATCATCGTGCCGAGGCTCAGCGGTGAAACTTTCAGCGCGCTGCGTCCGAGATAGCGATAGTCGACCATTATGGTTGCTCCTTTAAGTTATTGGGCATGGTGGCAGGCCACGGCGTGGTTCTTGCCGAAAAGGGTGTAATCCGGCGCTTTTTCGCGACAGAGATCGGTGGCGAGCGGGCAGCGTGTGTGAAACCGGCAGCCGGATGGCGGATCGTGCGGGCTCGGCAGATCGCCGGAAATCGGTGCCGCCTGCTTGCGGCGGGCGGGATCGGGAACGGCAGCGAGAAGGGCGCGAGTATAAGGATGCTTCGGAGAAGCCCAGAGTTCCGATGTCGGGGCGCTTTCGACGATCTTGCCGAGATACATGACCAGCACGCGGTCGGAGAAATAACGCACCACGGACAGATCGTGGGAGACGAAGAGATAGGACAGCGAAAGCCGCTTTTTCATCTCCACCAGAAGATTGAGGATCTGCGCCTGTATCGACAGATCGAGCGCCGAGACCGGCTCGTCGCAGACCACCAGTTCCGGTTCCAGAACCAGTGCGCGGGCAATGCCGATGCGCTGGCGCTGACCGCCGGAAAATTCATGCGGATAACGGTCGAGCGAATCCGCCGGCAGGCCGACCTGCGCGACGATGGCTTCAACAATCTCCCGCTGGCGCGCCCGGTCGCCGATGCCGTGCACTTTCAGCGGCCCGGTAAGGATGGTGCGCACCGTCTGTCGCGGATTGAGGGAGGCGAAGGGATCCTGAAAGATCATCTGGATGCGGCGGCGTATGCCGCGCAGCTGCGAAGGCGTCATGGCCGTGACATCAGCGCCCTTGAAGGTGATCCTGCCGGATGACGGTTCGACCAGACGCATCAGCGACTTGCCGAGCGAGGATTTGCCACAGCCGGATTCGCCCACCAGTGCCACGGTTTCGCCCGCCTCGATATCAAGCGAGACGTCATCGACGGCGCGCACGGTGCCGCGTCCGCCCGTATAGTGGGTGGAAAGACTATGCACTGACAAGAGCGTCATCGGACACCTCCTGGGATGTGGGAGCAACGAAGGGGCAGGCGGCGTAGCGGCCTTCCGAAATCGGCCTCAGCGGCGGCACGAATTGCCCGCAGAAACCACGGGCGCTCGGACAGCGCGGTCGGAAGGCGCAACCGCGTTCCCCCGTGGCGGAAACGATGGAGCCGGGAATCTCGATGAGCGGCCCGTCGCGATAATGCTGGCCGTCTTCCGCGCGCGGCGAGGCGGCAAGCAGGCCGCGCGTATAGGGGTGGTAGGGGTTGGAGAAAACCGGTTCCGGCAATCCTTCTTCCACCTTGCGGCCGGCATACATGACCATCACCCGGTCCGCCCATTGTGCCACGATGCCGAGATCGTGGGTGATGAGGATGACCGCCATGTTGAGATCGCGGCGCAGATTGTCGAGCAGCTGCAGGATCTGCGCCTGTATCGTCACGTCAAGAGCCGTCGTCGCCTCGTCGGCGATCAGGAGTTTCGGATTGCAGGCAACGCCGATGGCGATCATCACACGCTGGCGCATGCCGCCGGAAAGCTGGTGCGGATAATCATCCACCCGGCGGCCGGCATCGGGGATGTTGACGAGGTCCAGCAGCTCGATGGCGCGTTTGCGCGCCTGATGCCGGTCGATCTTCTCATGGATGCGCAGCACCTCGATGATCTGTTCGCCGACCGTCAGCACGGGGTTGAGCGAGGTCATCGGCTCCTGAAAGATCATGCCGATATCCCGGCCGCGAATGCCGCGCCATTGCCGCTCGGAAAGCGGCAGCAGATCGCGGCCCTCGAGCAGAACCCGGCCGCCGGTCTTGGCGTGGGAGGGCAGGAGGCCGATCAGGCCAAGCGCCGTCAGGGATTTGCCGGAGCCGCTTTCGCCGACGATCGCCAGCATTTCGCCGGGGCTGACATCGAAACTGACGCCTTTGACCGGTTGGGTTGAGCCGAAGCTGACGGAGAGATCATGGACTTCGATCAGTTTGCTCATCGGCGTTCCTCCGAAAAACGGGGGTTGAGCGCATCGTTGAGGCCATCACTGATGAGGTTCAGCGAAATGACGGTGAAGACGATGGCAAGGCCGGGAAGGGCGGTCAGATACCAGGCGGTGCGGATGACATCGCGGCCGGAACCGATCATCGAACCCCAGGAAACGCGGTTGGGGTCACCAAGGCCCATGAAGGAAAGTGCCGCTTCCATGAGGATCGCACCCGCCACCATGACGGAGGAAGTAACGATGATCGGCGGCAGCGCATTAGGCAGGATTTCCTGAAACACGATGCGGGCATGGCCATAACCCAGGCTGCGCGCGGCGAGCACATAATCCTTTTCGCGGGTGGCGCGGAATTCCGCACGGGTAAGACGCGCAACGAGCGGCCAGGTGATGATGCCGATGGCCGACGTGACCGTGGTGACAGACGGCTGGGCGATGGCGACCAGCACCACCAAGAGCACGAAATTCGGCAAGGTCTGGAAGATTTCGATGAGCTTGACGAGGATATCATCAATGACGCCACCAAAATAACCGGCGAAGGCGCCGACCGCGATGCCGATGGTGAGGCCGATCAGCGTTGCCACGACACCGACGGTGAGCGAAATGCGCGCGCCATGCACGATGCCGGCCAGAACATCCCGGCCCATGGAATCAGTGCCGAGCGGATAGGCCGCGTTCTGGCCCGGCCACAGGAACGGGCGGGCCACCATTTCCAGGGGATCGCCGGGATAGATCAACGGGGCGATCAGTGCGGTGACGATGACGGTGGCGAGAAACAGCAACCCGACGATGGCGTTGGGATTGGTGAGGAAGATTTTCAGTTCGCGCCGCAGTCCACGTCGCGGCACGGAGACGGAGCGGGCAGAAAGCGCATCCGGCGCATGAATATAGGGCCAGGCCTTTTCTTCCGGCTTTTTCGGTTTGGGATTGGTCTCTTCAGCGCCAAGTTCCGCCGTGTTGAGAACCGCTGTCGTGTGGGAGGAATTCATCGGCTTTCTCCGATGCGGGGGTCGAGCCATGCCTGCAAGAGGTCCACGGCCGCATTGACGATGATGACGACGAGGGAGGAGAGAAGCAGAATGCCGAGCAGCACGCTGAAATCCCGCGCCATCACGGCTTCGAAGGCGAGGCGGCCAAGGCCCGGCCAGCTGAAGACGGTTTCAACCACGACGGCGCCGCCGAGCAGTCCGCCAATATGCATGCCGGCCATGGTGGTGATGGGGATGAGCGCGTTGCGCAGGATATGGCGCGTGGTGAGCCTGATCGGCGAAACGCCCTTGGCACGCGCCGTGCGCACATAGTCCTGGGATTTCACTTCCAGCATCGCCGCGCGGGTCAGGCGGGCATAAATGGCCAGAAAATAAAGCGCCAGCGACAGGGCGGGGAGCACGATGTAGCGAAGCCTGTCGAGAAAGGCGGCGAAACCGGTAAGGCTGCTGCCGATGGTGCTGTCACCGCCGGACGGAAGCCAGCCGAGCTTGACCGAAAAGGTCAGGATCAGCATCAGACCGATCCAGAAACCCGGTACGGAATAAAAGATCAGTGAGCCAATCGAAATGATCCGGTCCGGCAGCTTGCCGGAAAAAAGCGCCATGATGGAGCCGAGGAACACGCCGACGAAGATCGCGATACCAAGGGCTGCGCCCATCAGCGCAAGCGTGCCGGGCAGGCGCTGGCCGATAAGGTCTGCCACAGGCATGCCGTATCTCGGCGAAAAACCAAGGCTGAACTGGGCCAGATTGCCGAGATAGTTCATCAGCTGATGCAGAACCGGCAAATCCAGTCCGAAGCGGGAGCGGATTTCCGCCATGGTCTCAACGGTTGCCGAACCCGCTTCCGCCGCCAGCACATCGGCCGCATCACCGGGTGCCAGCTGCAGCAGGAAGAAGTTCAGGATGACGATACCGAGAACCGTCGGAATGGCCTGAATGGCCACCCGTCTTGCCTGCGATAAAATCCGTTTCGAATTCGACATCGGCTCCAGTCCGTAAGCGTGGGAAACATAAAATCAGCCTCGAAAGGCGTGAGCATTAGTTGACTAATTTTATGGAATTTGTCAAAGAGTAATAGAATTATTTTCTGAAATTTACGGAAGTATGCGACATAAAGAAAAGATAATTCCTAATTATGAGAATGGTTGGTTCTTCATGCCAAACTCACTCTCCTCTGCGGAACAAACTTCTTCCTAAGCGCGACCGTTCAGTTTGCCGGTTTTTCGCCGGTTCAATCAAGGAGAGGGTATCGCATGACTATTTTCAACCAGACGACGCGGCGAGGTTTCCTGCTGGCCTCGGTGGCGCTTGGCGTGGTGTCTTTGCCGGGGCTGAAGGTCCGCGCGGCGGAGCCGGCAAGTGGCGGCACGGCCACCCTGCTCATCTCATCGGAACCGCCGGTGCTGACGACGATCGCGCATACGGCCTATAATTCCGTCTATATATCGCCAAAGGTGACCGAAGGTCTGTTGACCTATGATTTCGATCTCAATCCCAAGCCGCTGCTGGCCAAATCATGGGATGTGAGCGCGGATGGCCTGCGTTACACCTTCAAGCTGAGGCCTGGCGTAAAGTGGCATGACGGCAAGCCCTTCACCTCTGCCGATGTAGCTTTCTCCATCAATACCATCAAGGAAGTGCATCCGCGCGGCCGTAATACATTCCTGAACCTCACAAGCGTCGAGACGCCTGATGAGTTGACGGCTGTTCTGGTTCTTTCCAAACCAGCGCCATACCTCATAACGGCGCTCGCTGCCGCCGAAACGCCCATCGTGCCGAAACATCTCTATGAAGGTACGAAAGTCACCGAAAGCCCGGTCAATCTCGCCCCCATCGGCACCGGCCCGTTCAAGTTCAAGGAGTGGGTGCGCGGCAGCCATATCGTTTTCGAGCGCAATGCCGATTATTGGGATGCGCCGCGCCCCTATCTCGACAAGCTGATCGTCCGCTTCATTCCCGACGCTTCCGCCCGAGCGATTGCCATTGAAACCGGCGAGATCGATCTGGCCCCCAGCACGCCGGTCGCCTATAGCGATCTCGATCGCCTGAAAGAGCTTCCGAGCCTCGGTTTTGAGACAAACGGCTATCAATATTCGAATTCCGTCAGCCGCGTGGAGTTCAATCTCGAAAAGGATGTGTTCAAGGATGTACGCGTCCGTCGCGCCTTCGCGCATGTGATCGACCGCAACGTCATCTTCAACACCGTTAATTACGGTTACGGCGCGACCATCACCGGGCCGATCAATCCCAAGCTGACGAAATGGTTCGTGGATGATCTGAAAACCTATCCGATCGATCTGAAGGCCGCCGAAGCGCTTCTCGATGAGGCCGGATACAAGCGCGGCGCGGATGGCATCCGTTTCAAGCTCAATCTGGATTATGTGCCCAGCACCGAAGCCTATCCGCGCGGCGCGGATTATATTCGCCAGGCGCTGGCGAAAGTCGGCGTCGACGTGACGGTGCGCACGCAGGATTTCGCCACCTATACCAAGCGCATCTACACGGATCGCGATTTCGATTTTGCCTATGAGGGCATGAGCAATCTCTTCGATCCGACCGTCGGCGTGCAGCGGCTTTATTGGTCGAAGAACTTCAAGAAGGGCGTGCCTTTCTCCAATGGCGCGGCCTACAGCAATCCGAAGGTGGATGCGCTTCTCGAAGCCGCCGCCATCGAGATCGATCCGGACAAGCGCGTTGCGCAATGGAAGGAAATCCAGCAGATCCTCGTAGAGGACGTACCGGCCATCGATATCGTTGCGGCACCCGAAATTACCATCTTCAACAAGCGTATCGCCGATCACACCATCGGTGCCGAAGGTGTGGCGGGAAGCCTCGCCTTCGCGCATATCGCCGCATCCTGATCGTTTCACCAGACCCGGCCCCCTTTGCTGCGGGCCGGGACTTTTCCCTTTCATCGAGGACAAAGCCATGAGCACGTCACTTTCTGAAATCTGGTACACACGCTGCCCGGTGCCCACGCCCGTGGGACTGGCGGCGCAGCTCGGTTATCTCGGGCAGACCTTCGAGGAGGTCGGCATATCGCTGAAATCCATCATCGATTCGCCTGACCGTTCCGTTCGTCAGAGCCATTTCAACCACACGCTGGAATGGTCCTTCCGCCACGGCGGCAATGTGCCGCCCATCCGCGCCCGCTCGGAAGGGCGCAATACGCGCCTCATCGGGGTGACGTGGACGGACGAGTTTCAGGCAATCATCACCCTGCCGGAAACCGGTATCCGCTCTGTTGCCGATCTTGTCGGTCGCCGTTTCGGCGTTCCGCGCAGGCCGGAAGGCATTGTCGATTTCATGCGGGCTACGGCGCTGAAGGGCATCGTTTCGGCGCTTTCGCTGGAAGGGCTGAAGGTCGAGGATGTCGAACTCAGGGACATCGTCATCAAGGATTCGGTGCTGGCCTCGCAGGAAGGGCCGTCGCTGTTCGGCCTGAAGCGCCGGCAATCCTTCGGTGAGGAAATCATCGCGCTCCTGCGGGGCGAGGTCGATGCGATTTTCGTCAAGGGAACGGCCGGTATTGCCGCCGCGAACCTGATCGGTGCGGTGCAGGTGGCGGAGTTCGGGTTTCACCCAGACCCGAAGATTCGCATCAATTCCGGTTCTCCCCGCGTGCTGACGGTCGACGGACGGCTTGCCGATGAGCGCCCCGATCTGGTGCAGCGGCTGGTTGACGCCATCGCCCGGGCCTCGCTCTGGGCGGAACAGCACCCGGAAGAGACGCGCCGTTTCATCGCGCGCGAGGCCGGCGCGACGGAGGAGCAGGTTCTGGCCGCCAATGGCGCTGAGGTTCACCGCCATCTCGGTCTCGGCCTCGATGCCGACCTTGTCGGCGCCGTCGACCATTACAAGGAGTTCCTGCATCAATGGGGCTTCCTTGAAAACGACTTCGATCTTGGCGACTGGATCGATGACCGTTTCGTCACGGCAAATGAAAGGGCGGTGGCATGAGCGTTGCACTTTCCGCCGTTGCGACCGCACCGGCGCAGCGGCCAGATCCCGTCGCCGTTGCAACCGCGCTGGCCGGGGATTTCAGCCTGACCGCAGCGGACCACGACAAAAGCGGCGAATTCGCCGCCGGTAATTTCGAGGCGCTTTTCAAGTCAGGCCTGCTGGGTCTCGTCACGTCTGAAAAGGATGGCGGCTGGGGCGAAGGCATGGAAACGGCCCATGCCGTCATTACGGCCATCGCCAGGGGCGATCCATCGACCGCCCTCATTCTCGCCATGCATTACAGCGTCCATGCCGCGATCCGGCGCGGCAGGTGGCCGGCAGCACTTGCGGCAAAGGCACTGGCCGCCAATAGCAGGGAGCCGGCGCTCCTCAACAATGCGCAGGCGGAGCCGGGTGTCGGTTCGCCGGCCCATGGCGGCCTGCCGGAAACGACGGCGCGGATTGAGGGCGATGTCTGGGTGGTCAATGGCCGCAAGAGCTTCGTCACCGGCCTGCCGGGCCTGAAATGGGCAATCGTGCTTGCCGTGACGACGGAAGAGACGCCGCGTCTCATCCAGCTTCTGGTTCCTCTCGGTGCGGCTGGCATTGCCCAGGAAAAAGCATGGGAGGCGACCGGCATGTACGCCACAGCCAGCCATGATCTGGTGCTGGAAGATGTGAAGGTACCGCTTGCCGATATCGTCGCCGAACAGCCGGCGGATGAGCCGCTGCGGCGCGATGAAGCGGATGGTTATAATTTCTTCGTTCTGCTGGCTTCCGTTTATCACGGTGTCGCGCTTTCGGCGCGGGACGATCTGTTGCGCCACCTGAATGGTCATGTTCCGGCAAGCCTTGGCGCACCGCTGTCCTCCATCCCCCGTATTCAGGAAGGTCTCGGCCAGATCGAGGTGCTGCTGGCGGCGAACCGCCGCCTCCTTCTCTCCGTCGCCCGCGATGTGGATGCGGGGGAGCGGGTGGGAACCGATGCGCTGGCCGTTCGCCATGTGGTGATCGACAATGCGGTGGCGGTGACGGATCTGGCGCTGGAGCTTGGCGGCAATCGCGGCCTGCGCCGGGATTACGACCTTGAGCGCCATCACCGCGATGCCATCACGGCAAGGGCGCATGCGCCGCAGAGCCATATGATCCGAACGATTCTCGGTCGTCAGAGCATCAAGGCGGCGGGCGGTTGACTGACGACGCAAAAGGGCGGCCCTGTCCGAGGCGGGCCGCCCATGTTCAAGCCACGCCCATCAATCCCGCAGCAGCGGCAGCAAGCTCTCGCCCTGCCGCTCGATTTCCTTGAGATAGGGCGTGTCGGAAAGCACGAAATGGCTGATGCCCAGCGCGCGGTATTTGCACAGCGACGCGGCGACATCTTCCGCCGAACCGACAAGCCATGTGGTTCCCGCCCCGCCGCCACCGAATTTGCCCGGCGCGGTATAGAGATTGTCGTCCAGCACGTCGCTCTGACGGTGCAAATCCAGCAGGCGGCGCTGGCCGACAGCTACCGCCTGAAGATGGTCGTTCCAGCGTACCCCATTGTTTGCGGCCATTTCGGCAACTTTCGCTTCCGCATCGCGCCATGCCTCGGCCGTGGTGTTTCGCACCAGCGTGGTGATCCGCAGACCGAATTGCAGCGGCGGCAGATCGCGGCCGAGCTTTTCGCTGAAGTGCCTGAGTCGCTCGATCCTTTCGCGCACGCCGGCGAGCGGTTCTCCCCAGAAAAGCTGCACATCGGCCTCGGTTGCTGCAACCTGCTCGGCTGCTTCGGAAGCGCCGCCGAAATAGAGTTTGGGATGCGGCCGGCCTTCGCGCGCGGCGATGCGCGGCGAAGCCGTGGAGTTCGTCACCCGGAAATGATCGCCATTAAAAGTGACGTTCTCCTCGGTCCAGAGCCGCCGCACCAGCCGCATGAATTCTCTCGTGCGGGCATAACGCTGCGCCTGATCGCCTTCTTCATCGCCATAGGCGGCAAGCTCATCCCTGCCGGAAACGATGTTGATCCGAACTCGACCGCCGGAAAGCTGGTCGAGCGTGGCGGCGGCGGATGCGAGGTTGGCCGGCTTCCAGTAGCCGGGACGGATAGCGATCAGCGGCTCGAATGTGGTTGTACGCGCCGCAAGCGCCGTCGCCACCGTAAATGTATCCGGACGTCCCCAGCCGGTGCCGATCAGCGCGCCCTTCCAGCCATGGGTTTCAAGCGCTTTGGCATGGCTCGTCAATGTATCGAGACTATTGTGGTTTTCGCTGACGGCGTCGCCACGGTGACCGGGTTTGACGTCATTGGGGATGTACCAGAGAAATTCGCTCGTGCTGCTCACATTATCCGCCTGAATTTTCGTTTTATGGTGCGGTGGGTGGCCCTGCTGACGTTTGGCCTTCACCGCTTGTGGCTCCCGGGAGGCGCAAGCCTCCGCAGGTGCGAGAATGGCAAAGCGGCGGCGGCCCGGCGAAGCAGCGACGTTTCTTTTGTCGTGCGGCGGAGGAAAAGCTTTCCGTCTGGAAAGCCTATATTGCACATATTTTCTATATAAAAAATTTGAGGAAATGATTCCCTCTGATCGACATTATCTGCATCGCTGAGAACGCATTTTCTGCATGATTGAAATTGGATGGATCGATTTTTCGCGAGGCTTCGAAAGGTGAGCAAGGCAATAGTCGACGGAAATCGCGAAATTCACCATGCTTGCGACATACCGCCCACAACCCATGGAGCAGGCATGTGTACCACCTTGATTGTCCCTGGCCTGAATGGTTCGGATGAAGGACATTGGCAGCGGCACTGGTTGCTGGATGATCCCGACTCGCAGCTGGTCGATCAGGACAATTGGCAATGCCCTGTTCTCGAGGACTGGCTTGATTGTCTCGAGGCCGCGCTGGAGACAGTCGAAAGCGCTTATGTCGTCGCCCACAGCCTCGGTTGCCTGCTGGTGGCGAATATGGCGTCTCGCCCCTCGGCCGCCAAGATAAAGGGCGCGCTTCTGGTCGCACCCGCCCATCTCGACCGCGTTGAGGCGATGCATCCCTGTATCGTCCGGTTCGGTGCGTTTCCGCTGCAACCGCTTGCTTTCCCCAGCCTCGTGGTGGGCAGCATGAACGATCCCTATATGGATTGCGAAGAGCTCGCGCACAGTGCGAGCCTGTGGGGGAGCGATCTCATCAATCTCGGCGCCGTCGGGCACATCAATATTGCCAGCGGCTACGGACGATGGCCTGAGGGTTATGCTCTTCTCGAGCGGTTGAAGGCGGATGGCGCATCGGCAAAGGCGGTGGCCGGATCGAGATTGCGTAGATTGACTGCCCTGGGCGAAGCACATTTTTGAGGAAATGACTGATCGTTCGGTTCCGTGTCCGATTATCGGCGGTCGGAAACGGATTTTTTCCCACCGGCGCAACCTTAGTCCACATTTGCCGGTGATCCTCCAATTATAGAATAGTAATTTTATGGAAAATATTGACGATTTCGGACGGTCGCACGAGGATAAGGGGAGTTGAGCAAAGGAGGCGCACATGCCGCAGGGACTTCATGCGTTTACTTTCGATCTGTTCGGTTTGACCCGGCGTCAGCCGCGGGAAGAGGAACAGGTCAGCCTTCATCCTCTGGATCATTCCGGACGCATCAGGCAGGAGAAAAGCGATCTCGAACTCGAACGGGAAGAGATTTGCGAAATGAACTTTGCGATGCTCGGCCTTTATCCGGTCTTCTGACGACCATCAGCGAGGGCTCCTTTTCCCTTCGCAGCGCGGTTTATCCGGGAGAGAAACTCTCCTCGCCGGATGGAAATTGGAACAAAATTTCTTAAACGCGCCGGGGAATTGGCTACCCTTTTATCATCAAGCGCATTGCCCGAGGGCAGATTGCAAAGGACCTGCCGATGAGCACATCCGATAAACCACTCGATTTTCTGTGGTTCATACCCACCTCAGGCGATGGCAGCTATCTCGGCTCGGATGATCTTTCGCGTCCTGCCGATCCCGGCTATTTCCGGGAAATAGCCCAGGCCGCCGATCGGCTCGGTTATTCAGGCGTGCTCATCCCCACCGGTGTCGCCTGCGAAGAATCCTTCATCCTTGCGGCCAATCTCGCCGCCTATACCGAAAAGCTGAAATTTCTCGTCGCCATCCGTCCGGGCGTCGCTTCGCCTGCCTATTATGCGCGGCTTGCTTCGACGCTCGATCGCGTTTCCCATGGCCGGCTGCTTCTCAACATCGTGGTTGGCGGCAGCGCGCAGGAATTGGCCGGTGACGGCATTTTCCTGCCGCATGACGAGCGTTACGATCACGCCGATGAGTTCTTCCAGGTGTTCAATTCGCTGATCGAAACCGGCAAGGGAAGCCTCGACGGCAAATATATCAAGGCGGTGGACGCGAAACTCGGGCTGCCGCCGGTGCAGGAACCGCGCCCGCCGCTTTATTTCGGCGGCTCTTCCGATGCCGGAATCGAGTTTTCAGCCGGTATCACCGACAAATATCTCACCTGGGGCGAACCGCCGGCGCAGGTGGCGGAAAAAATCGCCAAGGTGCGCGCCGCCGCCGCCAAAAAGGGGCGCAAGGTTACCTTCGGCATCCGTCTGCATTTCATCGTGCGTGAAACCGACGAGGAAGCATGGGCCGATGCCGAGCGGCTGATCTCGAAGCTCTCCGACGAAACCATCGCATCCGCTCAGGAAGTCTTCTCCAGGGCTTCGGATTCCGTCGGGCAGGCGAGAATGCAGGCGCTGCACAATGGCCGGCGCGACCGGCTTGAAGTCTCTCCGAATTTGTGGGCGGGCATCGGTCTCGTCCGTTCGGGTGCGGGCACGGCGCTGGTCGGTTCGCCGAAGACGGTGGCGGCGCGGCTCAGGGAATATCAGGCGCTGGGCATCGATACCGTCATCGCCTCGGGTTATCCGCATCTGGAGGAAGCCTATCGGCTATCCGAACTGCTGTTTCCGGAAATCGGCCTTGGCGGGCCCCGCAACCAGATACGATCTTCTTTCGGCGCGAAACAGGTTTTCGGTGGCGGCGGTCATGGCGGCAACGTCAAGCTGGTGTCCGGATCCTGATCCATCGACGGGAGGCCACCTGTGCCTCCCACCTTTTCGGCAGATATCCTTGCGGCGGGGCGAAATCGGACGGCGGCACATAAAACATTATTTCTATAGAATATTATCATTATGGAAAACGATGTCTATTTTACCCCCCGCCGCCGCTGCTAGCTATTGAACAATTCAGCTGTTTTCAGGAGCAACCCGATGACATTGCAATATGCGGCCAAGGATCAACAATTCATCAACCTCCGCGACCCGGTCGCCGGCAAGGCTGCGGATGCCGATAGCCTCAAGGCGGCGCTGAGGACGCTGGGCGGCGGTGTCAGCGTGATTACGGCGGGTGAGGGCGACGAACGAACGGGCGCGACCGTGACCTCGGCCACCGCTTTGTCTGTCGATCCGCCGCGCATTCTGGTGGCGCTCAACCGTTCCTCATCCACATGGCCGGTGGTGCAGCGTTTCGGTCATCTCGCCGTCAACATCGTCGGGGCTAACCACCAGTTCGTCGCCAATCAGTTTGCCGGCATCGGCGGCCTGAAAGGCCCGGACCGGTATCGCGGTGCGGAATGGACACGGCTGTCGAGCGGTGCGCCCATTCTCGAAGACGCTGTTGCTGCGATCGATTGCACCATTGAAGAGACGATCGAACGGCACAGCCATGTCATCGTCATCGGTAAGGTGGAGGCGATCCGTATCGGCTCCGGCCATTCGCTGCTCTATCAAAACGGGCGTTATCATTCTCTGGACTGAGCGTCGGTCGTTCGGCGCTTTCACTTTGTCATTCTTTGAGGGAGTTGAGCATGGGATCCGTCACGCCTCTCGGCGAAAGACTTCGTTTCGTTCCTCCACGCCTCGGCGCGGATGTCGATGTGCTGACCGTTGCCCGCACGATCGCCGAAAACTGCGCCGTCGAAAGTCCGGGGCAAATCCATGCGCGGATCGCCCGCTCCGGTCTTCTTGCTCTTTCCGTTCCAACGGAACTGGGCGGGACAGACATCACCAATGATGTTCTCTCGCAGGCGCTCGCCATCATTTCCGCAGCCGATGCGGCGGCGGCGCATGATCTCGTCGAACATTTCACCGCGCTTGAATTCATCAGGAATGCGGGCAGCGAAGACCAGCGCAAGGCGCTCTTCGCCCGTCTCGATCTTGGCGAGACCTTCGCACTGGCAATATCTGCCGCGGATCTGGATCAGGCGGTTACGGTGACGGAAGACGACTACGCCCTGCGGCTTCCCGATGACGTTGCGGGGTCGGTGAGGGGTGACGCGGACTGGATTGTCGTGCCGGCCGTCAACACGGCCGGGCAGCCTTTGCTTGTCGTTCTGCGCAACCGCCCCAATACGTCATGGGAAGGTCTGTTACGCGCCGATCAGGTGGTGTTCCTGGCTCAGGGAGCCGGAAATCTGGCCGTTTCCGTTTCTACCCTTTTGAAAGCCGCCGTGGCTCTGGGGCAGAAGCAGCGTGAACTTTCGGCGCTGCTGATCGACAGGCTGGCCGGCGATGGCGCGGCGCGGCCCGTGATAGGCGAAATATTTCTCGCCATCGAGCTCCTGAAGGCGCAGATATCCAGCCTTGCGGCCAATATCGATGCGGCGCAGGTGGGAGCGGAAAACGTCACCTTTCGCTCGGTTCGCAACAATG
>Ga0268256_1000831_pt1 | contig 21976 bp, 15 predicted proteins | sample AgamicAtAmrz_FD_200247 | JGI IMG/M metagenome (GOLD analysis project Ga0268256, IMG submission 200247) | Agave microbial communities from Guanajuato, Mexico - At.Am.rz (v2) (version 3) | ecosystem: Host-associated > Plants > Roots > Rhizosphere | place: Guanajato, Mexico | collected 2012-06-07 | reverse complement strand
CGCGTAGTTGATATGTCAACTTTGTGATTATACAGTATCCGCTTTACATCGGGGAAGAACAGACATGTCGGACAAACTGACTATCGCTATCGTGGGCGGCGGCCCGGCAGGCCTCACGGCGGCCGTAATTCTTCAGCGCCACGGTTTTAACGTAACGGTGTTTGAGGATGAGCCGGCGGATGCTGCGCGGAGTCAGGGCGGCTCGCTTGATTTGCATGCTGACAGCGGCCAGGCGGCACTGCGCAGAGCGGGCCTGTTGGAGCAGTTCATCAGTATCGCCAGGCATGAGGATCAGGAAAGCCGGATGCTGAATTACCTTACCGGAGACATTGAGGTCGACAGATTCACGCCGGAAGGTGAAATGGATAAACCGGAGATCGATCGCGGCGAGTTGAAAAACCTGCTGCTGAGCGCCCTGTTACCGCAGACCCTGCAGTGGAATCACAAACTGCATTACGTTGACTATGGCCAGCAAAAAGCGCACGGGCTGGTATTCAGAAACGGCAGGCGCTACGAAGCCGATATCGTGATTGGTGCCGACGGTGCCTGGTCGCGCGTCCGCCGTTACCTGACACCGGTACGTCCGGTTTATACCGGCATTACCTTTTTCGAAGGCTGGATAGATCACCCGTCCGACCAAATCAACAGCATTGCCGGCAACGGGACCGCTTTCGGCTTTGGCGGTGCGCAGGCGCTGGTCACGCAACGCAACGGCGGCGGGAGGATTTGCGTCTATGCGGCGATGAAGCGCGCCCCTGATGTCATCGATCAACACATAGCCTCCTCCGGCCTCACCGGCTGGGTGCGCGACAGCTACCGCGACTGGGCCGCTTCCCTGCAATTGGTGGTGAACGCCACCGGTGACTTTGTCAGGCGCCCGATTTACAGCCTGCCCGCCGATTTTGGCTGGGCACCACGGCCGGGCATCACCCTGATTGGCGATGCCGCTCACCTGATGCCGCCGGTTGGCGTCGGAGTCAACCTGGCGATGCTTGATGCTTCAGACCTCGCTCTGGCACTGTGCGAGGCCTCGCACCCGCAGAACGGACTGCGCTCTGCGGAGATCCTGATTATGGAACGCGCACGCGACATGATGCCTGATGCAATTGCGGGGTTTCAGAACTGGTTCGATGAGAAAGCCTGAGCTGATCTGACAGCATGAGTTCAGACAACGCAGGCAACGCACTCGCGGATTATTGCCTAACCCGCGTGATAGCCGGTTTTTACTCCCTTAATTACGCTTTTGTCATCGTCGCTTCCCGGTAACATAAAAAACATAAAAATATTAATCATCTCTGGGTAGCGCATGAATGCTTCTTTAACCGCCAGGCGTATTTACGCCTGGCTGATAACGGCTGCTTTTTTTTGGGGTATCACTCCGTCAGCCTCAGCGTTATCTAACGGCTGTGCTACCGTCAATGCCCTGTCAGGTTCCACCTCTCTGTCTTACAGCGCCAACAGGTATCCTGCCTCGGACTTTACCGCTGGCGACGCGTTGACGCTGAGCTTTACCGACAGCGGTTCTGCTGTGGGCGGCACTCCCATGAACGCCGACAGTCTGAGCGTAGCCCGTTTTGACCTGAGTAATGCTCAGACTTACAACGCCGTAAACTCAACGACAACCTCTTCCCACACCGTGACAATCACCGTGCCGTCCGGCAGTCTGGAGGCCAACGGGCTGGCCGTGCGGGTTACCACCTCGCATGGACAGATCAGTAACCTCGTATTTAACTGTACCAGTGCCTCATCGTCATCCAGCGATGCCACGTTGTCAGGCCTGTCATTGTCTGCCGGCGCGCTCTCACCGTCTTTCAGCGCCGCCACCAGCAATTACAGCGCAACGGTTGCGTTCGATGTTTCGTCGGTGACGGTAACGCCGGTGGTGAATGAAAGCCATGCCACGGTGACAGTCAATGGCTCATCAGTGGCTTCGGGTTCGGCCTCGCAGGCCATCGCGCTGAACGTCGGAAGCAACACTATTTCCGTGGTGGTGAGCGCGCAGGATGGCACCACCCGCGGGTACAGCATCAGCGTGACCCGTGCAGAAGCGCCGCCAGCGTCGGCAAACAGCAGCTCAACCGTTGCGGCCAACAGCACCAATAACACTATTTCGCTGGCGCTCAGCGGTGGGGCGGCGACGTCGGTAACTCTCGTAACGCCTCCGGCGCACGGTAGCGCCACGGTTTCAGGTACTGACGTGATGTATACGCCGGCAGCAGGTTATTCCGGCAACGACAGCTTTGTCTGGCATGCCGCAAATGGGGGTGGAACCTCTGCGGATGCTACCGTAGCGCTGACTGTCAGCGCTCCCGCGCTGGCGCTGTCACCGGCATCGGGTGCGCTGTCCGCCGCGACAGTCGGCAACACCTGGTCGCAGGCGCTCACCGCCTCAGGCGGCACGGCTCCGTATACCTGGAGCAGCACCGCTTTGCCGCCTGGCCTGTCGCTGAACGCATCCGCCGGTACGCTGTCCGGAGCGCCCGCAGCGGCAGGAAATTATCACTTCCAGGTCATCGCGACGGACGCCCTCGGCGCCAGCGGCTCCGCCAGCTACACGCTGACTATCAACGCTGCAGCCCCCTCAGCCAGCAACAGTGCCGTCACGGTCGCCGCCAACAGCAGCAACAATACGCTGCCTCTCAGCCTTTCCGGCGGCGTCGCGACGTCCATCACCATCATTACTCCACCTTCACACGGCAGCATTACCGTATCCGGCACCACCCTGACGTATACGCCCGCCGGGGGATTTTCCGGAAGCGATAGTCTCACTTACACCGCCAGCAACAGTAGCGGAACCTCTATCAGCGCGCAGGTTTTAATCAGCGTGTCGCAGTCCGTTCTGACGCTTTCGCCACCCGGCGGAACGCTGCAGCCTGCAACGGCCGGCAGTGACTGGACGACAACAGTGACCGCAGCAGGCGGGACGGCTCCCTATTCTTTCAGCGCGCTTAACCTGCCAGCAGGCATCAGCCTGGACGGCCCGACAGGCAAACTCTCAGGCACACCTGAGGCAGCCGGGAACTATCGTTTTCAGATCACCGCAGCAGACAGCCTGGGTAACCGCGGCACAGCCAGTTATACCCTGGCTGTCACGGCAGCTACGCAGTCAGTCCTGCAGCTACAACCCGCAGGCGGTCAGTTGCCACCAGCTGAAGCAGGAAAAATGTACGCGCAGACTTTCAGCGTGACGGGAGGAGCTGCGCCCTATCGCTGGCTGTCTGGCGGAACGCTGCCTGCGGGCATGGCGTTCGCTGATGGACAGCTCAGCGGTGTGCCACAGGCAGCCGGTAATAGCCAGTTCAGTGTTCAGGTTACCGATGCTGCCGGCAGTACCCTGCGGGTTAACTACACGCTGTCGGTGACGGCTGCCGGGCCTCAGGCCACTGACCACAGCGCCACGCTCGTTGCCGGTCAGTCGGTCATGGTGAACCTGACCAGCGGTGCGACAGGCGGTCCGTTTACCGGTGCGCAGCTGCTTGATCAACCGGAAAGCAGTCTCGGCAAAGCGGAAATACATGCGTCGGGAAGTGAGTTTCAGCTGTTTTTCACTGCAGCCGCACAGGCCAGTGGCAGCGTCGCACTCCGCTATGTGCTGACCAGCCCTGCCGGCACAACGCCGCCGGCCAGCGTGACGTTGACGATTACCGCCCGTCCCAATCCTGCGCAGGACGCAGATGTCATTGGTCTGGTCAGCGCTCAGTATCGTGCAGCGCAGAGTTTCGCTCGCGCGCAGCTACGAAACTTCAGCGACAGGCTGGAACAGTTACACAGCGGCGGCGAACTCCCTTCGGACATCAACGGCATCCGCTTTTCGCTGCCATCGGCTCAGGCAGAGCATGATGCTGACGAGAAAATGTGGGCAACCGCGTGGCAGCAGAAAGCCTTCAATGATCACCGTCCGGCGCAGCCCTCTCTCCCCGCGCTGCCCTTCTCCACCGGCAGGCAGGTACAGCGCCTGTCTTACTGGACAGGCGGCTATGTTGATTTTGGTGGTGATAAAGCCGGCGGCGTGCATTTCAGTCATACCACCGTGGGCGTGTCTACCGGTGCCGACTACCGCTTCACTTCCGCCGTCGCGGCAGGATTAGGTATTGGTTTTGGCCGTGACGTCAGCGACATTGGCGACAGCGGCACGCGGACCAACGGGCGCGCATTCAGCACAGCACTGTATGGCAGCTATCATCCAGGGACGTTCTTCGTGGACGGCCTGCTTGGGCATGGCGTGATGGACTTCGATAGCAAACGCGTCATCACCGGCACCTCCAGTGAAGCTCGCGGCAGCCGCTCCGGACGGCAGATTTTCGCCTCGCTGACCTCAGGCTATGAACTGCGAACCACAGACAGCCTGTTGTCACCTTATGGCCGCCTGCAGTATTACCGCACATGGCTTGATGGCTACAGTGAGTCCGGCGCAGGCGCATATAGTCTGGCTTATGCCCCGCAAACGGATTCTCAGATCATTGGTGGCGCCGGGCTGCGCGGTGAACATCGGGTAACGAGCGGTCAAATCGCGCTGCGCTTGCAGGGCCGTATGGAGTATGCGCAGACACTCAGCAACAATGGTATCGCTCGTGTAGGTTATGCTGATACGGGCAACGACACGTGGCGAGTACCGCTGACCGAGCCGAGCCGCCAGACGTTAACGGCAGGCACCGCAATTGATTTTCTGCTACCGCACAATATCACGCCCGGAATCGCTTACCAGGGAACGCTGGGGCTTGATGCACAGCGCACCCGCGACCAGATGATTATGATTCGGGTGAATATTGGATTCTGAGTAGAGAGTTGCGGGGTTGTATAACTTACTGATGAGGCAAAGACTCATCACAAAGCAGAAGACACCAGTTGGAAGCTGCAGCTACTCAGTTCCATACACTGTCGATGTAAAGCCCAGCCTCTGACAGCAAAACCTAAAAAGCGTCCTTAGCGACGCTTTTCATATTTATAAGACTTATTTCTGGCCAGGTACTAAATCCGACATCGCTCTCAGCCAGTCGCAAAAGATTATCACCCGCTCTGAATACGGCTGCCATGGTTTACTGTTGCTTTTGTTCCGCCTCTTTCTGTTTTTTGGCGGCCATGTGGTGGCCCACCGCGCAGCCCGCTGCCGCTCCGGCAACGCCATGATGAACCAGATGACCTGCCACGCCGCCAGCGACAGCGCCTTTCAGGCACCCTTTTGCCTCTGCCTGGGCGCTAACGACTAAAAGAAGGCCTGCCGCTGCCAGGGCCGCAATCCACTGTTTTTTCATTGCCGTAAATCTCCATAAAGATACGTGTTATGTCGGTGATGCTGAGCATAGCCTGGCAGCACTGACGGCGTGATATACAGGGGTTAAACGGCGAACTTTGTTACCTATGGTTACGCTTATGCAGCAACGGTCTGCTCAGGACAAAGTCAGTCAGGGCGCAAAACGCACCGGTATCTTTTCTTTCAGATACGCAGGCCGCATGGGAAAGGTGTTGGCATCTATCGCCTGCTTTACCGCGTCGATAGCGACGGCGCACAGATCAGCATCTCCGCCCTGCGCAGTGACGTTTGTCGGTGGCTGACCTAAGGGCTGCGTAATGACCAAATCACAGGTCTTACCATGATATAAATTCGCGTCAAAAAAACGATACTGTATTGCGGTAACGGCCTGACAAAGCCACAGATGAGTATCTTTATTTGCTATTTGCGAGGAGGTTTGCGATTCGCACTCGCTTCTTATCTCGGAAGCGGTTGGAAACCTGAATGACTGCCTTGCTGTTTGTTTAGTTTGGGACTGGCAGCCGACTAATAACATGACGGCAATAAGTGAGAGTGTTTTTTTCATCATGGCTTCCATGCAGATCATTTATGCATTTATATCATCCCGGATAGATTGCGGAAACCGCGCCTGCTATCGGGTTGCTTTCGCATTGGCAGCGAATACTCACAACCCAGCAACCAACCGCATTACAGATGTGGGAATAAACAGCGTAACGTCACAAGCCAGTTCGCAGACCCCATCAAAGGTTGCGAAATAAGGCCAGCGTGTTTTGGCCAGCAGGACATGCAGGAATAGGTTTCTGTTGGCAGGTCGGAACGGCTGCAGTATAAATTCAGCAAAGATCTTTCTATGAATCGCCACGGATAATCCAGACACTTCTGAGCCGTTGATAATATAGGTTTTCATATTCAGCCGGTGGCAACTGCTCGCTCGAACCATGCCGACGCTTACAGTTATAAAACATTTCGATATAATCAAAAATATCGCTTCTGGCTTCGTCTCTCGTTCCGTAGATCCTTTTCTTAATCCGTTCGCGTTTCAGTAACTGGAAAAGCTTTCCGCAACCGCGTTGTCATCGCCGTTACCGCGACGACTCATGCTGCCTTTCAGACCGTGTGATTTCAGGAACGACTGCCACTCATGGCTCCTGTACTGACTGCCCTGATCAGAGTGAACCAGTACCTGCTTTTGAGGATTACGCCTCCACACCGCCATAAGTAATTCGTTCAGGGCAATCTCTTTTGTCATGGGGGTTGCGTTGACCAGCCGATAACTTTTCGGGAGAACAGGTCAACCACCACGGCCCGATACAGCCAGCCTTCATGGGTTCAGATGTAGGTTATGTCCGTCACCCAACGCTCATCCGGTGAGTCCGGATTGAACTGCCGCTGGAACCTGTTGGGTGTCACGATGCTGGCTTCGCCTTTACGTGCCCGTGGGCTACGGTACTCAACATGAGCTTTTATTCCGGCACGCTTCATCAGCCGCCAGACCCGATTCACTCCGCACTGCTGTCCGGTATCACGCAGATCGGGATGGATTTTGCGATAACCATAGACGCAGCCAGACTCAAGCCAGAACTGTTTGCTCTGCCCGGTCAGCATCTGGTCTGTCTGGTGACGCTGTGAATGTGGCTGCTGAAGCCAGAAATAAAATCCACTCGGATGGACATCCAGAACCCGACAGAGCAAACGAACAGGCCAGCAACGGCAGTTGTCGCGGATAAAGGGGTACCTCAGTCGGACAGCTTTGCGAAGTACGCCGCGGCTTTTTTTAATATGTCCCGTTCGTCTGTAACCCGCTTCAACTCTTTCTGAAGACGGTGGATCCCGGCCTGAGCATCTGACTGTTCATTATTAGTGGAAGAATCCGGACCGTACTTCTTTATACAGGCGTAAAGACTGTGAGTGGTGATATCGAGACGTGTTGCAACACTGGAAACAGAATGACCACGATCAACAACCTGTTTGACTGCTTCAATTTTAAACTATTCAAGATAACGCTTACCGCTCATGGGCACCTCTCTTTAAGTCATCTTAAATGACTCTGAGGTGTCTGTTAAACCTGTGGCGATTCAGCTTTTGCCTTCAGCGATTTATCTAACAGCACAAAGCCATCGCACGTTGGATCGAAAATGGTAGCCGCCGGCCTCAACACCATAATCTCGTTCAGGTCGATGCCGTGCTCCAGGTAATCCTTTGCCGGTGACGGGAAGCCCATCAGTAAGGACCGTTTGGATTGAACCGGTGGAATACTCGATTGTTGCCGTGGTCAGGCGTAATGTCGCGGAAGTACTGCTGCTGCTTTATCCAGCGGTTAGCATGGCCCAGCGTCCAGATGTAATTAATCTGCTCCAGATTGGCGATGAAGTCTGCTGTGGTGACGGTACGGCGTCCGTTCGGCGCCTGCTTAATGCTGTCGCGGAATGCGCCCTAAATTTCTGAGTAACGGCCCATACTCAAATCCTCTCAATAGATACTGCATATAAAAACAGTTATATCGCTCGGTAGAACTGATCAACCCGCTGCGATTGTTTTTTTGTAAAGGCTTTGGCTGGTAAGGAGATTTAGTTTGGTGGGTGCGGTGTGAATGACTAAGCTTTAATCACCCACTCTGCAGCTTGCTTAGATCGGTGCGGTATATCTCAGCCCCGTCGCCGGGGCTTTTTTAATGCAAAATAGAAATTCTTCCTATGTAATGTTATATTGCATGAAAAGCTTAAAGGAGCATGGGCTTAATGCTTGGGGTGATTCGATTTTTTTTAGCTACTTGTGTAATTGCCTTTCATTTGTCAGGTAGAATTCCACATTTAGGTTTATTAGCTGTAAACTTTTTCTTTGTTATTAGCGGGTATCTGATAACATTAATTCTTCATAAGACATACCATTTTGACTTCAAGCGTTTCGCTTTAAACCGAGCGCTACGATTATACCCAACATACTATTTTTTCGCGTTGATATCGGTATTACTTTTTTCATCCCGATAAATGGAGCAACTTCATTAGGTTTCTATGGCGCATGGAATGGAGAGTATAAAGCAGGAGACATGTTAGGAAACATATTTATCTTTCCATTTTCCTTTATGAATGACATATCTGTAAAGTCTCTGTCATTTGATTGGGTATTGAGCATAAGTGAGGTTAGGTTTAGATGGATATCCACATCCTGGTCTGTAGGAGTTGAGCTAACATGCTATCTAATTCTTTTTTTGTTTAGCGCAAGAAATGCCTTGTGCTCTACAATCAGCCTGGCTGTATCGCTTGCTTTCATAACGTACATTTCATTAAGCAATAAAGATATACTGTTTATTTATTCTTCTTTTATATCAGCTCTGCTGCCTTTCTCTCTCGGGGCGATAGGTTTCTTTGCATCAGAAAAGATAGAAATAAATAAATTTATTAAGTTGACTAACTTAAAAAAACAAACAGCCGCTTGCGTATCTTTAATAGTTTTATTCTTGTTCAACTGGGCATGGGCTGTCTCATATCAGGGGGGAAATCTGTTTACATCCCCTCCATTCTTCTTAAATAGCATCATCGCCATGCTTGCTGTGATGTTGTTCCACAAAACTAAACTTAATGGTTTTTCAGGAAAACTAACATCTACTCTTGGCGATCTGTCATATCCAATTTTCTTGTGCCATTTTATTATTGCCTATTTGGTATGGACGTTATCTGGAAGGCCTGAGTCAATATGGAGTTGGAAAATGTTCTTCACTGGATACCCTTTGTCTATCCTGCTGGGATTCGTTTGCCTGATATTGATAGAAAAACCTATAAGAACTCTCAGGGATAAGGTCAGGGGGTATTGATTGAGAAAAAATTATTGTTAATGAGGGCGAGCGCTCCTCATTCATGTTAAAAGACGGTTCCGTTAATGGTTGTGAATGCGGCATCGTCATAGAAAAGACCATCCGCTTCATTGTAATACATGCATCTCTGACAGAACACGCCTAGCTTGATGAGTGTGAAATAATACCCGTCCGGGGTGAACCCTTCATCTGCCAAAATGGTGTTAAAACTTTAATCTCATTGTCAGCAATCATTGCGTAGTTGCCTGACCTGCCCCCCGGATTAGATAAAACCTTCAGTTAGTAATGTCAGTTGGTTTTTTTTCAAATTTCCCGTTTCGCCAGCCCGCTGTAAATTCAGCCGGCGTGAGGTAATTCAGCGATGAATGTGGTCGACACTCGTTTTAATCCTGCCGCCAGTCATTAATTATTTCTCGGACATGTAGAATATCGCTGAACCAGTGCTCATTCAGGCATTCATCCCGAAAGCGGCCATTGAAACTCTTAATAAATCCGTTTTGCGTGGGCTTGCCCGGCTGGATTAAGCGCAACTCAACACCATGTTCAAAGGCCCATTGATCGAGCGCGCGGCACGTGAACTCCGGGCCCTGACCGGTTCTTACCGTTGCAGGATAGCTTTGAGACAGCACAATGCTGTCCAGAATACGTGTCACCTGAACGCCTGTAATCCCGAATGCCGTGGTGATCATCAGGCATTCCTTCGTGAAATCATCCACGCAGGTCAGGCACTTCATCCTGCGGCAGCTGGCAAGTGCATCCATGACAAAATCCATCGACCATGTCAGGTTCGGCGCATCCGGGCGAAGAAGCGAATGCCGCTCAGTTGCCAGTCCCTTGCGGCGTCGCCTGCGTTTTACACTCAGGCCGTTGAGATGATAGATGCGGTATACCCGCTTGTGGTTGACGTGAAGGCTCTCCCGACGCAGTAGCTCTGCCAGATGCGCCGGTAACTAAAGCGGCGGCGCTCAAGTGCCAGCTCTATGATGCGTAGAGACAGCTGCGCGTCAGCAGCCGGACGCTGAGCCGAGTAACGGCAGGTCGACAGGGACAAATCTGCCAGCCTGCAGGCACGACGTTGCGACAGACCTGCGGCCTCACACATGACTTCCACGGCTTCCCGCTTCTGGTCTGTCGTCAGAACTTTCGGCAAAGAGCCACCTGAAGCGTTTCCTTATCCAGCATGGCTTCAGCGAGCAGCTTATTGAGGCGGGTGTTCTCCTCTTCAAGCGACTTGAGCCGCTTCACTTCGGGAACTTCCATGCCACCAAACTTCTTGCGCCAAGTGTAAAAGGTAGCGTCTGAAATAGCATGCTTACGGCAGAGTTCCCGGGCTGAAACCCCGGCTTCTGCCTCGCGGAGAATACTAATGATCTGTTCGTCGGAAAATCGCTTCTTCATGGGAATGTCCTCATGTGACTGATGAAGACATTACTAACATCGCGGTGTATTAATCAACGGGGAGCAGGTCATCAACAATTTAGTGGCACAGAAATACGCCTCAAACTTGTCTGGCTGTGCTGGTATGATTTGATGTTAAGAAATGGTCTAACCGACTGGATTGAAAGTCTAAAATTCAAATCAGAGCCAGAAATTATTGTATGGATAAACAACCGGCAAGCTGAAAACGAAGCACTCAAAAACGCAATGGATGAGTATGTCACTTTCGCTTGTCGTATGGTAGTCGCCCTATAAGTTTACGCTTACCTTTAGCTGGATCGTTGATGGCAATAGCGGCAAGGCACTAACCTTCTCTCCGTTGATTAATGCCCCTGAGCTTAAAGAGGATCGGGGCAATTCGCCGGAACTTGTGGGAAAATTTTAGCATTCTTCATCGCCTATTGCGTAAGCTGTTTAAGATGGGATGTTGCTCCCGTGGGAAGGAAGTGAGGTAAGGAAGTGGCAAGAGGAAAAAATGGAATTGTCCAGAGCAACATAACTCTGGACATACCATGCAGAGACGTTAACGAATGTCATGTAGTGGCACACTCAGACATAACAACCACTGAGAGCAACCCACGACACGCGTGCAAGACTTTAATACTGAAATCAGTGCTCATTTTAAACATGCGAAAGGCCATCCGTTTTTGCCTGTGCAGAGAAATCGATTTTGCTGCGCACATAGTCCCAGCATTCAGGCTTTTTTGCCCATTCCGAAATCATCCTGCCGTTCGCGGATTCAGTCAGAAGACTATTCACCCGATGGGCTAAACTGACAAGACGGTTCCCCATCGTTTCCTCAATGCCTTGTTGATTCCAGATCTCTGCCAGATTCGTTTGGTTGCCATAAAGATGTGAATAGGCGGCCACGGTATAGGCGGCGATATTCGCCTTAAATGCGGGGAAAAGTGACTGAATCAGCTTATAGGCTTTCTTATAAATAATGGCCTGCGCGATGTAATTTTTAAAGCTTTCAATGTTCAGTTCAACCCCATAACGCTCAGTATCTTTGTCGATCATCGTCATTAATGCGGCAAAGTTCTTCTGTCCGCCGAGGCTGACTAAATCCGGACGCTGAAGCCAGGCACAGTGATATTTTGCGAAATCCGTTTTCGTTATCCGACGTGATGGAGGAATTGCGTCTTTTAGCCGTTTGATTCCAGCCGGTGTTTTACCTTCTCGTTCCAGCATAACCTTATAACTGCCGTTCGCTCGCTCGTAAAACCAACGACTGTATCCGTCCGGGCAATACACCGCGTTTGCCATTTTTTCCAGCTGTACATGTACCGGTCGATTGGCTGACAAATCGGAAATATTGACTTTATTCTGGCTATTCGAGAAGCGCGAAATATCCGCAATTAACATCTCTTCTTGTGCATTATTCGTCTGTTTCAGCACAATGACTTTTGCGGGTACACGCACGTTACGCAGATTGGTTGCCGGGAATTTCTTTTTGGTGAAAAACATGGAAGCCGTCGTCTGCCCACCGTTGACGATCTGCATTCCCTGCATCCACGTAATACCAGGGCCACCTCCTGGCGCTTCGCCAAGTCTGACCTGATCGGCAACAATCACAATGCCGTTATTATAAGCCATAAAACGCTCAGGCTGCTCACGTAAGGTGTCGCGAATCCCCTTGTTGACTTTCCCCGTCTGGCTCAGAAATGAGCGAACGTTCGCTTCCAGAATCCGGTTGCCATATTTTTCATAGATAAATCGCAGCGTCTCGCCCGGAACCACCGTCAGTGCATAATCATATTCACCCATTTCATCCGGGATCCACACACAGGGGAGTGCGCCCCCCGCCACCTCATCAAAATTAACCTGCAGTTCGTCGCGTGGCTTACCTTCCTGCCAATGGTTAAACAGACGGACAATGTCCATAACCTCTAATTTAATGGTTTTACCGGCCACGTCGCGGGACTGGTACCAGCGGGTTTTCACCTGACCATCGGTCAGTACATAAACTCTGATTTGCTCCAGTTCCGTATAGGACTGTTCGATGGTCGTCACCAGTTGCCAGGCATCATTGGACTGATCCAGCGTGGAAGATAATTTACCGTCAACGCACTTCTGCAAAAATTGAATGCAGTGGCCGGCAATCGCTTTTGTCTCAGCATCCGGGACGTGACAAAGCTCGTCGCTACCGTGATAAATGCTGACAAAAAGGTCAAGTTGATCGCCATCTTCTGAGAAGGCATAACCGCTGAGACGCACATTGTGTCCACTGACTTTAGCCATAAAGTGACACGTCTCGGCATCGTCGAATGTCATGCCGATATCGGCCATATGACGCATAACAGTATTGGTAAAAATCAGCTCCTGAAAAGGCGACTCTACCCCAGGCTGAGTCATCTGGTCCTGATATTCCTTACGAATCTCATTCTGCGTTTGACGTAAAAAATCAATAAGTTCCATGCGGTAATCCTGCAAAGTCTGACAAGCAATGGTTAAAGTTTTGAGCCTGAGGAATAAGTGTCTGAAGTTCGAGTTGATAGAACGCACTCACCACCGGCAGCGGGACATTGGCATGCGTCAAAGAGGGAAAATCCGCTTCTATGGGGAGCGCGAACGCCTCTGTCAGCAAGAAATGACGTGTATAGAATTCAGCATGTTCAGTGTAATATCCAACATGACAAAGCGATCCCTCAAAAAGACAAGCCGCCTGAGCGTTTCCCTCAAACCTCTGACGAAGACGGTTAATAATGTCATTCAGGGTCGCGCCGGTGGGATGCTCGCTGAAGCGCAAACCGCACAACATGAGCGAGCCAGGCCGCTGCCAGTCCAGTTGTTCAAGAGAGTGGATGGTTACGCAAAAACCCTGCTCTGCTGTGGTGCTTTTTACCTCAATGGCACGTTCATCGAGTTCAAAATCCTGTAGGCCATGCTGTGGTCCTACCCATGCTTCGACTGCCGTTGGCGACGCAAGACCGCTCTCGATCAACCGTTCCAGACATGTCAATTCCCCGATTAATCCCACTTCTTCTTCGTGACTGAGTGGACGGGTATCACGCTCCATAAACGTCTGCCATAAACGAATCCGACGGAGCAGGCTTTCAAACAGACGCTGTTCGGAAACATTCAGGAGCGAATGGAGAATATCCAGAATCATCGTCGTAAAGACATCCACATTCCCCGTTTGCTGGCGACGGATCATCAAACCGTTCTGCCGCCCTTCCTCTGTTCCGGTCATCTCAACGCGAAATCCTTTACAGGACTGCAGCGCCGTCGCCCCCAACGAAAGAGGATGAGGAAACACGGCAATCAGCATTTCTTCATTATCAGGCTGACGACGCCCGGCATGAAAGCTACAGCCCTGATGCGTAAAAAGCCGAATTCCGCGCCAGCCCTGGGCTCCGGGCTGTTCGTCTACCTGAAAGCGATCTAAGGCTTTCCAGGCTGCCAGTAGATCATCTTTACTCAGCCGCACCATACTCTTGCTCCCACAATACGTTGTTAACTTTGTACTCCACCGTTACCCCACTGCGACTTCCCGGAAAACTGATACCAAAAGCCACCACTGGCAAGGCATCATCCTTATATTCCGTTGCCGACAATGCCTGTTGCGGGTCCAGTAAGTAAATGAGCAGTAGCCCTTTTTGACGCTGTGCCGGGATGTCGTTTATGCCAAATCCTTTGATCCGACGGAGTACTACGCCACTAGGAATGACGGGCTTCTCTCGCCCTTCATTACGTCCGGGATCGGCATGAAAAATACGCTGCGTTTCTTCCAGCGCGGCAAGCCAAGTCGATTCATCGCAGTCTATCCCTTCATCGCGTGGAGAAAGTAAACGGCCAATGGAATAGCGATCAGTGACTCCCTCAGACGCTTTACGCATCATAAGCGGGACGGGGAAGCCACATACAGCGTGATGACGATCGCCCCCCCCTCCTATCACCGCCACTGTCCACTGGGTGAGTTCATCAACACGATTCATCCGTGTAATGAAATCCGCCAGCAGTTTGCTGTTGGCTTTTCTGGCCTGAGCGTGGGTCTCATATTCCGTTAAGAAATCAATGATCGGCTCGGGAGAGACGTTTTGCCAGATGACTCCATTCCATTTTTCAATCTTCTCTCCGCGTCGTCTCTCAGGGATCGGCGCGCCAGAACCGATACGTCCGGTCAGACGCTGGAAGGCCGAGTAATTATGCTTGTGGTACTCCGGCTCTCTAAACAACGAAATCGTTTCGACTACCGAGCCACTGAAAGACAGCCACAGTGAGCGCGCACTACGCATTTTTAAGGGTGATGTCACCATTAACACGGGGTGTGATTTCACTTTTAGCCCGAAATCACGCGGAGTTCCGCCGCTGGCGATCATATTGTCAAACTCTTCTCTCAGCTCTTCCGATGCATCCGCAATGTGCTCAAACCATTCAATCAGCTCATCGGTGGTATACAGCCGACATACGTCCAGATATCCTTGGCGGTAGCCAAACCAGCGCCCCATCTGCATTAACGTGTCATACATGCGGGAGGCTCGTAAGAAATAACTGGTGCATAATCCCTCAAGCGTTAACCCTCGAGCCAGCTTGTCTCCACCAATCGCAATAACTTTTAAACCTGTCGCACTGTCTGAATAATCAAGCGCATCCTTCGCCGTTCCATTTATCATTCGTACCGACACGTTTTCTATCACGTTATACAGCTTGTCAACGATCTCCTGCCACACGAAGTAGACGTCTGGAACCTGCTGCGGCATAACGTCGCGAATCGTCTGACAAGTCGGCAAAAAGTCGGCCTGCCAGAGTGATTCAAGCTGATGTAAAAAAAGCTCATGTCCAATCTTTCGCGTCAACCGCTGTCTCAAATCCTGAATGTAGGCATTAATATGCTCATAAACGATCGATTGCACGTTATTGAAGCGGGTCACATGGACAAGCATCGAACTATGTTTATCTCCCTGACCGCGTAATTCTCGGACGCAGCACGCCAGCAAAAAGCTATCAATGGCGTTTTTTAACGAGTCAGGGAAATGGGTTAGCGTATCAAGCGTGGGATGGTGCGAGCTCTTATGAGAAACTGGCATCCATCCTCTTTTTCCATCATCGCTACAATGATCGCTCACCCGCCTGATCAAAGGAAGTTCACCAGTCCGGCCTTCCGCGATTGCCCGACCAAATACCCTCGCAGGGCCGATGTAATTTGAAGGTGCGCCGAGGTTAATGACAAAGGCTGAAGGGAACAAATCCGGACCTTCATCACGCGTTTCATTGCTCTCGTGAATAAAGATATTGGCAAAGGGCGTGGCGGTATAGCCGACATATGCCTTACGGCTGAACTGCATCAACAACTTACGAATCAGACTATTGATTGCCGTTGGCTGATGTTCAGCATCCGGTTTTCCATCGCCATCGTAAACGATTTCCCCCGTGTCAACGGAGGCGTTATCAGCTTCATCATCAATCATCAGCAACGGTAATTCCGAAACAAAACGCTTTCCGGTGACGGGATCAACGCTAGTGGCAACATGGTTTTCAATCCAGGTATGCAGGCGCTTTAAAATAGATTTATTTTTCTTTACCACAAACAGCCAGGGACGTTGCTCGGGGCTGATCCCCAGATTCTTAGCCACTCCGGCACTGAAGTCGCCCTTTTCAGATCGGTTGGTGACGTAATTGGGACGAATGACGGGATCGCTATCAATATCGCCCACCCCAATGATGGTCACTTTTTCTCTGAGTGGACTCGTCTCATAGCCAAGAAATCCTTCATCAAGACGCATTTGGGTCTGCGAGCGGAGGTTATTATGCAAACCAGCAAGCACAATGATTATCTTATATCCTGCATCCGCGGCTTTACAGATTAGCCCGGTATAGTGGCCGGTTTTCCCGGACTGAACATGGCCGACTACCAGACCACGCCGATCCCAGCGCCCTTCTCGTCCCGGTTGCTCAAGTAATCCCAGAACACGATCCGTTGAACGGTCAAGGGTATCTAGGACTCCCCAAGGCATCGTTTTGCCAAGCCACTGACGGTATCGATGCCAGTAGCGCCACTCGCGTTTTGCGTCAGCTGTCAGCCAGTGTTGATGTCCTTCGTCATTACTCAGAAAAGTATCTTCGCCCATCCAGATGCTATAACGGCGGATCAACTCTTCGACCACAATCTCCCGGTTATCAAGGTGGTTCCACTCCGGTTTCATCTGACAAACCATGTCAATATGTTGACGCAGAATACCAGGGGTAATCGTGCTTTTATCCTGGCCTTGCAGGAACGTTTGCACAATCTGCAATACACTTAGTTGCGTGTCATCCAGGGGGCTCAGACTCATAGCGATTTCTCTTGTTGATCGTCGAGGAGTTGTGCAATTAATTCGGGATAATTATTGAAGGGTTCCATATTTTGCAGATGCTGTTTCGCCAGTGCCGGTGACATCGCCTGCTGTCCAACCATGGTCTGGTACATGACCTGCAATACGGATAACACCTCTGCGGGCGGTGCGGTTTGAAAGCCTGTCCGCGGCGTCTCTTTTGTCTCAGCCGTATCAAGCCAGATTTGCTGCACCGGAACGGTTTCCTCAATCAGTCTTAGCATGGCCTGAATTTGCGGAGATAATTCTCCGGCCTGAGAAAGAACATTGCTGATAACAGGATGTTGTAATGAAATCTGGTAACGAACACCTGATGACGTCTTTTGCGCCTGCCAGAGATGAATGAGTTCTTCATCTGGCTTGCGCTTATTCATTTTCCCGCGTTTTGCAAATGTCCGTACCGCACGAACGCGTGTTGATTGCGCCAGTTGGGTCAACCAAGGACGCAGCGAAACCGGCGGGCGCGCCATCGATTTACGAATATCAATCTTCCAGTCTATGTCGGCATCATTAGGGATATCCAGACGGATCCGCGCAAGGCGGTGGGTTTCATCTTTCGTCCAGGCCCGCGGACTACCGAGTCCAAGCCAGTTGCCCGCCACCAGCAATCGCTCATTCCGGTATACATAGAATCCTTGCTGAGCAGTCCAGCCTGCCGGTCCTTGAGCCTGTTGATACTCCTGCGTCGTCAGGTGATCCTGATGCGGCAGAACATGGCACTCCACCTTCACGGCAGGGGCGCCTGGCGCCATTGCCGCAGGCGAATGCCAGGGCTTGGAAGGATGCCCGCTGAGAAAGGGATCCCAGGCTTCAATGTTGCGACCATTGAGGGTGAGAGTGAGTCGGGGTGAGCTCCCCTCAAGGAATCGGTGAAATACCATCCCCAGATGTTGTTCAACGCCATCCATCAGATTGAGGAAATCTTTCTCACCGTAGCTGGGGGTGACGATTCGGTCTAAAACATCCCACAGCACCACCGTACCGTGGGAGTCAGGTTCTGCATTTGCTAACGCCTCCTCACTCCCTGGGTCAGCACCTTCAAGAAAATACCAACCGTCGTCCGTACTTGCGGCGAGAATGTCCAGATCCCACCGTAGGATGGTCGTTATCCCCTCTTTTTTGGATGAGACCGTCAGGCGGCGGCATTGCGAAAAGGAGGCGGTTTTGAGTCCAAGACCGAAGCGGCCCAGATCGTGTCCTGGACGCTTTGTCAGCGGGTTTTTGACACCCAGTCGCATTGCAACATCCAGTTCAGCGGCCGACATTCCGCAGCCATTATCCCGAACAACGATATAGCTATCCGCCTCACGCCAGCAAAAGGTCAGCTCGACCTTACGGGCACCGGCACTGATACTGTTGTCGATGATGTCAGCCAGTGCGGTGGCGGTGTTGTAACCGAGCCCTCGCAGAGCTTCGATCATAATTGCTGCATTCGGTGGCGCATGGCGCATGGTCGTCATTCTTCTTCTTCCTGCATCTCACTCAACGCGGTTTCCCACTGTTCAACGAAGCCGCCTAATTCTGACGCCCGGCTATGATGACGGAGCTTACGGAGCGCTTTGGCTTCTATCTGACGTATCCTTTCTCGCGTGACATCAAACTGTTTACCTACCTCTTCCAACGTGAAATCTTGCGTCATGCCGATGCCAAAACGCATTTTTATAATCTGTGTTTCGCGTGGCAGCAGCGTATCCAGAACCGATGAAATGCGCTCTCTTAGCTCCAGAGACTGAACAGGGGCACTGGTAAAATCCCTTTTAGTCAGCAGCGCATCCCCCGGCAACGCCACTTTGCGGTCATGGGCGTCATCATGAAAATCGCCAATCAGCGCCGTCTGTTCTTCATATTTAGCCATCCGAAGAAGCTGACGCTCTGGCAGGTCGGTCATTTCCTGCAACAGTCTGAGTGTGGGCGTTATCCCCTGGCGATGCAGAAACTGATCCCGACTGCTCTGCCAACGTCTAAATTGCTCATAGAAGTGAACGGGTAAACGGATGAGTTGTGCCTGATCGGCAATCGCACGGGTAATCTTCTGACGAATCCACCAAGAGGCATAGGTTGAGAATTTAAATCCGCGCCGATAGTCGAATTTTTCAACGGCCTTGATCAAGCCCAGATTGCCTTCCTGGATCAGGTCCTCGACATCTAATCCTCGCCCGCTGTATTTTTTCGCAATCGCGACTACCAACCGCAAATTGGCGTGGATTAACCCCTCCCATGCCTCTCTGTAGCTACTGACATACAGGCTCATTTTATGGCATTCATCAGGAATGAGAGTTCGAGCGCGCTCGACTATCAGTTGCAGGTCAGCGTAATCCGGACGGGGAATATGATTATCCTGGTACTCTTCTGCTTTTCCACTTCTCAGCAGAAAGAGCAGATCGTTAAAGCTGATGGCGTCTTCGTCATCGGATGCGGAATACATCTCCTCATCCGCTTCTTCAGCGTCGTCTTCCTCTTCAGAAATCTCAGGCGCTGGCACCGGAAATCGATTCGGATGCAGCAACTGAAGATATTCTGCTTCGGGTAATTCCGCCAGGACAGCCAACAAATTGATAAGCGCCGTATCCATGCGCTGCCCGAGTCGTTCTTCCTTTGTTTTATCCACGACATCCCATTGGCGAATATCCACAAGATAACGTTCAAAGATGCCGGACTGCCACAATGCACCGAAAGCGTCAAACCAGGGCTCGAGATCTTCACTCGCCGTTAATGCCTCATAGGCCTCACTTTCCGGGAAAGTATCATCGCCATCCACAATCAGAGGTAAGTCTTTGATCAATGCCTCTACGCTGCCCCCTAGTTCAGGCCACGACATACCGAAATCCTCTTCCCCGGCAAACCGGATGTCACGCACAGAGACACGACCGGCATTGAGTGCGTCAGCAAGCAACGTTGAGAGATGAGGATAATTTTGTGAAGAGTGGGAAACTGGCGTCGGCGGGTCAGGAAGCGTGAGTTCGATATCGCTCCACTCAGCAGCCTCATCTTTCGGGCGATAGCGGGATAATAATTGCTGAACCTCAGCGGAAGCGTGTCGTAATGCCAGATTATCTTCGGCGGGTTCCGATTCGACTTCAGCGTCCCACAGCATGAAATCCATTGCGTCTTCGGTTTCGGGAGGTTCTGTTTCAACATCGGCTTCGACTTCAACCTCAACTATGGCATTATCGACTGGCCCTCTTGCTGGTTGCTGCTCGGCAGGCGGATGAGATTGCCGATAACGGGCCAACAGATCACGCAGCATTTGCTCCTGTGCGAGGTCACTGGCGCAGAGCCCGAGGTTGTTTTGATGTTCAACATCGACACCCGCGCGCAACAACATTTCGCAAATAGCGAAATGCCCATTCTGGGCCGCAATCATCAATGGGCTATTTCCCAGAGAATCTTGTGAATCTTTCGGTAATCCTCTGCTGAGATGAAGCTCCACCACGGAGAAGACTCCGCTTTTTAGCGCCCGAATAAGTAAAGGGGGAATGCGATAAAACTCAGAAATAGTACGATGCATGTTGACCGTCTTTCCTTGTAAACCTCACACACAGAAATGCAATCTATCTTAAATGGGAAAAGTCGAATTTGGTACTTTACATAAATAAACTATCATTTTAAGTGTCAGCATTCATCTCCTTGATGTGGAATGATTATCAAGGCGCAATATGTTGGATTTTTCACTAACACAAAGGGGGTTCTTGCCACAGTTCTGAATACTTTCCCACTGAAAGTCCCTGAAGTGGAGTTGACATTTGTCCAGATTCCCTACAAAAGACAACTCTATATATCCTACGATCTTTCCACAAAATGACGCATGTCTTCCGGCGTTAAGATTACAACAATCAGTTCTTTTCGAGGAATGGTACGTTCCCCAAATCTGGTAGACCACAGCCACTGCAACTGAAGGAAAATTTAAATACTTTAATGTCATTTTACTGGCAAACCCGCGTCACCGAAATGACTTCGAGCGGTAGCATAAAGCTCAGTACGCGGGTTCAAATAGCTGATTATTTCAGGGGGGCAGAGGCTCGCTCCCTCCATTTGATAAATCAGCTATGCAAGAACTTTTTGAAGTTTTACGCCTGCTCCAGCATGCTCTTGTAGACCTCATCGTTGGCTACCGGAGGGAAGCCATAGCGGTGTAGCAGCAAGATAAGATCTACTTTAAGTTTAGCCTTGATGTCGTCGCGATTGCTCCAGTCGGGGTACTGGGCACTCTTGTTTTTGCAGTGTCGATCTGCCGTGCATTTAGTGGCATAGGGGGCCCCTAATTTCCATTGAACGAGATGAGCCCCCGCAAAGGCCCCAGACACCAATTGATTTGGGTTGAACTGAGTAGACTTTGGTTGAGCTCGCGACAGAAAAATCCAGCCATATCAGGGATTATAAAGCAAAGAAAGAGAGTTCAGTAGAAGTGTGTTGACTTGAAAATGGCACGCCCTACAGGATTCGAACGAATACAACAAGCACATGATTTTTAAGAAATATACTGTATTCGATATTTGTTCATACCCCCATAAATACCCCCAACTGACCAATGTCTCAGATATGCCCACTATTTATAATGGAATAACGAGCTGAATTTTAGCGTTCGTAAACAACCTTCCTGTATGTATAAACCTGGTTCGAAAATGATTTGCTTAATAAAGTAGCCCGGCCTTTTGACGCTCTTCAGGCTGCATTTCACCACAAACGAATTTAGGTTCCTTTTGCCAGCGGGTACACAGGTGTGGTGTTTGCATAAACCAGGATGGGATCCCCTAGTGACAAATGTTGCCGATTTTACGCACATCCGATGTAGGCAGCTCAACCTGGCAGGTGAAAACCATTTTTATTAATTAATTTCAGTAATTTAAAAACTGGTCTAATGACACCCCCACAAAAAAATTGTACAGGTGATCACGAAAATTATGCTTTATTTTCATTGGGTTAAGAGACCTGCCGCCGTCGCCATGAAAATGCAAAAATCAGCCGTTTTCCGCGGGGCCGCCGCCTCGTGGACAGGGTACCCCGCCGGGAGGACCCGCTCATTTTTCCACGTCCTGTCGGCCACAGTGATTGCTAATCAACTGGCTGGTGGTCGGTTAAGAAAATGAAAATCAGGCCAGAAAGGGTTTTATCCAAATGATGCAAAACCTTCAGACTGTTGCAATGACTTCTCAGAAAGGGCGA
>Ga0268256_1000814_pt1 | contig 22350 bp, 19 predicted proteins | sample AgamicAtAmrz_FD_200247 | JGI IMG/M metagenome (GOLD analysis project Ga0268256, IMG submission 200247) | Agave microbial communities from Guanajuato, Mexico - At.Am.rz (v2) (version 3) | ecosystem: Host-associated > Plants > Roots > Rhizosphere | place: Guanajato, Mexico | collected 2012-06-07 | reverse complement strand
CAACAACACCACCATTTTGCTGATCAGCCACGATCTGCAGATGCTCAGCAAATGGGCGGATAAAATCAACGTCATGTACTGCGGGCAGACGGTGGAGAGCGGGCCCAGCGAAGAGCTGGTCACCCTGCCGCATCACCCCTATACCCAGGCGTTAATCCGCGCGATCCCGGATTTTGGCAGCGCCATGCCGCATAAAAGCCGCCTCAACACCCTGCCAGGGGCGATCCCTCTGCTGGAGCAGCTGCCCATCGGCTGCCGTCTGGGGCCGCGCTGCCCTTACGCCCAGCGCGAGTGTATCGAAACGCCGCGTCTTACCGGGGCGCGCAACCATCTGTACGCCTGTCATTTCCCGCTGAACATGGAGAAAGAGTGAAATGGTCGAAACATTGCTGGAAGTTCGCCAACTCAGTAAGACCTTTCGCTACCGCACCGGCTGGTTTCACCGCCAGACGGTGGAGGCCGTCAAGCCGCTGAGTTTTACCCTGCGTGAACGCCAGACGCTGGCGATTATCGGCGAGAACGGCTCCGGGAAATCCACCCTCGCCAAGATGCTGGCGGGCATGGTGGAACCCACCAGCGGCGAGCTGTTGATCGACGACCATCCGCTGACTTTCGGGGACTACTCCTACCGCAGCCAGAAGATTCGTATGATCTTTCAGGATCCGTCGACCTCACTGAACCCGCGCCAGCGCATCTCGCAGATCCTCGATTTTCCACTGCGGCTGAATACCGACCTCGACGCCGAGGCGCGGCAAAAGCAGATTATCGACACGCTGCGCATGGTCGGTCTGCTGCCGGACCACGTCAGCTATTACCCCCATATGTTGGCGCCCGGGCAGAAGCAGCGTCTCGGCCTCGCCCGGGCGCTGATCCTGCGCCCGAAGGTCATCGTCTGCGATGAGGCGTTGGCCTCGCTGGATATGTCGATGCGCTCCCAGCTCATCAATCTGATGCTGGAGCTGCAGGAGAAACAGGGCATCTCCTATATCTATGTCACTCAGCACCTGGGAATGATGAAGCACATCAGCGATCAAGTGCTGGTGATGCATAACGGCGAAGTGGTCGAGCGCGGCAGCACTGCCGATGTGCTGGCCTCACCGCTGCACGACCTGACCCGACGCCTGATCGCCGGCCACTTCGGTGAAGCCCTCACCGCCGACGCCTGGCGCAAAGACGGGAAATAGCTGGCAGGCGACGGCAGGGGCGGCCCTCACGCCGCCCTTGTCATTCAGGTGGAAGGGAAAAGACTCTGCGCCGGCAGCGACCGGCGGTCAAAGCGGCGCAGCGCGTAGTAAAGAACCCCGGTGCCAAACCAGCCTATTATCCATGAGACATCGTTACCGGCGAAGATCCACGTGAGCGAACCATGGAACAACGGGTTCTCAATGAACGGCAACTGGATAAGCACACCGACGATATACAGGGTGATCGCGTACAGGTTCCAGAACCCGTAGCGTTGCTGCGGGTCGCTTAGCGCCGGAATATCGATGGCGCCCTTCGAGATAAGATAATAATCCGTCAGACAGATGGCGCTCCACGGCACGAAGAACGCCAGCAGAAACAGAAGAAAATGCGTGAAATGCTTTAAGAAAGCGGGTTCGCTAAGCAACGCGATAATGCAGGAAGCCGTCACCATCAGCACCACGAATGCAATGCGACACTTTTGCGACAGCACGGTTTGCCGGCGGAAGGCGGAAACAATGGTGGTCAGCGACATAAAGCTGCCGTACGCATTGAGGGTAGTGAAGGTAATTTTACCAAAACAGATGGCGAAATAGATAACCATGGCCATCGCCTGACTCTTACCTAATCCCACCAGATAGCTCACCTCGTGACCAGGGAACGCGCTGCCGGCAATGGCCGCTGTCAGACCCCCGAGCGTCATCGACGTTTGGGTGCCCAATACGGTGCCGAAAAACACTGAGCACCACGTTTTCGTGGCGGAAACATCGCGTGGCAGGTAGCGCGAATAGTCGGATACATAGGGGCAAAAAGCGATCTGCCACGATGAGGAGAGCGATACGGCTAATAAAAACGTCGGCAGCGAAAAATGGTTATTGTGCGCGAGCGCACTGAGATCGGCCGAAAGTAGCAGCGTGATGAACATATAAACGAAGGCGAGAATTCCGACGATACTCGCCAGTTTGCCCAGCTTGTGGATCACCTTATAACCGAGGACGGCGATAACGATAATAATCGCACTGAATATCAGCATCCCGGCTACGTGGCTGATATTCAGTAGTTTGGCCATTGCCTGCCCGGCCAATACGGTGCCGCTGGCAGAAAAACCGATATACATGACGCAAACCAGCACCAGCGGCACCACCGCGCCAAAAACCCCAAACTGGGCGCGGCTAAGGATCATTTGCGGAAGTCCCAGTCGCGGTCCCTGCAGCGCATGCAGAGACATCACCGCCGCCCCCAGCATCTGACCGACCAGCAGCCCGACCAGAGACCACACTACATCGCCGCCCAGCACAACGGCTAAAGCGCCAGTGACAATCGCCGTAATTTGCAGATTGCCGCCAAACCAAAGGGTGAACTGGCTAAAAGGGTGTCCATGCCGTTCGCTTTCCGGGATGTAATCAATCGACCGCCTTTCACTCATTCCAGCATAATTGCTCTTTGACTGCCCGTCTGTAGACGAAAACGAAGACATAGGTTCCTCACTCAAGTTATTAATATCACCTCACTCAATCGTTCTTGTATATACAAGCATTGACAACTCAGCGCCTTGCATGCACTCTCATTTTGTGACGAATATGTAAAATATTTGTATTACAGAAAGTTACTAAACTAGCTCAAGGCGGTGCTTATTGTTGACGCCGGAAGCGATTAACTAAGGTATGCTGCCCATGATGGTCCCTTTTCAACTTTCGACGCTCCCCGTCACGCCGTGGAAAAACGGCGGCGGAGAGACGCGCGAAATCATCTGCGTACCCGCTCCAGACGCCCCCTTTCTCTGGCGAGCCAGCATCGCCACTTTGCAGGCGGATGGTCCTTTTTCCCCCTTCCCCGGCGTCGACCGGGTGATCACCCTGCTGGCGGGACGACCGCTACGACTGTGCGGCGGGGACATCGACCATCCGCTGACGCTCTGGCAGCCGTGGGCGTTCCCCGGCGAATGGGCGCTGTCCAGCGTCGGGATCGTTGAGCCAGGGCTGGACTTCAATATCATGACCCAGCGCGGACGTGCCTCGGCGAGTGTAAAGGTGATAAACGACCAGCAACGCCCTGCTACTGAGGGAGTCGCTTATGTTCTTCAGGGCGAGTGGGATCTGGCCGGGCAGCGAAGTGCGGCCGGCAGCGGTCTCTGCTGGCGCGGTGAATCCCCTGGCGAGCTGCAGCCCCTCAGTGCCAACGGGTGTCTGCTGCTGGCGGAGATCGCGCTCAAATAATCATCAGAAGAGAGAGTATACTGGAGCTATCGCGATACGCTTTTGCTCCGCACGCCGCGGGCGCGGCTGAAAAATATCGTGACACAAGGGGTCGTCAGTGGGATATAATTCCCGGCTAAATTTGAGTTATTTTGAAATAACAATGTTAACGTTATGATTGTTAAAGTAAAAATAAGCAATAACGATAAGGATTAAAGCTATGGGTTTTCTTTCCGGTAAGCGCATTTTGATCACTGGCGTCGCCAGCAAACTGTCCATCGCCTACGGTATTGCGCAAGCAATGCACCGCGAAGGCGCGGAACTGGCATTCACCTATCAGAATGAAAAACTGAAAGGTCGCGTAGAAGAATTTGCTGCCGCGCTGGGTTCTGACATTGTGCTGCCGTGCGACGTTGCTGAAGATGAGAGCATCACCGCGCTGTTCACCGAGCTGGAAAAAGTCTGGCCGAAATTCGATGGTTTCGTCCACTCTATCGGTTTTGCCCCGGCTGACCAGTTAGACGGCGACTACGTTGACGTTGTCACCCGCGACGGCTTTAAAATCGCGCACGACATCAGCGCCTACAGCTTCGTGGCGATGGCCAAAGTCTGCCGCAGCATGCTGAACCCGGGCTCTGCTCTGCTGACGCTCTCCTACCTGGGCGCAGAGCGCGCGATCCCGAACTACAACGTAATGGGTCTGGCCAAAGCCTCTCTGGAAGCTAACGTCCGCTATATGGCTAACGCCATGGGTCCGGAAGGCGTTCGCGTCAACGCCATCTCTGCCGGTCCGATCCGTACGCTGGCTGCTTCTGGCATTAAAGATTTCCGTAAAATGCTGGCGCACTGCGAAGCGGTCACCCCGATCCGTCGCACCGTCACCATTGAAGATGTGGGCAACAGCGCAGCCTTCCTGTGCTCTAACCTGTCCGCGGGTATCTCCGGTGAAGTCGTTCACGTTGACGGCGGGTTCAATATCGCCGCCATGAACGAGCTGGAACTGAAGTAAGTTCTTTCCCTCCTCACCCCGGTGAGGAGGGTTCTTCCTTCCCCCCATCCCTTACGCTCCCCCTGTTATTCCAATCGGCTATTTGTTAGCACGTATCAATATTTTCTCCTGCTTCCGGGTTACGCCAGGATAGTTCTGCATAAACGATCCGCGGAACGGCGGTTCGCCACATACCGAACAAGGAAAGCCCATGGAGCCACGCCGCGTGAATGGCAAAAACCACTGGTATCACGAAACCCAGTCAACAATCTGCCCGGTGGATGTTCTACCGCTTGTCCCTGAAGCCGCCCATGTTGAAGACCGCTTTTTGCTGGACCTGACGCTGCCGGAAGCCTGGCTACACATCCACGCAGGCTGGCTGCACCCCGCTCGCCAGCTGGCAGAGCGGTTGTTTCCCGACCAGGTGGCGGTGAGTCGCCTGCAGACCTTTACCGCCTACGATCGCCTGAGCACCGCGCTGACTGTCGCCCAGGTTTATGGTGTCCAGCGGTTGTGTAACCACTATGCCGCCCGCCTGGCTCCCCTCCCTGGCCCTGACTCTTCGCGCGAGAGCAACCGTCGCCTGGCGCAGATCACTCAGTATGCTCGTCAGCTCGCCAGTTCGCCCTCCGTCATTAACGCCCTCTCGCGCAGCCAGCTGGACGAAGTGGGTTTAACCAGCCGGGATATTATCCTGATCAACCAGATTATCGGTTTCGTGGGCTTCCAGGCCCGGGCGATTGCCGTCCTGCAGGCGGCGCTGGGCTATCCGGTGCGCTGGATCCCCGGCATGCCTCAGCAAGAGGAGGCCCCTGCCGAACTGTTCACCGCGCCACCAGGAGAGTGGCAGAGCGACCTTGAGGATCCCGATCTGCAGTATGCCGATGATGAGCGCCAGCGGCGCATCGCCGGCTGGCAGTCGCTGCCCGGTCTGGGTGAGCTGGCCCCACTGCTGGCCTGCGACCCACCGTTGTTCACGCCTCTGGAGACCTTGATCCGCCAGCTCAGCACGGATGATACCTTTGGCCCGCAGGTCGCCTTACTCGCGGCGCGCACCAATGGCAGCCCCACCTGTTTTGACGCCTGGCTCCCCCACTGGCAGGGTGAAGAGGAGTTCGCCAGTCATCTGCGGGAGGGCGACCAGGCCCTCCATCACTGGCTCCAGCAGCATCCTCAGTCCCGGTCTCTCGTGACCGCGGTGCAGCTGTTAACCCGCTCGCCGGACCGGTTTAGCGCCGCCCAGTTAACGCCCCTCGCGGAATATGGACTCTCTGCGGAACAAGCGATCGATCTGTTGACCTGGAGCGGGCTGTGCGGATGGATGAATCGTCTGAAAATCGCCCTCGGCAATGTGCGTCAGCAGACGTAAATTGCTGAAACAGCGCTTGCTGCGGCAGGCATATTCGCGTAAAAATGTCAGCCGCTCTTTTAGCCACGAAAATACCTAATTATGTTTCAGGATAACCCGCTGCTAGCGCAGCTTAAACAGCAACTGCATTCCCAGACGCCGCGCGCGGAAGGGGTCGTTAAGGGCACGGAAAAGGGCTTTGGCTTCCTCGAAGTGGACGCTCAGAAGAGCTACTTCATTCCGCCGCCGCAGATGAAAAAAGTGATGCATGGCGACCGTATCGTCGCGGTGATCCATTCTGAAAAAGATCGCGAAAGCGCCGAACCAGAAACCCTGGTTGAGCCGTTCCTGACCCGTTTCGTCGGTAAAGTCCAGAAGAAAGACGATCGCCTCGCTATCGTTCCTGACCATCCGCTGCTGAAAGATGCCATTCCCTGCCGCGCCGCCCGTGGCGTTGAGCATGATTTCAAACAGGGTGACTGGGCCGTCGCCGAGATGCGCCGTCATCCGTTAAAAGGCGACCGCGGGTTTTACGCGGAGCTGACCCAGTTCATCACCTTCAGCGACGATCACTTCGTCCCCTGGTGGGTAACCCTGGCGCGCCATAACCTCGAAAAAGAAGCGCCGGACGGCGTGGCCACGGAAATGCTCGATGAAGGGCTGACGCGCCGCGATTTAACCGCTCTCGACTTCGTCACTATCGACAGCGCCAGCACCGAAGATATGGACGATGCGTTGTACGTCGAATCCACTGCTGATGGCAAACTGCTGCTGACGGTCGCCATTGCTGACCCGACCGCCTGGATTGCCGAAGGTAGCAAGCTGGATAAGGCCGCAAAAGTGCGCGCCTTTACCAACTATCTGCCGGGCTTCAATATTCCGATGCTGCCCCGCGAGCTGTCAGACGACCTGTGCTCCCTGCGCGCTAACGAAGTGCGCCCGGTGCTGGCCTGCCAGATGACTCTGGAGGCCGATGGCACCATCGAAGACAACATCGAATTCTTTGCCGCCACCATCGAGTCGAAAGCCAAGCTGGCCTATGACGATGTCTCTGACTGGCTGGAAGGCCGCGGCAGCTGGCAGCCGGGCAGCGACGCGATCGCGCAGCAAATTAAACTGTTGAAGGACGTGTGCCAGCGTCGTAGCGAATGGCGTCAGACCCATGCGCTGGTGTTCAAAGACCGTCCGGACTACCGTTTCGTTCTTGGCGAAAAAGGCGAAGTGCTGGATATCGTCGCGGAACCACGTCGCATTGCCAACCGTATTGTCGAAGAGTCGATGATCGCCGCCAACATCTGTGCCGCCCGCGTTCTGCGCGACAAGCTCGGCTTCGGCGTTTATAACGTCCATACCGGCTTCGACCCGGCGAATACCGAACAGCTGGCGGCGCTGCTGAAAACCCACGACGTGCACGTCGACCCGACGGAGGTGCTGACGCTGGAAGGGTTCTGCAAGCTGCGCCGGGAACTGGACGCCCAGCCGACCGGATTCCTCGACAGCCGCATCCGCCGCTTCCAGTCGTTTGCGGAAATCAGCACCGAGCCAGGCCCGCACTTTGGCCTCGGCCTTGAGGCCTATGCCACCTGGACCTCGCCGATCCGTAAATATGGCGACATGATCAACCACCGTCTGCTGAAGGCCATCATCAAAGGCGAGACCATTGCGCGCCCGCAGGATGATGCCACCGTACAGATGGCGGAGCGCCGTCGTCTTAACCGGATGGCAGAGCGCGACGTCGCCGACTGGCTGTATGCCCGTTTCCTCAACGATAAAGCCGGGACCGATACCCGTTTTGCGGCGGAGATCATCGACATCAGCCGCGGCGGGATGCGCGTGCGCCTGGTGGACAATGGCGCGGTCGCCTTTATTCCGGCCCCCTTCCTCCACGCCGTTCGCGACGAACTGGTGTGCAGCCAGGAGAACGGCACCGTGCAGATCAAGGGTGAGGTGGTCTACAAAGTGACTGACGTTATCGATGTCACCATCGCCGAAGTCCGCATGGAAACTCGCAGCATTATTGCGCGTCCGGCAGTCTGACGCCTCTTCACAGCGGTTCCTCCGGGAACCGCTGCTTCTTTCCTCTCCATCCTGCTATTTCCGTCGCACCGATTAAGGTTGTGCGTTTTTTTCGCTTCTCTTTTTCATCCATTTTTAGCATCATTGATTTCATTCGTTTTTGTTACCAGGATAATGCCATGTCAGATGTGAATGCCCACCTGCTCGCCCAACGTATCGATACCGTGCTGGATATTCTGGTTGCCGGTGATTACCACTCAGCGATCCATAATCTGGAAATCCTCAAAGCGGAGCTGCTGGCACTGGCGGCGGACGACGCTGAGCAAAAAAACCAGCCCAAGGCTCCCTGGGAAATCTGATTATCGCCCATGCCGCAACCGGTGACTCATACCGGTTGCTCGCCATATAGCCCCCTAACAGTGATGTTGCTATGAACGCCCGACAACAAAGTATTTTGCAAGTGGTCATTGATAAAGGCCGGATGAGCGTCGCCGATCTGGCGAAGATGACCGGTGTCTCAGAGGTCACCATTCGCCAGGATCTGAATCTGCTGGAAAAGCAGAGCTATTTGCGCCGCACCCATGGCTATGCAGTCCCACTGGACAGTGAAGATGTTGAAACCCGCATGATGACCCATTTCGCCATTAAACGTGAACTGGCCAGCCGGGCGGCGGCGCTGGTAAGCGCCGGCGAAACGGTATTCATCGAAAACGGCAGCAGCAACGCCCTGCTGGCGCGCACCCTCGCCGAACGCGGCGATATCACCATCATAACCGTCAGCAGCTATATCGCCCATCTGCTGAAAGAGACGCCGGGAGAGGTGATCCTGCTGGGCGGGATTTACCAGAAACGCAGTGAAAGCATGGTGGGCCCGCTGACCCGCCAGTTCATCCAGCAGGTGCATTTCAGCAAAGCCTTCATCGGGATCGATGGCTGGCAGGCAGAAACCGGCTTTACCGGTCGCGATATGATGCGTGCGGATGTGGTTAACGCCGTGCTGGAAAAGCACTGTGAAGCGATTATTCTCAGCGACAGCTCGAAATTCAGCGCGGTTCATCCCTATCCCCTCGGTCCCGCCGGGCGCTTTAACCGCGTTATTACCGACGATCGCCTGCCGGCCGCCTGCCGCGACCAGTTACTGCACAGCGGCCTGACCGTCGATATCGTGCCATACGTCTGATCTTTACCCGCCCCGAGCCATGCCAATGCGCCATTCGGGGCGATATTACGCTCTGAGAGTATTCCGAGCTGCTAATTAAGATTTTTTACCTGACGATACATTTAAAAAAAAGTAAAATTATTATTAGCGATATAACAGGAAGTGACTATCACCTGCGTGATTTTCGTGACACCTGCGCACCCTAACTTCATGGAATTGCCCTAAAGCTGCTATTTCAGGCTATGCTTAAAGGAGCGTAGTATCCATGAATAGATTATTCAGGAGAAAAAAATGATGACTTCAACGAGCAAAAAAATGGCTGCCGTCGTTCTGGCTGTCACTGTAGCAATGTCTCTGAGCGCTTGTTCTAACATGTCTAAACGCGACCGTAACACCGCTATCGGTGCTGGCGCCGGCGCCATCGGTGGTGCGGTGTTAACTGACGGTAGCGCACTCGGAACCCTGGGTGGCGCGGCGGTCGGTGGTATTATTGGTCACCAGGTTGGCAAATAATATAATTACCTGACGAAATAAAAGAATAATTCACACGAATTGACTTACGCACGTTAAATCATTCAAGGCCGCGGCATTCACCGCGGCCTTGTTATTTCAGCATTACTTTAATTATTGCCGAAATAGCACTCAGCCACCGGCTAACTTAACCTTCATTCCTTTCGCCTCGAGCAGCGATTTGAGCAAATCCCGTTTGTCACCCTGGATCTCGATCACGCCATCTTTCACCGCACCGCCGCAGCCACATTTCTTTTTCAGCTCTGTAGCCAGGGCGTTCAGCGCGGCATCGTCAGCATCGATGCCGCTAATCAGGCACACGCCTTTGCCCTTGCGACCGCTGGTCTGGCGCTGAATACGGACAATACCATCGCCTTTAGGCCGCACCGGCGCCGGTTTCGCTTCGTCGATACGCCCGGTTTCCGTAGAGTAGACCAGGCGGCTATTGGAATCGCTCATTATGCCTCCTTTGACAACGAGACGTTGATCGCCCGCAGCGTTGCGGCAGGATCGGCCGACTGAGTGACCGGGCGACCAATAACCATATAATCCACCCCCGCCGCCTGGGCCTGCTCGGGAGTCATAATCCGCCGCTGATCCCCGGCCTCGCTCCCCTGCGGACGGATCCCCGGGGTCACCAGCTTAAACGCCTGCCCCATCTCCTGTTTGAAGCGCACCGCCTCCTGAGCTGAGCACACGACCCCGTCAAGACCACAGCGTTGGGTCAGCGCTGCCAGCTTCGCCGCGTAATCAGCCGGGGATAAGGTAATGCCCAGATCCTGCAGGTCGCTGGCCTCCATGCTGGTGAGTACGGTGACGGCGATCAGCAGCGGAGCCTCTTTACCAAACGGCAGCAGCGCTTCACGCGCGGCGGTCATCATCCGCGCGCCGCCGGAGGCATGGACATTCACCATCCATACGCCGAGTTCGGCCGCCGCCGCCACCGCGCGGGCCGTGGTATTGGGGATATCGTGAAACTTAAGGTCAAGGAACACCTCGAACCCGCGCTGGTGCAGATCGCGAACAAACTGCGGGCCCAACAGGGTGAACATCTCTTTGCCCACCTTCAGGCGGCAGTCTCGCGGGTCGATGCGGTCGACAAATGCCAGCGCTTTATCGCGATTATCATAGTCGAGCGCAACCACAACGGGAGAGGATGTGACAGCGCGGGAAGATGTGATAGCTGTAGACGTCATGACCAGACCTTAGTGTTGATGGGCGCCAGGGCGGCGCAAAAAAGGTAAACGGGCAGCATTCTACCTGTGATGCTAACAAAATAACAGGCTGCTGTAGTAGCGCTGGCCGGACGATGGCGCTGCCGGGGCCGCGCGTGGAGAGGAGAGAAGCGATAAGTATGTTGTAACTAATGGCGGGATTTTTTTTGACTTTATTGGCCGTCGAGACCGCGAATGGGTTTGATGGTGGCCCACGAGCGGCAGGATGGGCAGTGCCAGTAGAGCGTATGAGCAGTAAAGCCGCATTTCTGGCAGCGATAGCGCGGTTTGCTGCGCACCTGCTCGCCGACCATATTTCTTAGCACCCCGAGGCTTTCTTTAGCGCGCCCTTCTTCCGCTTCGTTGAGATGGTAGTCCATCAGCTTATGGAAGACGCGCATGGTCGGGTGACGTTCCAGCTGCCGGGTAACGTAGTTTTGCGCGGCTTCGACCCCTTCCCGTTGCTCGAGGATCTGCGCCAGCATCAGTTCAGCGGTGGCCCCGGTGTTCTCATCCACACAACGGCGCAGGAAAACCTCCCACTCTTCGGCTTTACCCAGTTGCTGGTAGCAGGTCTGCAGCATCTCCAGCGTCTCACCGACCAGCTCTTTATCCTGATCGATAACCCGCTCAAGGCTCTCTACCGCTTTGGCGTAATCACCCTTTTCCATCCACACCCGGCCCATCATTATTGAGACCCGGGCGCTGTTGCGGTCTGCGGCGGCGCCTTTCTTCAGCAGCGCCATCGCTTTATCCAGATCGTTGGCCGCCATCTGCTGCAGGGCCAGTTCACACCAGAAATTGGCGATTTCGCCACGATGTTTCTCTTTACCCAGCTTCACCAGCCGTTCAGCGACTTCGATCGCTGACTGCCAGTCGCTGGTCGCCTGGTAGATCTGCAGCAGCTGCTGCAGAGCGCTCAGGCGGAAATCGGTCTCATCCACCAGCTGTTTGAACATATCTTCCGCACGATCGTACAACCCGGCGGCCATATAGTCGCGCCCCAGCTGCTGGACGGCCAGCAGGCGCTGATCGTAGGTTAACGATGCGCTTTCCATCAGGCTCTGATGAATACGGATCGCGCGGTCAACCTCGCCGCGCGAGCGGAACAGGTTACCGAGCGTCAGGTGGGCCTCAACGGTGCCGGTATCCTCTTTCAACATATCAAGGAACAGATCGACGGCTTTATCCTGCTGGTTGCTAAGCAGGAAGTTAACCCCCGCCACGTAATCCCGTGACAGGCGGTTGGCATCGTCCTGTTTGGACTGTTGTGCACTTCTGCGCCCCATGTACCAGCCGTAGGCGGCGGCAACGGGTAAAAGCAGAAACAACAACTCCAGCATAAGAGGTTATTCCTTCACGGCAGGCACGCCTGCGTCGACAGCGACCGGGCTGACGGGGGCAATCTGGTGCTCAAGGCGCTTAATTTTTCGCTCCGCGCGCGCCAGCGAGACACGCACCCGCAGCCAGAACAAGCCGCAGATCAGCCAGCCAATGGCAAAGCCTGCGGCGAACAGCACCGCCAGCAGTGTCGAAATGCGGAATTCACCCTGCGCGAGTAAATAGTTGAACGTGACCTGTTGGTCATTCTGCGCCCCCAGCGTCACTGAAATGACGAAGATTGCTAGCACCAGTAAGAAAATGAGTAAATATTTCACATGACTTCCCGTTATGTGGGTTGCGCGAAAAAAAGCCCGCTTTCAGCCCTATAAAGTATCATTTTCGCCGCAGCGGTGGAATGAAAAAGCATGGCAACTGTACAGGATATGCGGTCGGATGCCGCTAAAATCAACATTATTCTGCTTCGGGCATCCGTTTTTTAATATCCTGCGCCTCTTCTCCCGGCGGCGAGAGCGGCCCGCACAGGCGCTGCGTCAACCAGCAGGCCACCGTGACCAACAGCCAGGAGATCAGCGTGGCGACAATGAGATCCAGCGGCCAGTGCATGCCCAGCGCCAGGCGACTGCCCATCACCGCCGTCGCCCATACCAGCAGCACGGCGACCGTGCCCCAACGCCGACGCGGCCACAGCAGCCCGGCGGCCAGCAGCGCCCAGCTGGCGGCGAACATCGTGTGACCCGACGGGAAAGCAAAGCCTGTCTCTTTCTGCCAGTGCTTGCGTAAAAACGGCGGAATGTCCTGCGCCTGCGCCAGCTGGGCATGCACCAGTTTAGCGCGTTCTTTACGCTTCAACGCATAGAATTGCGTCACCGGCACCTGTCTTGAGTTTTCCAGCCAGATGACAAAGGGTCTCGGCTCCTGAACCCGCGCTTTGACCCAGGATTTAACCCCCTGTCCCACCAGGATGGCGGCGGCAAGAATCAGGAACAGGATCAGTGCCGCGCGCAGCCGGTAGCGAAGACACCAGAGAAACCAGCCGCACAGTGCAACATGCGTGATAATTCCCCACGGCTGCGTCACCGTTTCCGTCACCCACCAGAGGGTTTTCAACATAGCAACCGGCAGTCCTGGCTGCCACAGCCAACCAGACAGCCAGACCGTAACAGGCATAACAAGCAGCAGCGCTGCCGCGAGAGCGGTTCGTTGGGCAATCAACAGCATTTTCTCTCCTTCTCCTTGTAGATGAACATCATAGCGGAAAGTAGTTCGTTTGTGCGCTTTCCACGCGGCTAACCGTTCGCGATTAGGAGAACGTCCCGGCCTTGTGGCAAAATAGCGGCAAACAGAAAGCACATTCAGGTGCTGACAGAATCTGGAGAATCACATGCAGCTTAAACGTGTGGCAGAAGCCAAACTGCCAACCCCATGGGGCGATTTCCTGATGGTGGGTTTTGAAGAACTGGCAACCGGACAAGATCATGTCGCGCTGGTGTATGGCGATATCTCGGGGCAGTCGCCGGTCCTGGCCCGCGTCCATTCAGAGTGTTTGACGGGCGATGCCCTGTTTAGCCTGCGCTGTGATTGCGGCTTTCAGCTGGAAGCGGCCCTGTCGCATATCGCCGAAGAAGGTCGGGGGATCCTGCTCTATCACCGCCAGGAAGGACGCAACATTGGTTTATTGAATAAAATCCGCGCCTACGCGCTGCAGGATCAGGGCTACGACACCGTTGAGGCGAACCATCAGCTGGGCTTCGCCGCCGATGAGCGCGACTTCACCCTGTGCGCCGATATGTTCAAACTGCTCAACGTTGAGCAGGTTCGGTTATTAACCAATAACCCGAAAAAAGTGGAAATTCTTACCGAAGCCGGGATCAACATTGTGGAGCGGGTACCGCTGATCGTCGGGCGTAACCCGAAAAATGCTCACTACCTGGATACTAAAGCCGCCAAAATGGGCCATTTGCTGAACAGCAAGCCGGCGGAATAAACCGATTGAATAAAAGAGAAAGGGCCAGCGATGCTGGCCCTTTGTTTTACAGCATATTGCGGATAACGTAGTGCAGGATGCCGTCGTTGCGGTAGTAGGTGAGCTCGGTCGCGGTGTCGATACGGCACCGACAAGGGATCACTTCCTGCGAGCCGTCAGGGCGAGTCAGGGTCACCGGCACCGTAGCGCCAGGCTGAAGCGACTGCAGATTGCTGATATCAATCCGCTCTTCCCCGGTCAACTGCAGCGTTTTACGGGTGACGCCCTGCGGGAACTCCAGCGGCAAAATCCCCATCCCGATCAGGTTGGAGCGGTGGATACGTTCGAAGGACTCGGCGATCACTACCCGAATGCCCAGCAGGCGCGGCCCCTTCGCCGCCCAGTCGCGGCTGGAACCTGAGCCATACTCCTTACCGGCAATCACCGCCAGCGGTATGCCTTCCGCTTTATACTGCATCGCCGCATCGTAGATCGCCACCGGTTCGCGGTCCGGCAGATGTCGGGTCATACCGCCTTCCACTCCCGGTACCATTTCGTTACGAATACGGATATTGGCGAAGGTGCCACGCATCATCACCTCATGGTTACCGCGACGGGAACCATAGGAGTTAAAGTCGCGCCGGGCAACCCCATGCTCCTGCAGATAGCGGCCTGCCGGGCTATCGGCTTTGATGCTCCCCGCCGGCGAAATGTGGTCAGTGGTCACTGAATCGCCCAGCATGGCGAGGATCCGCGCGCCATGAATATCCTCTACCGGCAGCGGTTCGACGCCCATCTCGTCAAAGAACGGCGACAGGCGAATATAAGTCGAGTCCTTCTGCCAGTCATAGGTATCTGACGCCTCCACCTTGATTGCTTTCCACTCCTCGGTACCGGAAAATACTTCCGCGTACTCTTTGCGGAACATCTCAGTGGAGACCTGTTCCACCGCACGGGCAATCTCCTCCCCACTCGGCCAGATATCTTTCAGATAAACCGGTTCGCCATCGCTGCCCTGCCCCAACGGCTCGCGGGTGAGATCGATATTCATGTTCCCCGCCAGGGCGTAAGCGACGACCAGCGGCGGCGAGGCCAGCCAGTTGGTTTTCACCAGCGGATGGATACGCCCTTCGAAGTTACGGTTACCGGAAAGCACCGCCCCGACGGTCAGATCGCCCTTTTTGATCGCCTCTTCGATAGGTTCCGGCAACGGACCGGAGTTACCGATACAGGTGGTACAGCCATATCCCACCAGATTGAAGCCGAGCTGGTCGAGGTAAGGCGTCAGGCCGGCATGAGCCAGATAATCCGACACCACTTTCGAGCCTGGCGCCAGGGAAGCTTTTACCCACGGCTGCGGCTGCAGGCCACGCTCGACGGCTTTTTTCGCCAGCAGACCGGCGGCCATCAGCACGCTGGGGTTGGAGGTATTGGTACAGGAAGTAATGGCCGCAATGGCCACGGCGCCGTCCGGTAGCGAATAGTGATGCCCGTTCAGCGTATAATCCACCGGCTGGCGCTGACGCTGAGGATGGTTAACTTCCAGCTCGCCGCTGGCAGCAAAGGCTTTCGGCACATCGCCGAGCGCCACGCGATCCTGCGGCCGTTTCGGCCCGGCAAGGCTTGCCTCAACGCTGCCCATGTCCAGCGCCAGGGTGCTGGTAAAGACCGGCTCATCGCCCGGCTGGCGCCACATGCCCTGCGCTTTGGCATAGGCTTCCACCAGGGCGACCTGTTCTTCGCTACGGCCGCTCAGACGCATATAGCTAAGCGTCACATCATCGATCGGGAAGAAACCACAGGTGGCGCCATATTCCGGGGCCATATTGGCGATAGTGGCGCGATCGGCCAGGGGTAAGGTATCCAGGCCATCGCCGTAGAATTCAACAAACTTGCCGACGACACCGTGCTGGCGCAGCATCTGGGTGACCGTCAGCACCAGATCGGTGGCGGTGATGCCTTCGCGCAGTTTGCCGCTGAGCTTAAAGCCCACGACATCCGGGATCAGCATCGACACCGGCTGACCCAACATGGCGGCTTCCGCTTCAATCCCGCCCACGCCCCAGCCCAGTACGCCGAGACCGTTAATCATGGTGGTATGAGAGTCGGTGCCCACCAGGGTATCCGGCCACGCCATCCACTTCCCATTCACCTCTTCGCTCCAGACGGCCCGACCGAGGTATTCCAGGTTGACCTGGTGACAAATACCGGTGCCCGGCGGCACTACGCTGAAGCGGCTGAAGGCCTGTTGTCCCCAGCGCAGAAAAGCGTAACGTTCGTGGTTACGCTCCATTTCCAGACGGACGTTATCTTCGAAGGCCTCGTCATCGCCGAAACGGTCGACGGTGACCGAGTGGTCGATCACCAGATCGACGGGCGACAGCGGATTCACTTTCGCGGTGTCGCCGCCCAGGCGCTTCACCGCCTCGCGCATGGCGGCCAGATCCACGACTGCCGGCACGCCGGTAAAGTCCTGCATCAGGACGCGCGCGGGACGGTAAGCGATCTCCCGGTCGGCATGGGCCTGTTGCAGCCAGCCGGCCAGGGCACGAATATCTTCTTCTGTCACCGAGTCACCGTCCTGCCAGCGCAGCAGGTTCTCCATCAGCACCTTCAGCGACTTAGGCAGTCGACTGAGATCGCCCAGCTGTTTCTCTGCCAGCGGCAGACTGTAGTAATGCCAGGTTTTCTCGTTGACCAGCAGCGTGTCCTTACTGGCTTCTCGTAGGGTTGACGACATAGCTCCTCCTTTATCTCAGGGATGGCATACCCTGATTCTCCTCAGGGTCTCCATTAAAGATAACACATACCGAGCATAACACTTTGATAACAACCCAAATTGCTAAATGCGCCGAGGTCGACAGTGATTAATCGGGAATTATCCTGGAATCGGAGAAATAGCACCAAAATAGTGCAGAAGCGATGATTAAGACGATATTGTATTAGTACACGAGGACAAAAAAAGAGCTAATCGGCCAGCTGGCTATGATTAGCTCTTGTGAGTGATTTCAGATTGGATGAATCCAGCGGCAAAATATATTCTCCCTGTATTGCCGGTCACTGATTTTATATTACAGTTTCCTTTCACTGTCATAAAAATGACATGTATCTACAACGATGACCTACAGCTTTAGCTGACAATCCAGATGTTGCAGATGGTAAGCGCGATGATGCTCCAGAACATCGCCAGCCCTACCAACACTACGCCCCATACGCGACTACGCAGAACGGGATCGATTTCGGTTTTGTCATTCTCGTATGACATCGCCAGTTTCATGTAATCGATATTACTTATCATATTGTCACCACCAATTGCTCAAATCATCAGGTACAGATAAATCTTAATTATGGATAAAAGATTAATCCAGTGAATTTAGGCCTGATGGAATATATTTAACCGGTTATTTGATCGCGGCGGGCATAATGACAAACGTGTTGCCAGAAATTATTAATTTTGTGATTGGTTCGAGGTTTAAGATGTTAAATTAGGACCATGATAGTCAATGGCACTCCCCACAGGGAATGCCATTATTTTTTTAAGGGTTATTTTTCCGGAAGTTTTATATCTTTAAACATCGCTTCAATATCTTCATTCGACCGCAAAGCCACCGCGGTATCCACGACATCCCGGGTCAGATGGGGTGCAAAACGTTGAATAAAATCATACATGTAGCTTCGTAAGAAGGTGCTACGGCGGAAACCAATTTTGGTGGTGCTGTGGCTGAATATACCGTTCGCATCCAGCTTCACCAGGTCCGGGTCAGAGACCGGATCGACTGCCATGCTGGCTATCACCCCGACCCCAAGCCCCAGGCGAACATAGGTTTTGATCACGTCGGCATCAGTGGCGGTAAAGACAATGCGCGGCGTCAGACCCGCACGGTTAAACGCGGTATCCAGTTCCGAACGGCCGGTAAAGCCAAAGGTATAGGTCACCAGCGGGTACTGCGCCAGCTCTTCAATGGAAACCGAGCCCTTCGCGGCCAGAGGATGCTCAGGCGTCACCACAATCGACCGGTTCCAGTGATAGCATGGCAACATCACCAGATCGTCATACAGATGCAGCGCCTCGGTGGCGATGGCGAAGTCGGCGTTGCCTTTCGATACGGCTTCTGCAATCTGGGTTGGCGAGCCCTGATGCATATGCAGCGACACGCGCGGGTAGCGTTCAATAAAGCCCTTGATCACCCCCGGTAACGCATAGCGCGCCTGAGTATGGGTCGTCGCCACATATAACGACCCTTTATCAGGCCAGGTATGCTCCCCGGCGACAGATTTAATCGCATCGACTTTCGATAATACCTCGCGGGCGATACGGATGATCTCCTGCCCGGCTGGTGTCACCTGAGTTAAATGTTTGCCGCTGCGGGCGAAAATCTGGATGCCCAGCTCATCTTCCAGCATGCGGACCTGCTTACTGATGCCCGGCTGGGAGGTATAAAGCCCTTCGGCGGTGGATGAAACATTCAGGTTATGGTTCACCACCTCTACGATGTAGCGAAGCTGTTGTAGTTTCATGCTGATATCCGTTTGCGCGTAAAATGAAGCCGCTTAATACACTTTACGTTCAGGCAACTTGTCGACCGTGAGGCCAGCCTCCCGGCAGTTGGCCGTAGTGGCGCCGCAACGCATCCTGAAAGCGATGATGTATAAGACGTTTTAATAATAAAAAAGGGATTAGCTATAACCACTATATCATTTATATCAACAGTGTATAGATACTAACGAAAAATAATATAGGTGGTTATAAGGGGAAGAAAAGACCATCCAGAAGGGGAAACAACGCGGCAGAGGCATCCACTGCCTCTGCCGGCCGTTAGTGCAGGAAAAGCGCGCTTTTCCTGCCTGATACTGCACGATTACTTTTTGGCTTCAGTCCATTTACCGTCAATAAAGAAGGCTGACCAGCCGGTCGCTTTGCCCTCTTTTTCGGAAGCCACATACTGCTGTTTCGTTTTACGGCTAAAGCGCACCAGCGTTTTATTACCTTCCGGATCCTGCTGCGGCGCATCGGCGAGATAGCGCAGTTTTTCCGGCAGACGATCGCGGAAGCGGTACAGCTCTTCCACCAGCGGCGCACGCGTTTCCCGTGATTTCGGGAAGGTGTTGGCCGCCAGGAAGACACCCGCCGCCCCGTCGCGCAACACAAAGTACGCGTCAGACTTCTCGCACGGCAGCTCCGGCAGCGGCACCGGATCTTCCTTCGGCGGAGCCACTTCGCCGTTGCGCAGGATCTTACGCGTGTTCTTACACTCGTCGTTGGTACAGGCCATGTACTTGCCGAAACGCCCCATTTTCAGGTGCATTTCAGAACCGCACTTCTCGCACTCCACTACCGGACCATCATAGCCCTTGATGCGGAACTCGCCTTCTTCAATCTCATAGCCGTCGCAGGTCGGGTTATTACCACACACGTGCAGTTTACGCTTAGGATCGATAAGGTAGCTGTCCATTGCGGTCCCGCACTTCTGACAGCGACGTTTGGCACGCAGCGCGTTGGTTTCCGCGTCATCGCCTTCCAGCACGTTGAGGACTTCGTTTTCCGGCACCAGGTTGATGGTGGTTTTGCAACGCTCTTTCGGCGGCAGAGCATAGCCCGAACAGCCGAGGAAAACACCGGTGCTGGCGGTACGGATGCCCATTTTACGTCCACAGGTCGGGCAGTCGATGCTGGTAAGCACCATCGGGTTCGGCTGCATGCCGCCCTCTTCCGGATCTTTCTCTGCGGTCTCCAGCTGAGTGGTAAAATCGCCGAAGAAGTGGTTCAGCACCTCTTTCCACTCGGCCTGGTGGTTGGCCACCTGGTCGAGACGATCTTCCATCTGCGCGGTGAAGTCGTAGTTCATCAGATCGCGGAAGTTTTCTTCCAGCCGATCGGTGACGATTTCGCCCATTTTCTCCGCATAGAAACGACGGTTTTCCACCCGCACGTAGCCGCGATCCTGAATGGTCGAGATGATCGAAGCGTAGGTGGAAGGACGGCCGATACCGCGTTTTTCCAGCTCTTTGACCAGCGAAGCTTCGCTGAAGCGCGCCGGCGGCTTGGTAAAGTGCTGCGCAGGCGTCAGCTCCACCAGGCTCAGGCGGTCGCCCTGTTTAACCACCGGCAGCGTCCGGTCTTCATCGCCCTTGCGCAGCGCCGGCATCACTTTGGTCCAGCCGTCGAAACGTAAGGTACGACCGCGCGCTTTCAGTTTGAAATCGCCCGCCGCCACGGTCAGCGTGGTGGAATCGTATTGCGCCGGCGTCATCTGACAGGCGACAAACTGGCGCCAGATCAGCTGATAGAGCTTCTGCGCATCGGCTTCCATATCTTTCAGCGTTTCCGCCAGCACGCTCACATCAGAAGGACGAATCGCTTCGTGCGCTTCCTGCGAGTTTTCTTTGCTGGCGTACTGGTTAGCGCTCTCCGGCAGATATTTTTTGCCAAAGTTGTCGCTGATATAACCGCGAACCATGTTCAGCGCGTCCTGACTCAGGTTGGTGGAGTCGGTACGCATATAGGTGATGTGCCCCGCCTCATAGAGACGTTGAGCCATCATCATGGTCTTTTTCACGCCGAAGCCGAGACGGGTGCTGGCCGCCTGCTGCAGCGTGGAGGTGATGAACGGCGCGCCCGGCTTGCTGCTGGTCGGCTTGTCTTCTCGCTCCAGCACGCTGTAGCTGGCTTTTTCCAGCAGCGATACCGCCGCCATGGTCTCATCACGGCTGACCGGACGGAACGGCTTATCGTCTTTGTGAGTCACCTGCAGAGGCAGCGCGTCGCCGCCCGGCGTGGTGGTGCTGGCATCAACTTCCCAGTACTCTTCCGGGACGAAGGCTTTGATTTCACGCTCACGTTCCACCACCAGGCGGACCGCAACGGACTGCACGCGCCCGGCAGAAAGACCACGGGCAATTTTCTTCCACAGCAGCGGCGAGACCATATAGCCCACCACGCGGTCCATAAAGCGGCGCGCCTGCTGGGCGTTAACCCGATCGATATTCAGTTCGCCCGGCTTTTCGAAGGCCTGACGAATAGCGTTTTTGGTGATCTCATTGAACACCACGCGGCTGTAACGCTGTTCATCGCCGCCGATCACTTCCCGCAGGTGCCAGGCAATGGCTTCCCCTTCGCGGTCAAGGTCGGTTGCGAGATAGATGTGGTCAGCTTTTTCCGCCAACTGTTTGAGTTCTGAAACTACCTTTTCTTTACCCGGAAGTACTTCATAGTGCGCATTCCAGTCATGCCATGGGTCCACGCCCATGCGGTTAACCAGAGCACCACGTTCGTCCTTTTTAGGCTTTTTAGCCCCTTTGGTGGCGGTAGAGTCGGTGCTCTTTTTGGAAGCTGATCCACTGGTCGGCAAATCGCGGATATGACCGACGCTGGATTTCACCACGTAGTCATTACCCAGATACTTATTGATCGTTTTGGCTTTTGCCGGGGACTCAACGATAACGAGAGCTTTACCCATATTCACCTTTACCTAATTTGATTCATCCAGGAATACATCGCACATTCATACACCCTCCACTGGCGACTGCCTCATATGTTGCGGCACCGTCGGTGAATATCAACCCTGAACACCCGCTTCATCTCCGTAAAACCAGGCGTTTGAGTTTGCTGACTTTTTTGCGTCAGGTGACATAGCACGAAGAATTTTTGGCCGAATGTCAAGCAAATCTGTTGCCAGATCGCCGAAAGCGTCACACTGTACCTGATAAAATTCGTTACGCAACTTTATTAGCATGCAAAAGCGAAACCCGCCAGTAAACGGCTGTTTCTCCACTGGTTACGATTACCCCTGTTTTGTCCATGGAAAATTTGCCCCACGCCGCCGCGCGGCGTAAACTACGCGCGGAGAAAAAGAGGAGTCCGTTATGCAAGGTACAACCCAACCTATCGATCGCCAGACGCTGCTCGAAAAAGCCAACAAACTTATTCGCGAACATGAGGATACGTTAGCCGGTATCGAAGCCACCGACGTCGTTCAGCGCAACAATGTCCTGGTGTTTAGCGGTGAGTTTTATCTTGACGAGCAGGGTTTACCGACGCCGAAGAGTACGGCGGTATTTAACATGTTTAAGTACCTCGCCCACGAGCTGTCGGACAAGTATCACCTGGTCGATTAAGGCCGGTGGAAACGATAACGCGAGGCCCTGGCCTCGCGTTATGTTGTTTACATCAGCGGTTTCTGACCGCGCTGCCACCAGCGCAGCAGAAGTCGATCGGCGCTCTCCGCGGCGCTACCGGTGAAGCGGTCGAGCATTTTCTTACGCTGTTGATAACGCACCCCGATCACCTCGTGGCTCTCCATGAGCCCCAGCAACAGCTCATCGCTGGTTTCAACCGCATCCACCAGCCCTTTTTCCAGCGCCTGCACCCCGTACCAGTGCTCGCCGGTAGCTACCTGCTCAATATCAAGTCCAGGACGCATCCGATGGACGA
>Ga0268256_1000811_pt1 | contig 22366 bp, 13 predicted proteins | sample AgamicAtAmrz_FD_200247 | JGI IMG/M metagenome (GOLD analysis project Ga0268256, IMG submission 200247) | Agave microbial communities from Guanajuato, Mexico - At.Am.rz (v2) (version 3) | ecosystem: Host-associated > Plants > Roots > Rhizosphere | place: Guanajato, Mexico | collected 2012-06-07 | reverse complement strand
CCGCTTCGTGCGCATGAATGCCGTACGACTCGCGCAGGATGCGTGCTGCGTTGGCCAGGTCGCCCTGATTCGCGGCCCACAGCGGCGACTCGTTCATGAAGCGGTTGCGGAACAGGATGATGACGAGCGCCGGCACCGCGCCGAAGATCAGCGATGCGCGCCACAGCCAGCCCGCATGCTCGGCCGGCAGCAGGAAATACAGGCCGAAGATCAGCAGAAAGCACACCGACGACGCGACGTACCACATCGGACACCACGCGGCGAGCCGCGACGCCTTGTTGCCGCGGCCGTTGAACTTCGAGAATTCCGCGAGAAACGCCATCGCGACGGGCAGGTCGATGCCGACGCCGAGCCCCATCACGAAGCGGGCGCCGATCAGCACCCACACGTTCGGTGCAAGCCCGGCCGCGATCGCCGCGACCACGAAGAACAGCATGTCGGCCATGAACACCTGGTAGCGGCCGATCCGGTCGGTCAGCCAGCCGCCGATCAGGCTGCCGAAGATCGTGCCGATCATGATCGCCGACCCGACCAGCCCGGTCAGCGCGGGCGTCAGCCCGAATTCGCGCGCCACGTCGTCGATGCCGTACGACAGCGTCGTCAGGTCGTACGCATCGAGAAACACGCCGCCGAGCGCCAGCAGCACGATCATCCGTGCGTGGCTCACCGAACTGTCCACCGTATTGATCAGGCGCGCGACGTCGCTGGCCGAGCGGATGGGGGAAGAAACCGGCGTGACTGAGCCAAGATCGATCGAACTCATCGGATTCCTTAGTTTGATGCCGAATGCACGGCAAGGTGATCGTGAAGCCGGGGAACCGGGCAGACGCCTTCGCGACCGTCGCGGCGTCGAGCGCATGCGGCCCCGCTGCGGCCGGGTTCCGGCAGCGGAAATTCTGTTCCCTCGATCCGGCAATCCCAAGCGATATAAACCGATAAATTAATCGGCGTGCGTCATAAAGTTGCACGGCGCACGCTTAGCAGCAGCACGCATGTTCAAACGTGGATTTCTTCGTTAACGGATCGCCTGCGCTTCGTTAGATTAGCCGGTCACCTGCCTGTTCGCGGCGCGCTGCCGCTCTTCCGGAGAATCCCCGATGAAGCCGTTCTGGTCCCGCGTGTGGCAATCCGCGGCCGTCGTCGTTGCCGCGCTTGCCGGCCTCATGTCCATGCAAGCGCAGGCGGCGACGCCCGCCGAAATCCGCGTCGACTACGCGTACTACTCGCCCGAGAGTCTCGTGATCCGCCACTTCGGTTGGCTCGACGACGCATTCAAGGCCGACGGTACGGCGATTCGCTGGGTGCTGAGTCTCGGCAGCAATCGTGCGCTCGAATACCTGAACAGCGGCGCGGTCGATTTCGGCTCGGCCGCGGGGCTGGCGTCGGTGCTCGCGCGCGCGAACGGCAACCCGATCCACACCGTCTACGTGTTCTCGCGCCCCGAATGGACGGCGCTCGTGGTACGCAAGGATTCTCCGATCCGTTCGCTCGCGGACCTGAAAGGCAAGAAGATCGCCGCGACGCGCGGTACCGATCCGTTCCTGTTCACGCTGCGCGCGCTGCACACGGTCGGCCTGACGCGCGACGACGTCGAGATCGTCAATTTGCAGCATCCGGACGGCCGCACCGCGCTCGCGAACGGTCAGGTCGATGCGTGGGCCGGGCTCGATCCGCACATGGCCGCCGCGCAGCTCGACGACGGCGCGCGCCTGCTGTATCGCAACGTCGCGTTCAATACGTACGGGTTCCTGAACGTTCGCGACGCGTTCGCCAGCCAGTATCCGCAGGCGGTCGAGCGCGTGCTGAAAGTCTATGACCGTGCGCGCCAGTGGATCGTCGCGCATCCGGCCGAAACTGCGCAGATCATTGCCGACGAATCGAAGGTGTCGCTGCCGGTCGCGAAGCTGCAGCTTCAGCGCAACGACTTCAGCGATCCGGTGCCGGGCGACACGCAGCGCGCGGCGCTGAAGGCCGCGGCGCCGGTGCTGACGGCCGAGCAGTTGACCAAACCGGGCGTCGATCCCGCGAAGATCGTCGATACGCTGATCGATCCGTCGTTCGCGCGCCCGCTCGTCGCCGCGTCGCACTGAGACCGAGCGTGCCGCCGATGACGGACACCACCGCGCGCGGCGACGCGCTCGCGTCGCATCCACCCGCATCGCCGCCTCCCGCGGCCCGGCGAGACCCGCTGCGCGCGTGGCGCATCGCGGGCCTCGCGCTGCCGTTCGCCGCGCTCGCGCTGCTGGAGGTCGTGGTGCGGCGCGGCTGGCTGCCGGATCATCTCGTGCCGGCGCCGAGCGAGATTCTCGATACGCTCGCGCGAATGGGCGTCACGCGGGTCGCACGTCACGTCGGCGCGAGCACGCTGCGGGTCGCGGCCGGGTTTGCGGCCGGCGCCGGACTCGCGCTCGTCGTCGGCGCGGCGATGGGCCTGAGCCGCCGGATCGACGCGCTGTTCGAACCGACGTTCCAGGCGCTGCGCGCAATTCCGTCGCTTGCGTGGGTGCCGGTGCTGCTGCTGTGGCTCGGCATCGATGAAGCACCGAAAATCACGCTGATCGCGATCGGCGCGTTCTTCCCGGTTCACCTCGCGGTGGTCGCCGGCATTCGCGACGTCGACCGCAAGCTCGTCGAGCTCGGCGCGGTGTACCGGCTCGGCCCGCTCGCGCTGTTCCGCCGCATCCTGCTGCCGGCCGCGCTGCCGCAGATCGTCACCGGCCTGCGCACCGGCCTCAGTCTCGCGTGGATGTTCATGGTCGCCGCGGAGCTGATCGCGGCCACGCGCGGCCTCGGCTTCCTGCTGAGCGACGGCCGCGAGACCGGGCGGCCCGATCTCGTGTTCGGCGCGATCCTGCTGCTCGCGTTGCTCGGCAAGCTGACCGACGGCGCGATGCGCCGCATCGAGTCGCGCTGGCTCGGCTGGCGCGACGCGTTCGACGGCGCATTGCGCGAGGGCGGGAAATGAGCGCCTCCCCTTCCATCCGCCCGACAGCCGGCATCGCCCCGCCACTGCTCGATCTGCGGATCGCCCGCAAGCTGTACGGCGATCGCACGATCCTTTCCGATATCGCGTTGCAGGTCGCACGCGGCGAAATCGTCTGCGTGGTCGGCCCGAGCGGCTGCGGCAAGAGCACGCTGCTGCGGATCGTCGCCGGCCTCGACGCGGATTTCCGCGGCAGCGTGACGCTCGACGGCAGCGCGCTGGCCGGGCCGTCCGCGCGCGTCGGCGTGATCTTTCAGGAGCCGCGGCTGCTGCCGTGGCTGTCGATCGCGGACAACGTCGGCTTCGCGTCCGGCGTGCGAGGCGGCCGCGACCCCAGCGTCGCGCGGTTGCTCGACGAGGTTGGGCTGGCCGGCGTCGCGCGGCAACTGCCGGCCACGTTGTCCGGCGGGATGGCGCAGCGCGCCGCGATCGCGCGCGGGCTGTTCGGCGAGCCGGATCTGCTGCTGCTCGACGAGCCGTTCAGCGCGGTCGACGCGATCACGCGGATGCGCCTGCAGACGCTGCTGCTCGACGTCGTCCACCGGCACCGGATGGCTGCGATCGTCGTCACGCACGATCTCGACGAGGCGCTGTATCTCGGCGATCGCGTGCTGATGCTCGCGCCGAACCCGGGCCGCGTCGACGACGAAATCCAGGTCGACGTCGCACGGCCGCGCGACCGGCGCGATCCGGCGCTGGCCGCGCAGCGCGCGCGGCTCATCGATGCGTTCCAGCGCTTTCACGATCGCGCGGCGGGCGACCCGGCTGGCATCCCGGTCACGCCGGCCTGACCTCGCCACTTCACTGAGCAGCCGCCGACCGCACGAACGCGGCCAGATCGCGATTGAATCGTTCGGCTTCCTCGATGAACGGCGCATGTCCCGACTCCGCATAGACCTTGCTGGAAATGCGCGGATTCAGCTCGGCCGCGCGAGCCAGCGTCGCGTGCGTATCGACCAGCGCGTCGCGGCCGCCGTAGATGAAGAGCAACGGCACGCTCGCGTGGCCCAGCCCCGCGGCGGCGAATACCGACATCGTCGGGATGGCCTTTTGCATGTCCCACGACGCCATCGCGGCGTTCGCGAGCAAGCGCTCGAACGTGGCGGCGTCCGGCCGACGGTTGAAGCACAGGCCGACGAACGTGCGCTCGCCATCGAGATGGGTTTTCAGATCCGGCGCGTTCATGTCCCGATACACGTCCGGATGATCGACGATCTGGCCCGGCGCAAGCTCGACCACGCCGTCGACATACACGGCGCCCGCGATCGCGCGATCGCCGTACCTGGCGAGGTAGTTGGAGATCACCACGCCGCCGAGCGACCAGCCGACCACGACGGGATTGCGCGCATGCGCGCCGTCGATGACCGCGGCGAGATCGTCGCCCCAGCGGGTTCCGTCGCGATACGGCTGCGCGCCGGACGGCTTGTCCGACAGCCCGTGGCCGCGCAGGTCGTACGTGATGATCCGGAAGCCGCGCAGTTCGGGGCTCTGGACTTGCGCGTCCCAGTTCAGGCGGCTGCCGAGCAGGCCGTGGATCAGGATGACGGGCACGCCGTCCGGGTCGCCGCTTTCCTGAACGGCCAGCTTCACGCCGTCCGTCGACGTCACGGTATAGGTCAGCGGCGCGGCGGCCGCGTCGTACGCCAACGCGAACGGCGTCGCCCACCAGATCACGGCAATCAGCCAGCGGATCAACACTCGGGTAGTCATGGGTTCTTTCCTCCAGGCATGAACGGACGCTCAGTCTCAACCCTCACACTGATGTGAGAGTCAAGCGAATCGTGCTAACCTGCCCTTCATGAAAAATCCGCCTACCCAGCCACTGCTGACCATCGGCAAACTCGCGCAGCTCACCGGCGCGAGCGTGCGCTCGATCCGGCACTACGACGAGCACGGCCTGCTCGCGTCGGTGCGCGCGGACAACGGCTATCGCCTGTTTCCCGACAAGGCCGTGACGCAGATCAAGCAGATTCAGCGCATGATCGCGACCGGTTTCACCCTCGACGACATTCGCGGTTTTCCGGACTGCATGTTGCTGATCGAAGGTGCGCGTTCGTGCGATCAGATCACCGACGTCCAGCGCGAACGCCTCGAAGCGATCGACCGTCAGATCGCCGATCTCGAGAAGCGACGCGCAAGGCTCGTCAAGATGTTGCGGGATGGTGCGGTGCCGCCGCTCGATTGATCGGTGCGCCTTTCCCGCTACGGATGCGAGCCCATCCACGCGCATCGGGCACAATACGCGCCCTCACCTTTTTTCCCGTGGTCACACTCATGCGCGTCATCGTCGTCGGAACGAGCGGATCGGGAAAATCCACCTTCGCCAGCGCGCTGGCAACCGCCGCAGCGTGCCCATACATCGAACTCGATCGGCTCTACTGGGGCCCCGGCTGGACCGCCGTGCCGCCCGCGCAGTTCGAACATGCGGTGCTGGCGGCGACGACCGGCGACCGCTGGGTCACCGACGGGAACTACAGCGCGGTGAGCGACGTGCTGTGGTCGAGGGCCACGCACGTCGTGTGGCTCAACTTCGGCCGATGGACAGTGTTTTCCCGTGTGCTGCGGCGCACGGTCGGCCGCGGGCTGATGCGCGCCCGGCTCTCTCACGGCAACCGCGAATCGCTGCGGATGGCGTTCTGCTCGCGCGACTCGGTGCTGCTGTGGTCGTACACGACGTTCACGAAAAACCGCGTCAAGTTCGCCGGCTTGCGCGACGACCCGAAATACGCGCATCTGCAATGGACGGAGATCACCGAGCCGTCGCGTACTCGCGCCGTCATCGAGATGCTGGCCCGCACCGGCCGCTGCGGCTGAGCGCGGCACGACAACGGCCACCTCGCGTCAATCGTCGAAAGTGCCCTGATATTCCGGCGCGGCATCCGCGCGCGTGTTCAATTCGAACATCACGCCACCCGGCGCACGGCAAAAGAAGCGCGAGCCGCGCCCGTTGTTGAACACGTCCGTCTCCATTGCAACGCCCTCTTCCTTGAAGCGCGCGAACAACGCGTGCACGGCATCGAGGCTCGGCAGTTCGAAGCCGACGTGGAAATTGGTCGGCCATGCGGGCACGCCGTCGCCGACGTGATCGATCACGACGTCGAAGCCCGGGCGCTTGAGAATCCAGGATTTGTCCCAGCTTCCCGCGATCGTGAAGCCGAGGTATCGCTCGAAGAATCGGGCGGTTGCCAGCGTGTCGGCAGAGGGGAAGCTCAGGTGGTTGAGCTTCATCGTGGGTGTCGTTTCGGTCATGGTCGCGCTCTCCGATGCGGTGATGGACGGAGGCCCCATGCCGTGCCGCCCGAGGACTTCAGAATACGAGCGCGGGCTCACATTCAACAACTCGCATTGAACGTTGCGCCGGACGCGGGCGAAACCCTTGCGGGGCCGGCAGTCGAGCGATGAAGGCGATGGCGGCGGACGGCGCCACTCGCATTCGCGACAGGTACCGTCGATGCGGGATGGCCGGTCAGATGAAGGCGCCAAACGACGACGGCCCGGGATTCGCAAACGAACCCCGGGCCACCGCTCGACCGCGGGTGCCGGGCAAGACATGCGTTGCCCGGCACCCGTGCATCGCTCAACGCTGCGCGAGCTGCATCAGAACTGATAACCCGCGCCGACCACCGCGCCGAAGTCCGAGCGCGTGTTGCCCGTCACCGATGCCTTGACGACCCAGCGGTTGCTCTCCGTCACGTACGAGTAGCCGGCCGCGAAGCCCTGCTGGCCGTGATAGTTCGACGTCGCCGCCGACACCATCGAGCGCCCCGCGCCGGTCGGCTGCGGCAAGCCGGCCACCGCCATCGCCGACGCGACACCGCCGTACATGTCCTTCTTCAGGTCGTTGAACGAGTTGTACACCTGCCCGATGCGCTGGTCGGTATACCCCTTCGCCTGCGTCGACGCCGTCGCAAGGTTGTCGTTCAGCTGCTGCACGTTCACCGCGTCGGTCGGCGCCGTGCCGGCCGCGACGTTCGTGATCTGGCGCTCGCTGCCCTTCGCGCCGACCGAGAACGAGTTGTCGCGATCGGCGACGGAGCCCTGGCCAACGGCCACCGCGTTCTTGCCGGTTGCGGTGGCCGTCGAGCCGATCGCTCCCGCATCGGCACGCGCGATCCACGTGGTGTTCGCATCGGTCGCGGCCGCGCGGATCTTGTCGTTGGCCGCGACGTTCTGCAGCGCGGCGTTGAACTGGCCCACGTTGACCGCGTCATTCGCGTTCACGCCCGCCGCGACGCCGGTCAGCACGCGGTCGCCCGCCGTGCCGGAGAAGTTCACGCTGGTGCCGCCCGAATCCTTGCCGACCGTGATCGCGCCGTTCGGGTCCTGCTGCTGCACGAGGCCGGCCTTGCCGTTCGCGATGTTGGTCACGCTGCCTTGCAGGTTGGAAATGTCGGTGGTGTTCTTCGACACCTGCTGGTTGGTCGCATAGAGCTGCGAGCCGTTCACCGCGTCGGTGCTGGTCGCGCCGAGCGTGCCGGCCTGCACGTTGGTGATGCGCGTGCCGCCCGCGCCGCCGAGCGTGATCGTGCTCTTCGAGCTGTCGTCGTACTGCACCGCGAGCGCGCCGAGCTGGTTCAGGTTCGACTGCACGTCCTTCAACTGCTTCACGTTCACCGCGTCGGTATCGCTGGTGCCCGCCGCGACGTTCTTCAGCACGACCGCCGAGGTGACGTCACCGCCGACGAGCGACACCGAATTCAGCCGGTTGCCGCTCGCGTCGACGTCGTACTTGACGACGTTCTTCACCGCTTCGCCGGCCTGGTTCGACACGTTGGTGATCTGCTGTTCGAGTACGGTCTTCACGCCGGACAACTGGCCGCCGTTGACCGCATCCGTGCTGCCCGCGGCGACGTTGCCGTCGGCCACGTTGGTCAGCTTCGTCGGCGCACTGCCGCGCGCGGCGTTGAACGCGCCGAGCGTCGGGTCGAATTGCAGTGCATCCTGTTGCAGCCCGGCGATTGCCGCCGTGTTGCCCGCGATATTCGTTTCGGCATTGTCGATGCGCGTTTCGTGATTCGCGAGTGTCGTCGTGTTGCTGCCGACCCGGCCGTCGAGGTTCGTCAGCGCGTCGCCGACGTTGTTGAACGCACTGCCGCCGATCTTGTAGTTCGGTGCGCCGATCGAGCCGTCCGGGTTCGCCGTCGCGCCGCCGCCGAGCGCGGCCGCGGTGCCGTCGGTCGCGCGCCGCAGTTGCGCGCCGTTCACCGCGTCGGTACTGCCGGCCGCGACGTTGCCTGCCGCGACGTTGGTCACGCGCACCGGATTGCCGCCGTTGCCTGCCCCGAGCGATACCTGCTGCTTGCTCGCATCGTCGTATTTCACGGCGAGCGCGTCGAGCTGGCTCGTGCCGTCGTGAATCGCCGCGTTCAGTTGATCGACGTTGACCGCGTCGGTGCCGCTCTTGCCGGCCGCGACGTTGCTGATCAGCTGCGGGCCATGGCCGCCGTGGCTCGCGTCGTACGCGCCGAGGCCCGGGTTCCATTGCAGCGCATCCTGCTGGAGCGCCGCGATGTTGCCGGTATTCGTCGTCACCTGGTTGCCGACGGTCGTGATCGACTGGTTGAGCGCGTCGGTCGCCTTGCCGAGCTGGCCGACGTTCACGGCATCGCCCGCCGCCACGCCATCCGCGACGTTGTGCAGGCCGACCGGCGCCGTTGCGCCCTTGCCGCCGAGCGTGACGCCGCCGTGTGCATCGTCGTCGTACTGCACCGCGTTCTTCGTCGCGTTGCCGATCTGGCTGGTGATCGACGTGCTCAGGTTGCCGAGCGTCGTGCTGAGGTTGTTCGTCACGCTCGTACTGAGCGATGCAAGGCCGCCGTTCAACTGGCCGACGTTCACGGCGTCGTGCGCGTCCTTGCCGTCCGCGACGTTGTGCAGCGTCGTGCCGTTGGGGCCGGCGAACGTCACCGAGTCGAAGCCGCTCGCGCCGTCGTACTTGACGTTGCGCGTATCGGCCGCCTGCAGGCCGGCGATGTTCGAGGCCGCCGTGCTCAGCGAGCCGTTGATGCCGGTCACGCTGTTCTGCAGGTTCGTGATGTTCGACGACGCCGTCGAAATGGACGTTTGCAGCGGCGTGATGCTGCCCTTCAATTGGCCGACGTTGACCGCGTCGGTATCGGCCACGCCGGCTGCCACGCCGCCGATCGTCGTGCCGGCGGCGCCGTCGAGCGCGATCGCCGCATGCGAGTCGTCGGTGTATTTGACGACGTTCCGGGTGGCCGTGACGATGCTGGTGCTGAGGCTGTTGCCGACGCTGGTCACGCGCTGGTCGACGTTCGAGATCGTGGTCGACAGCGAATTGCCGACCGACGTCACGCGTGCGTCGACATTGCCGATGCCGGTGCTCAGCGTACTGTTCACGTTCTTCAGTTGCTGGACGTTGACGGCGTCCGTATCGGCCGCGCCCGCCGCGACGTTCTTGAGCTGGCGTTCGCTGCCGAGCGCGCCGAACGACACCGCGCCGCCGACCGGGGCGGCCGTGCCGCCGAACACCGGCGTGCCGCCGTTGTTCGCGCCGACGCTGCCCGAGCCGATCGCCACCTGGTTGTTGTCGTTCGTCTGCGCGCCGGCGCCGATCGCCACCGACTGCGTGCCGGCGGCACGCGTCTGTGTCGCCGCGTCATACGATGCGCCGGCCGATACGCCGTCGCTCGACGTCGGGTTCGCGCCGCCGATCGCGACCGAGCGGTCGCCGCTGGCGAGCGCCGAGTGGCCGAGCGCGATCGAGCTCGTGCCGTGCGCATCCGCGACGTTGCCGAGCGCCATCGAGAAATCGCCGACCGCCGCCGACTGACGGCCGATCGCCAGCGCGGTATTGCCCTGCGCGACCGCTACCGTGCCGATCGCGGTAGCCGAGTTCGCCAGCGCCTGCGAGCCGACGCCGATCGCGATCGCGCCGCCGCTGCTGGTGCCGCCCTTGCTGCTCGCATTCGACTGGTCGCCGATCGCGATGCCGCTGGTGCCGGCCTTCGCATTGGTGCCCTGCGTCACGTTCGCGGTGCTGACCGCCACGTAGCTACCGTTCTTCGTTGCCACGCATAGCGGGTTGGTGCCGTCGATGCACTGGCCGTTCAGCGCGTTGTCGGGGTTGCCGCGGTCGACGAAATTGTCCGCATGGGCGGCGCCGGCGATCAGCACACCCGCGCCGGTGAACATCGCGGCGGCGAGCGCCGAAATCTGCTTCCTCTTCATGGTCTTCTGCTCCGTTGTGTAGCGTCTGGTTTAAATACGGACTACTTACTTTTATTGACAGCTTCGACTTCGATTACGGTTGCGACTTCGTTCGGAAGCGAATTCCACGGCCCGGACACAAGCCCTGTCGAGACGACACGTATCGCGCACGCTCGTTTCGACAGGGCGTTCGAAAGCCCGGGGCATGCCGTCGGTTCGACGTCCCGTTCCGCCAATCCGGCTATTGCATTAGGAATACGTATTGATTCTTATGGACGAGCATTCCCCCGGCTGAATCCGGAGATTCAACCCGTCGTCATGAACATCCTCGATTTGTCGTCGCGCCGACCGCGCCCCCCCACGCTTCTTTTATTTCATCCCCGGCAACCGGGTTCCATTTCCGTGCAGCGAGCATGTGCCTGGACGATCATCAATTGATGCGCAGGCCCCGGGTCTGACAACGTCCGTCGCCGCTTGCGGCACTTCCGCTGCCCTGCTCCACCCGTCATTCAAAGTTCGGACGAATTATGAGACACGAGATTAAATTATTAAAGCCGACATTCTTTATAGATTGTAAAATCTAAAATATTCAACGACTTACGTAAAATACACTCATCTCGCAAACGATTTCGCACCCACGCCGTTATTCAAAATCTTTTACCGAGCGGATAAATACTTTGCCAAAGCGGATTCAATTAAAAAACTTTCTTAAAAAGACAACCTCGAAACCGACCGACTCGGCGCTTTTACGCCGGATATACGCGTAAACCACGAGCATTGACGCACATCGACGCTTCACGCTCCTGTCGCAAACCGCCATTTTCGATAATCGTGAAGGGCGAATCGTGCGAATAGGGCCGCCATGTCTGGCCGGATTCGAAATATGCTCCTACAATTCCGCTCGCACCGATTCCGGCAGTCGCGATCATTTCCACGCGAGCACGGCAATCCCTCGCGTGTCGACCGGCTCGGCGATCAAAACAACGAACGCCGTGCGATGCGCCGAGCGATTGCCTGCCGCGCGGTTCCACCCTGTACGGATTCGATGCGAGCATGCGATGCAATGGATTCATCGCCACAGAGCGGCTTCCGACGTTTCCTCCGCACCGGGCAGGCCACCCGCGGAAACGCAGTCAACCGCCTTTTCACAACAGGTGCACGATGTCTTCATCGATCTCCGCATTGAGCGACGCGCATATCCTGATCGTCGACGATCAACCCGACCAGCTACGGTTGCTGATCGACATCCTGCGCAGCACGGGATGCCGGATCAGCATCGCATTCGACGGCACGCAAGCGTGCCAGCGCGCGCAGGCGCTGATGCCGGACCTGATCCTGATGGACGTGCGCATGCCGCGCATGGACGGCTTCACCGCATGCCGTCTGCTCGCCGCCGATCCCCTGACGTGCGCGATCCCGGTCATCTTCCTGACCGTGGCCGACGCATTGCACGAGCGGCTCGAAGGGCTCGAGATCGGCGGCGTCGACTATGTGGTGAAACCGTTCGAGCCGGCGGAAGTGATCGCGCGGATTCGCGTGCAGCTCTCGCGCACGAAACGCGAACGGCCGGCCGCGGCGGAACAGGCGGAAGGCTCGGCCGCGGGCGGTAAGGAAGACGACATCATCGTGCGCGCGGCGATCCGCCACCTGTCGCGCACGCTGAACGATCCGCCCACGGTGGAAGAACTGGCGCGTGCGGTCGGCACGCACGAAAAACGCTTGTCGCGTGCGTTTCGCGACAATCTCGGCCAGACGGTGTTCGAGTATCTCCGCTACGAGCGGCTGCGGATCGCGCAGGATCTGCTGGATTCCACCTCGCTCAGCATCGCCAGCATCGCGAAGGAAATCGGCTTTTCCACGCCGGCCAATTTCGCGACCGCCTTTCGCGAACGGTTCGGCATCACACCGACCGAATGGCGCCGCCAGGGCCACGCGGGCGCGCGCGCCGCGGCCCGGCAGCCGCAACGCCGCGCGTAGGCCGATGCAACGCGAACGTGCTTACCAGTTGTATTTCGCGCTGGCCAGCACGGTCCGCTCGTTGCCGAACACGCACACCGCGTACGACTGGCAGCCGCTCACATAGCGCCGGTCGAACAGGTTCGCGACGTTCACCGCGAAACGCCAGCGCGGCAGGTCGTAATGGATCGCGAGGTCGTAAAGGGTCGCGCTCGGCACCGTCAGCGAATTGTCGGGCGCGCCCGCCGACGCGCTCTGGTAGCGCACGCCGCCGCCGACGCCGAGGCCCGCCAGCGCGCCCGTATGCCAGGTCCAGTCGGCCCACATCGACGCCATCTGCCGCGGCAGCGGCACGGACACCGGCCAGTGGTTCAGCGATACGTCGTTCGCCTGCACGTTCTTGACATCCTGATACGCATACGACGCGACGATCGACAACGCGTGCGTCACCTTGCCGACCGCGCTCAGCTCGATGCCGCGCGAGCGCACCTTGCCGGTCTGCACCGACGTCGTGCCGGTCGGGTCGAGATTGACCGGTGTCGGCGTCACGACGTTGGTCTGGTCGATCTGATACACGGCCGCGTTCAGCATCAGGTTCCGGCCTGCCGGCTGCCAGCGCAGGCCGGCCTCCGTCTGCGTGCCGCGGGTCGGTTTCGGCAAGCCGCCGCCGAACATCCGCACGCCGATGACCGGATCGAACGATGTCGAATAGCTGACGTAAGGCGACAACCCGGCGTCGCCGCGATAGGTGAGCCCGACGCGCCCGGAGAATGCACTGACGTCCTGCTGCGCATGCGTGCCGGCGGTGCGGTCGTCGAAGCGCGCATTCACGACATCCTCGCGGCCGCCGAGCGTCAGCGTCCAGCGCTGCCAGCGGATCTGGTCCTGCGCGTACACGCCGACACCGTTCATCGCGGTGTACTGATCGACGTGGCCGAGCGACGTCGGGCCGGAGAAGATCGCGGCCGTCACGGGCCGATAGACGGGGTGGTACAGGTCGAGCGACGGCGCGAGCGCGAGCCATACGCTGTTGGTCGTCGTCTGCCGGTCGAACTGCACGCCGAACAGCAGCGTGTGTTCGAGCGGCCCCGTGCCGAAGCGCGCCTGCGCGTGGTTGTCGATGTCGAACCGGCTGTAGTTGAGCTGGAACAGCCCCGCGAAACGCATCATGTTCGTCGTGCTGCGGGGCGCGAGGCCGTTGCCGAACACCGTCGCATCGTCGAGCGACAGGTGCGACCAGCGCACGTCCTGGTGCAACGACCAGATCGCATTCACGCGGTGTTCCAGCGCGTAGCCGAGCGACCATTGCTTCTTGCGATAGTCGTTGAACGACGGGTCGCCCATGTAGAGATTCTGCGACAGGCGGCCGTTCGGGTTCGGCAGCACCGTGCCCGATGCGGGCAGGAAGTTCGACGAGATGTCGCCGCTGTCCTGCAGGAACGTCGCGGAAAGCGTCAGCGACGTGTCGGCGTTCGGCCGCCACCGGAACGACGGCGCGAGCGCGACGCGGCGGTCGCCGTTCGGGCCGGTCACCGCGTTGCCGTCGCGTGCGACGCCGACGAATCGGTAGGCATACTTGCCATCCGGATCAAGCCTGTCGCCGACGTCGAGCATGGCTTGCTTGCGCGCATCGTTGCCGATCTGCACGCCGGCTTCGCGCACGCGCTCGCCGTCGGCGAGCTTCGTATGCGCGTCGACGATCGCACCCGGCTCGCCCGCGCCATACAGCACCGACGTCGGCCCGCGCAGCACCGCGATCGAGTCGATCGTGTACGGATCGATGCGCCAGTTCGCGATCACGGCCGTGTTCGGCGCCGGCAGGCCGTCGACGTACAGCGTGGGCGTGAAGCCGCGCAGCGCCGCATACCAGTCGGTGCGGCTGTCGACGCCGAACGTCGCGAAACCGGGCACGTAGCGCAACGCCTGGTTCAGGTCGGCCGCGCCGGTCATGTCGATCTGTTGCGCGGTCACGAGGTTGAGCGTTTGCGGAATCTCGTCGATCGGCGTGTCGGTCTTGGTGCCGGTGGCGGTGCGCCGCCCGACCAGCCCGATGGACGAAGCTGCATCGGCCGGACCTCGCACGTCGATGGCCGGCAGCACCGCCACCGCCGCGCCCGGCGCCGATGCCTGCGCGTGCGCCGCGCCCGCGACGGCCACGCACCACGCTCCGCCGGCCGCGATCGCCCGCGCGCGCCGCCCCGTCCCTGTCTCCATCCACATCGTTTCGATACTCCGTCGTGCTGGGTTGGCCCGTTCGGCCGGATCGGCGGACCGCGGGTCGCCGGGGTCCGTCCGGTGGTGTCGTGATTGCCGTGCTGGCGAAGGCAGTGATGCGTGGAGCGTCGGGATGCACCGTCCGGTCGCGCCGTTCGCGAGCGCAGCGATCATACCGGCCGAACGTGGCGCGGTCTTTAAAAAAATCAAATCGACGAAGGCGGAGGCACGCACATTGCTCGTCGCACGGACCGCACCAGGAACCCGGCGCAACCGGGCATCGACGTGACACGCACATCCGGCAGGATTCACATCGGCATTTCAGGCTGGCGCTACCCCGGCTGGCGAGGGACGTTCTATCCCGCCGACCTGAAGCAGGCCAGCGAGCTGCGGTATGCATCGGGCCGCATGCAGACGATCGAGATCAACGGCACGCACTACAGCTTGCAAGCGCCTGACAGTTGGCGGCGCTGGTACGCCGACACACCGCCCGGGTTCGTGTTCAGCGTGAAAGGCTCGCGCTACCTGACGCACATGCTGCGCTTTCGCGGCGAAACGGCCACGACCGCGTGCGCGAATTTTTTCGCGCAGGGGCTGTTCGCGCTGAAGGACAAGCTCGGGCCGCTGCTGTGGCAATTTCCGCCGTCGCTGCGTTTCGATCCGGCGCACATGGAACGCTTCCTGAGCTTGCTGCCGCCCGACACGGAAGCAGCGCTCGCGCTCGCCCGACGGCACGATGCGCGAGTGCGTGAACCGTATCTGCAGATCGACCGCAAGCGAGCGTTGCGTCATGCGGTGGAAGTGCGGCACGACAGCTTCGTTGACCCGGCGTTCGTGAAGCTGCTGCGCCGCCACAAGGTCGCGCTCGTCGTGTCGGATTCGACCGAGGCGTGGCCGCAGTTCGAGGATCTGAGCGCACGCTTCGTCTACATCCGGCTGCACGGCACCGAAACGAAGTATTCGGGCGAATACGCCGATGCGGCGCTCGAACGATGGGCGCACAGAATCGAAGCGTGGAGCCGGGGCACGCAGCCGGACGATGCGCGTCTCGCCGCGCCGGCGCTGCAACCGCCGCGCGCGGCGACGCGCGACGTGTACTGCTATTTCGACAACGACACGAAAACGCAGGCGCCGTTCGACGCCGGGCGGCTGATGGATCGGCTCGGGCTGCAGGCGCACGATGCGGCGCCGCAATGAAACGCTCGGCAGGCTGTGACCATCGGGAATGTCGTCCGCCGCCGCATGGGCAGGCGCGCAATATGCTCCTGCACTCGCGGATCGCGCCCTTCATCGCGCTCGCCGCGCGCCGGTAAATTTTGCAAGACCGGCAACCGGCATCATGGGCCAATACTGCAAGGAGAAAAACGATGACCCTGCTTATCTATCTGGTCGGATGGATCATCTTCATCGGCGGCGTCGCCTGGGGTTTGATGACGCTGCACGTCTCTCAGCACATCATCGAGATCGTGGCCGTCATCCTGTTCGGCATCGCGGTCATCACCGGCGCGACGCGCGCCCGGAATCGCGACCGGTCGTAGTGTCACGGCGCGTCGCGCGCCGGCAGTCGCTCGTTGCGTCGGGTTCGATATGCTGGCGTCAATTCGATTCTTCGCATTCCTTACGCTGCTGGTCTCGATCGAGCGTGGGACGTCGTGCGTCATCGGTACCGTGGCGATCTGCAGTCGAATGCAAAGCGGCGCGTCAGCGAAACGAGCGAGCGGGAATCCCGAATCGTGATCCCGCCGTGCTCGTGCGTGACGCGCCCGAATGTTCCCGGCCACCCATTGACCGCGGCGGCCGGGTGCTCACGTCGCTTACTTCCTCGGCAGCGGCGCGGTCAGCGAGCTGACGAGCGACGTCACCGGCGCCAGCAGACCGCCGCCTGCCCCGGCACTGCCCCCTTGCGCGGAATCGCTGTTCAGCGAAACCGCCAGCGCCGGGAGCACGCCGGCCACCGATCCGACAGCCGAACCGACCGAATGCACCGCCGCGTTGGCGATCGTCGCGCCGCCGGAGACGAGCGCGCCGACTGCATTGGTCGCGCCGCCGACCGCACCGGCCGCCGTGCCACCGTTGAGCGCGACACTCAGTGCGGGAAGCGTGCCTGCGATCGCGCCCGTCGTGCCGGCTACGGTGTTCGCCAGCGTACCCGTCAGGCCGGTCGTGACCGCCGCGAGGGAGCCGGCCGCGCCGGTTGCGCCCGTGAGAACGCCGGTTCCGGCGCCGGCGATGCCGCCCGCGCCGCTCGTGGCCGATCCGATCAATGACGTGACCGCCGATGCGAGCGACGTGATCGCCGCCGTGCCGCTGCCGGCGACGCCGGTTACCGCGCCGGACACTGCGCCGATCGCGCCGGTGGCGGCACCGACCGGCAGCGATCCGCCGAGATTGCCGACGATGCTCGTGATCGGCGTGATCAGCGCGCCGCCGTTGCCCGCGACACCGGTGACGGCGTTGACGACACCCGTGCCGGTGTTGGCTACCGTGCCGACGATGTTGCCGAGACCGCCGGTCGCGCCACCGACGCCGCCCAGTGCGCCGGTCAGTGTTCCGACTGCGCCCGTTGCCGTGTTCGCTACCGTGCTGACGACGCCGCCGAGACCACCGGTCCCGCCTCCGACACCCCCCAGTGCGCCGGTCAGCGTTCCGACTGCGCCCGTTGCCGTGTTCGCTACCGTGCTGACGACGCCGCCAAGACCACCGGTCCCGCCTCCAACACCACCCAGTGCGCCGGTCAGCGTTCCGACTGCGCCGGTTGCCGTGTTCGCTACCGTGCCGACGACGCCGCCGAGGCCGCCAGTCCCGCCTCCGACGCCACCCAGTGCGCCGGTCAGCGTTCCGACTGCGCCCGTTGCCGTGTTTGCTACCGTGCCGACGACGCCGCCGAGACCGCCAGTCGGGTTGCCGCCACCGATACCACCCAGTGCACCGGTTACCGTGCCAACCACGCCACCAAGACTACCGGTCGGATCGCCAACACCGCCCAATGCACCCGTTACTGTGCCGACTGCGCCGCTTGCCGCGTTGCCCACTGTCCCGACAACACCACCGAGACCACCGGCCCCGCCTCCGACACCACCCAGTGCACCGGTCAGCGTCCCGACTGCGCCCGTTGCCGTGTTCGCTACCGTGCCGACGACGCCACCGAGGCCGCCGGTCCCGCCGCCGATGCCTCCCAGTGCGCCGGTTACCGTGCCGACCACACCACCAAGACCACCAGTCCCACCACCGCCGACACCGCCCAACGCACTCGTCACCGTACCGACTACGCCGCTTGCCGCGTTGCCCACTGTCCCGACGACGCCACCGAGGCCGCCGGTCCCGCTTCCGATGCCACCCAGTGCGCCGGTTACCGTCCCAATCACGCCACCAAGACCACCGGTCCCGCCACCGCCGACACCGCCCAATGCACTCGTTACCGTTCCGACTGCGCTGCTTGCCGCGTTGCCCACTGTCCCGACAACACCACCGAGACCACCGGCCCCGCCGCCAACACCGCCCAGTGCGCCAGTCAACGTTCCGACTGCGCCCGTTGCCATGTTCGCTACCGTGCCGACGACACCGCCGAGGCCGCCGGTCCCGCCACCGCCAACACCGCCCAGCGCCCCCGTCAGCGTTCCGACTGCACCCGTCGCCGTATTCGCTACCGTGCCCACAACGCCACCAAGGCCGCCAGTCGGATTGCCACCACCGATGCCACCCAGCGCACCAGTTACCGTACCAATCACGCCACCAAGACCACCAGTGCCACCACCGCCGACACCGCCCAACGCACCCGTCACCGTACCGACTGCGCCGCTTGCCGCGTTGCCGACCGCTCCCACCACGCCACCGAGACCACCGGCCCCGCCTCCAACACCGCCCAGCGCGTCAGTCAACGTTCCGACTGCGCCCGTCGCCGTGTTCGCCACCGTGCCGACGACGCCGCCGAGACCACCAGTCGGGTTGCCACCACCGATGCCACCCAGTGCACCGGTTACCGTGCCAATCACGCCACCAAGACCACCGGTCCCGCCACCGCCGACACCGCCCAATGCACCCGTTACCGTGCCGACTGCGCCGCTTGCCGCGTTGCCCACCGTCCCGACAATGCCGCCGAGACCGCCGGTCGCACCGCCGCTGCCACCAATGCCACCCAACACGCCCGTCACGGCACCGACCGCGCCGGTGGCCGCGTCCGCCACCGTCCCGACGACACCACCAAGCCCGCCGGTCGTACCACCACTTCCGCCGAGACCACCCAGCGCACCCGTCACCGTACCGACCACGCCACCCAAACCACCGGTCGCCCCACCGCTGCCGCCAACACCACCCAACACCCCCGTCACCGTACCGGCCACGCCCGCGACCGGCTCGAGCAATCCGCTACCGATACCAATGGCCGCGCTTCCCGTCCCCGTCCCGGCCAGCCCGATCGAGATACCGCCTGCATTCGGGTTGCCGACCGTCACCACCCCATTCCCCCATCCCGTCACCGTGCCGATGAGTCCCCCGGGCGCCGGCGACGCGCCTTCGATGATCAAGCCGTCGGTGTTGCTGAGACTTCCCGGCACGGCAGTCACGACCACCGCCTGGGACGCCGTGGCGGCCAGGCTGAACACAGCCGCGACCGACAGGGCGATGCCCGTCAATTTCACGTTCATTTTCGTTTTCATGAGTAACCTCAGTTCGGTTGGACAACCGCGGAACAGCTCGAGCGATGACGCGTGGACCCTGTCGCCCGCAGGCGGCACGAATCGTTGGCGGATTGCCCGATACGGCAAAGCGTTGAAACAAGTTCGAACAGACCGATGCAACGGGATACCAAACACCGCGTGACGCGCTTCATGAAAACGATTCGCATCACGAAGTTTCTGAAATACGAACCTGAAAACAAACCACCACATAACCATCGATAAACGATCGGCCGCTCACGACGACTTCATCGCGAACGGCCGTCGCCCCTCCCTTTAGAACTTCCACAACAGATTGCCGTACAACGCGTGATCGCTGATGTGGCCGCCAAGCTGGCCGCTATACGACAGGCCGAGCGACAGGTTCTTGGTCACGGCCGCATCGACGCCGACCTCGAGCACCGCGGCATCACGCGCGACCGGCACGCCGGTCACGCTGAACGGCGAACCGCCGCTCGCGAACGACAGCGTCGACGCCGGCTGCGTATTGCCGAATGCATGCCGCCAGCCGACGGTGCCGAACGCCGTGACCTTGCCCTTCGTCGTGACCGCGACGTCCGTCGAGGCCCGCACGCCGAGCGTCGAGAAGCCCAGGCCCGTCGTGTCGGAATCGCCCTGCAGTGCCGCCGCGCCGCCGTTCTCCTTGAAGCCGCCGGTGTGCAGGCTCGCGAACGCAAGCCCGACGAACGGTTCGAGCGAGACGTTGCGAATGGCCGTCGAGTAGCCGATCTCGGTGAACACCTGCGTCGCGTTCGCGTCGTAGCTGGCGGTATCGTGATCGGCGAAGCTGCCGAACGACGGATTGCGCTCGCTATGCACGCGGTACCACGACTGCGACACGCCACCGCGCACGTTCCACGCGTCGTATCGGCCGCTGGCGTACAGCGCAATCGTCCCGCCGTTGACCTTCGCCGACTCGTTCTGGTCGGTATTGAGCTGGCTGCGCGACGCGCCGCCCGCGATACCGACGCGCCAGTGGCTGCTGACTTCCGCATCCGTGCCGACGATGAAGCCATACAGGTTGCGATCGATCGACGCGACGCCGTCGCCGTTGAACCGGCTATGCGAGCCGTACAGCCGGCCCCACACCGCGGGCTTGTACGACTTGGCCGGCGTGCAGCCGTTCTCCGCGGCCATGCGCCGGTCGAGCGCCGCCGCATGGTCGTCCGCCGACACCGGCGCCTCGCATCCGCACAGCGCCCCGCCCGGCTGCGAACCGAGCCGCGCACGATCGAGCACCGCGTCACGCACGTAGCGGCTGTCCGACAGCAGCACGCTACGCGTACTCGGATACAGATCGCCGGCCAGTTGCGTGAATGCGCGGTTCGCGGTCGTCGCATCCGACGTCAGCACCGTATCGAACAGCGGGTTGCCGGCGCCGAGCGTGCCGACCGCGCCCGCCACCGCTTGCCCGTCGGGCGTGGTCGCCACCGACGAGAACGGCGTGCCGTTCGGCGCCAGCGACATCAGTACCTGCGCCGGGTTGTACGTGAGCGTCGGCGTGAGGAACGCATACGTCGAGTTCACCGCGCTGAACTGCCCTTGCACGCCCGCGCCGGCATTCACGATGGTGTAGAGCTTGCCCGGCTGGTATTGCCCGGTCGCCGCGACGACCTGCACCGACCCACCGTTGAGCGTGGCGGAGCCGGTCACGTCGAGGCCGCCGCTCTGCTGCGGCGTGGCGCCGACCTGCAGCGTCGAGCCCGGCTGGAAGGTCGCGTTGCCCGCGACCTTCAGCGGCTGCCCGAGCTGGAGGACCGATGCAGTACCGCCGCCCGACACGACCAGGCCGCCGACCGTGCCCGTCCCGGTGACGGTCGCGCCGCTACCGACGGTCACCGGCGAGCTGGCCAGCGAACCGGTGACGGCGAGCGTGCCGCCCGTCACGTTCGTCGGCCCGGACAGCGTGTTCGTCCCGCTCAGCACCTGCGCGCCCGTGCCGGCCAGCGTCAGCGGGCCGGTACCCGACAGCGTGCCCGCGAACGAGCTGGTGCCGGCGGTATTGACCGTCAGCGGCGTCGCGCCGAGATTCACGGTCGAACCCGTCGTACCCGACAGCGTGCCGATCGACTGCGGCGCGGCCGAGGCCGCCAGGTTCAGCGTCGCGCCGCTGCCCGCGAGGATCACCGGGCTCGTCGGCGCGAGGCTGCCTGCACCGGCGAGCGCGAGCATGCTGCCGCTGCCGATCGTCGTGCCGCCGGTGTACGTGTTGGCGCCGGTCAGCGTCTGCGTGCCGCCGCCCTGCACCGCGAAGCCGCCGGTGCCCGCGATCGTGCCGCCGAACGAACCGCCCGCCGGACCGGCCACGGTCAGCGTATTGCCGCCGAGATTCACGGTCGAACCGGCGGCGCCCGACAACGCGCTCGCCGTCTGCGGCGTCGTGGCCGCGCCGACGTCGAGCGTCGCGCCGTTGCCGGCCAGCGTCAGGGCGCTGCCCGCCGACAGGCTGCCGTTGCCGCCGATCGCCAGCGTGCTGCCGTTGCCGATCGTCGTGTTGCCCGTGTACACGTTTGCGCCGCTGAGGGTCGTCGTCGACGGGCCGCTCACCGCCAGGTTGCCGCCGCCCGAGATCGGGCCGCTCAGGCCCAGGTTGTTCGCGCCACCGACCGTCAGCGTCGAGCCCGTGCCGAGATTCACCGCGTTGCCGAGCGTCGTGCCCGCGACGCTGGCCCCGAGTGTGCCGCCGGTGCCGCCGACGCTCAGCGTGCCGCTGCCGAGTGCGGTCGGCGTGCCGGCCACCAGCGTGCCGCCGCCGGTGACGCTCGTGCCGCCGGTGTAGGTGTTCGCACCCGACAGCGTCGTCGTCGCCGGACCGTTGACCGCGAGCGTGCCGCTCCCCGAGATCGCTCCGGTCAGGCCGAGGTTGTTCGGACCGCTCACCGTCAGCGTCGCACCCGTCCCGAGGTTCACCGCATTGGCGAGCGTCGTGCCCGGCGTGCCGGCTGCCAGCGTGCCGCCCGCACCGCTCGCATTGAGCACGCCGGTACCGAGCGCCGTGTTGCTGCCCGCGACCAGCGTGCCGCCACCGGTCAGGTTCGTGCCGCCCGAATACGTGTTCGGACCGGTCAACGTCTCGGTGCCCGTGCCGCCCAGCGTCAGGCTGCCGCCCGTGCCGGCAATCGTGCCGCCGAACGTGCCGCTGCCCGACCCGCCGAGCGTCAGGTTGTTGCCGCCCAGGTTCACCGTCGAACCGGCCACGCCCGACAGCGCGGTCGTCGTTTGCGGCGTCGTCGCGCCGCTGACGTCGAAGGTTGCGCCCGCACCGGTCAGGCTCAGCGGGCTGCTGCCGGAGAGGCTGCCGCCCGCGCCGATCGCCAGCGTGCCGCTGTTGATCGTCGTCGCACCGGTGTACGTGTTGTTGCCCGTCAGC
>Ga0268256_1000792_pt1 | contig 22779 bp, 28 predicted proteins | sample AgamicAtAmrz_FD_200247 | JGI IMG/M metagenome (GOLD analysis project Ga0268256, IMG submission 200247) | Agave microbial communities from Guanajuato, Mexico - At.Am.rz (v2) (version 3) | ecosystem: Host-associated > Plants > Roots > Rhizosphere | place: Guanajato, Mexico | collected 2012-06-07 | reverse complement strand
CGCACGGTGGTTCGCCACTGGTCGCCATCCTCGATGAGGTCGGCCAGATCAAAGGCCCGCACGACGACTTCGTCGAAGCGATAGTCACCTCACAAGGTGCCTACGGCGACAAGGCGATGATCTTCGCCATCTCGACGCAGGCGGCGACAGACGGCGACCTTTTCTCGCGATGGCTGGACGATGCCGAGACATCAAAAGCGCCAAGGACGGTTTCGCACCTCTATACGGCTCCGGCTGATTGCGACGTCCTCGACGAGGAAGCGTGGAAAGCCGCGAACCCCGCGCTTGGCAAGTTCAAATCCGTTTCGTCGGTTCGCGACGACGCGGAGCGTGCGGCACGTATGCCGACTGAGGAAGCCAGTTTCCGTTGGCTCCATCTCAACCAAAGGATCGATGCCAATGCTCCGTTTGTGTCGCCGGCTATTTGGCGAGCGTGCAACGCTCGAGTTGTGGACTTTGATGGTCTCCCTGTCTTTGGTGGGCTCGACCTTTCTGAGGTAAGCGACTTGACTGCTCTGGTGCTGATGGCGCCGAAAGAGCAGGGCGGAAAGACCACCTGGCATGTGAAGCCGACGTTCTGGCTGCCGCACGAGGGGTTGAAGGCCAAGGCCAAGGCCGACCGCGTGCCGTACGATGTCTGGCACAAGGGCGGCCACCTCGAAGCCGCCCCAGGTAGAACCGTCGACTACGAGTTCGTTGCGCATTACCTGCGCGACCGGTTCGAAGAGATGGATATCCGCAAGATCGCGTTCGACCGCTGGAATTTCAGGCACCTGAAGCCATGGCTGCAGAAGGCAGGCTTCACTGACGATCAGCTAGAAGGCGACGACGCTGTGTTCCAGCCGTTCGGGCAGGGATTCCAATCGATGTCTCCAGCTCTCCGTGAGCTAGAAAGCATCATCCTGAACGGCAACATGGCTCACGGCGACCATCCTGTGCTGACGATGTGCATGATGAATGCAACCATCAAGGCGGATCCCGCCGGCAATAGAAAGCTCGTCAAACATAACCGCGAACGCCGCATCGACGGCGCAGTCGCCTTGGCAATGGCAACGGCGATGGCTGGAACCTACGAGGGCGCAGAAGGCCCGTCGGTCTACAAAACACGTGGCATCCGCCTGGCTGGTTGAATCGGAAGGATAATATGGGAATTCTCGACCTCTTCCGGTCCAAACCGGAGGCGGAGGCGCCTAAACGTGCGCCTCGCGCCGACTGGCAACAGTTTGAAGACCTTGACGATCCGTATCTCGCGCAGTTTCTCCGGTCTGGCCGGGAGACGGCGAGCGGTGCGGTTGTCACGCCAAGTCTTGCGCTTTTCAACACCACGGTTTTTCGTTGTGTTGACCTCATTTCGGGTTCGATCGGCATGTTGCCGCTATATCTGATGAGGAAGTCGGACAACGGCGGTTATGCCGAAGCCGAAGACCATCCGCTTTACGCGTTGTTGCAGTATCAGCCAAATTCCTGGCAGACGGCCTACGAGTTTCGTCGCCAGATGCAGGCCCACGCGCTGACACATGGCAATGCATATGCTCGGATCGTCAGAGGTGTTGGTCGTCGCGTAATTGCCCTTCACCCGCTCCATCCAAGTAACGTGTGCGTTGAGCAGGCCGACGACCTGACGGTGACATATAAAGTCACCCTCAAGGGCGGACGATATGTCGAGCTTCCAGCGTCCGAGGTGTTTCATGTCCGCGACATGTCCGATGATGGAATTGTCGGCCTATCGCGCGTGAAGCAGGCCAAGGAGGCTATCGGTCTTGCCCTCCAAACGGAGCAGGCGGCCGGACGGCTGTTCAAGAACGGCACGATGGTAGGCGGCGCGCTTACGCACCCTGGAAAATTGGGTGACGAAGAGTTCGAAAACCTAAACACCAGCCTAAAAGACAAGTTCTCAGGCGCCGAGAATGCCCACAAGTGGCTAATCCTCGAAGAGGGGATGAAGGCAGAGCAGTTTTCTCCGAGTGCGCGTGACAGCCAGCAAGTTGAAACGCGAAATCAGCAGATCGAGGAGATCGCCAGGGCATTTGGCGTCCCGAGGCCGCTTCTCATGATGGATGATACCTCATGGGGCAGCGGCATTGAGACGTTGGGCCAGTTCTTTGTCCGCTATGGCCTTGCGCCATGGTTCATCGCTTGGGAACAGGCGATCGCCAGGTGCCTTTTGACGCCAGATGAGCGTCGTACCCACAAGGCTGACTTTGATGAACGCGAACTTCTGCGCGGATCCATGAAAGATCAAGCGGAGTACCTCACAAAAGCTCTTGGTGCCGGCGGATCTCGGCCGTTCATGTCGCAGAACGAAGCTCGAGATTACATCGGCCTCGTCAAAAGCGACGACCCCGATGCGGACAGCCTTAAAAATCCGATGACGCAGCCTCCATCGGGCGCGTCCACTTCTCCTGAAGGACAAAAATGAGCCTATACAGAGCACCGGTCAGCGCCGTTGCGCGGCCAAAGTCGTATGAGTGGGACGTACCCGTTGCCGCACTTGAACGATGGGAACCATCGCCGAAGGCCGCCGAAGCGTCAGACGCTAACACAATTTCCATCTTCGACGTTATCGGCGAGGATTTCTGGACTGGTGGTGGGTTTACCGCAAAACGAGCGGCCGCAGCACTCCGTGCGATTGGCCCCAATCCGGTAACCGTCAACATCAACTCCCCTGGCGGCGATATGTTTGAGGGGTTGGCGATCTACAACCTACTTGCCAGCCACCCAGCTGAAGTCACGGTCAATGTGATGGGATTTGCCGCCTCCGCGGCGTCCATCATCGCAATGGCGGGAGACAAGGTGGTGATGGCGCCGGGGTCCATGATCATGATCCATCGAGCATGGGGCATTGCAGTCGGCAATACCCATGATTTCGCAGATTCAGCGGCGCTTTTCCAGACTTTCGATAGCGCGATGGCTGACGTCTATGCCGGTCGAACTGGGCTCAACACAGACGAACTGATGTTGATGCTGGATGGACCGAGTAAGGCGTCTGACGGCACATGGATGTCCGCGGATGAAGCAATCGACAAGAATTTTGCTGATGAGAAGGCCAGCTTCACCCAGAAGGCTGGTGCGAAAGCCGAGTTGCCATCGCATGTACTTGCGATGCGAAAAATTGAGAAGGCGCTTGCCTCCGCGGGGCTCCCAAGGCGGACAAGAAGCCAACTTTTGAACGATCTCCGAGGCACGCGCGATGCAGCCACGGACGCCACGCGGGATGCTGGCGACAAGCAAGCTCATGCCGATTTTTCTGCGCTGAAAGATGCGCTCAACGGCACAATTAAATCTCTTCGGAAAGGATAACCCGCGTGGATATCAACGATGTAAAGTCTCTCATTGAAGAGCAGGGCCGCGCCTTCGAGGCGTTCAAGTCCGAACACAACGCCGCTCTCGCCGATGTAAAAAAGGGCACCGAGGATGTGGTTCGCACCGAGAAGGTGGACCGCATCAATAACGCAGTTGGCGAACTACAGGCTGCACTTGATGAGCAGGCCGCGAAGCTCGCCGCCCTCCAGATCGCCGGCGCTCAGCGCGAAGGCAAGGACCAGACGAACCCTGCATACAGCAAGGCATTTGAGAAGTTCTTCCGCAAGGGTGACGAGTCTGCCATCGAAGCGGCAATTGCTGGCGGTCCGAACGCCTCGCTGAACGTCACTACTCCGGAAGATGGTGGCTACACCGCGCCGCTGGAATGGGACCGGACAGTTACCGACAAGCTGAAGATTGTGTCTCCGTTCCGACAGATTGCGACGGTCATCACGATCAGCGGTAATGGCTTCTCCAAGCTCTACAATGACCGCGCGACTGCTTCCGGTTGGGTTGGTGAATCTGCTGCTCGCCCTGAAACTACGACGGCGAAGTTCGCCGAAGTGAAGTTCAATACGGGCGAGATTTACGCCAATCCGGCCGCAACTCAGCGCCTGTTGGACGATTCCGAGCTGAACCTCGAAAACTGGCTTGCTGGCGAGGTTGAGACCGAGTTCGCGTATCAGGAGGGCGTCGCTTTTGTGTCTGGCAACGGCACGGACAAACCCAAGGGTGTTCTGACTTACACCGCCGTTGGCTCGCATCCTTGGGGCGCTATTCCTACGGTCAATTCTGGCGCCGCCGCCGCTCTGACGACCGACGGTCTCATTGACCTGGTTTATGATCTGCCGAGCGAGCGCACTCCGAATGCGCGGTTTACAATGAACCGCAAGACGCAGGGTGATGTCCGTAAGCTGAAGGACGGCCAGGATAACTACATCTGGCAGCCCGGCCTTGTGTCTGGTCAGCCGGCGACCATCCTTGGCTTCCCGGTCACCGAAATCGCCGCAATGCCTGATATCGCTGCCGATGCTATCCCGGTCGTATTCGGTGATTTCGCACGCGGCTATCTGGTCGTTGATCGCATGGGTATTCGCATCCTGCGCGACCCATATACCAACAAGCCTTTCGTGCAGTTTTACACCACGAAGCGTGTCGGCGGTGGCGTCACGGATCCGACTGCTCTGCGCTACCACAAGATTGCAGCTTAATAACTATGGGGCGCCTTAGGGCGCCCTTTCCACAGGAGGCGCTGATGGAAGTGCGTGTTTCAAAGGCATTCAAAGCGGTGCCTGAGGGCGAGGTATATCCGCGCCAGTTTGATGTTGGTGCCACTGTATCCGGCCGCATCGCGGAAGTTGCGCGAGCGCTAGGATGCGTTGCTGCCAAGGAAGAAAAGCCCAAACCGGCGCGACAAGGCAAGCAGTCCGATGGCGGTTAGTTTGGATCGCGCCAAGTCTCATTTGAGGGTATTTCATGACGATGAGGATGCCGACATTCAGGCGTATCTGGATGCCGCAGAGGCTTACGTCTTGAAATACTGTAACCGTGACGCTGTTCCGGCCGGAGCCACATCGGTATTCGAGGCGTCAACACTCTTGGTGCTAGGTGATCTCTACGAAAATAGAGAATCACAGGCAGATATTGCTCTCTATGAGAACAGGTCTGCGCATCGTCTTGTTGACCCGTATCGCCTTCTTCGGGTGTAGCTATGTGGCTCCGCTTTCATGAACCGTTCGACTGGCGACAGCCCGGTTTCACCATCGCCTATAAGGCTGGTCTCTACAACGTGACGCGCGGGTGCGCCGCGGCTGCGATAGCTGCCAAGGCTGCTGAACCCACCAAGGATCGACCGAATGCCAAAACGCAAGAGATCGGGCGCAGGCTCGCTGAGTGAGCGCATCGGCTTTGAGGCCGAGGTCGAGGGTGACGATGGATATGGTGGCGTTGTGGTCGGATTCGCGGAGCAATTCGTCGAGCCAACCCGCCTTGAACCGCGCGTCGGCAGCGAGCCTGTCATCGCCAGCCGCCTGCAAGGCATTCAGCCGTTCACCATGACCGTCCGCAGCAACGAGCGCACGCGCACCATTACGCCAGCATGGCGGGCGCGTAACAAGCGGTCTGGCGCGGTTTACGCAATCAAGGCTGCGGTCAACATTGATGAGCGCAACCAGTGGATCGAGCTGCTAGTGGTGCAGGGGGAGGCGTCGTGATCAAGGCAAAAGTTCTGGGCCGAGAGGCGCTGACGAAAAAGCTCAATCAGGTCGCTCCGCTCGCCAACAAGTACGCCGCCGAAGCGAAACTTCAGATCGCTACCGAAGCCGCCGATAAAATCTCGGACCGAGCGCCGATAAGCAACAGCGCAACCGCTGGCGACTACGCTGCCTCTATACAAGGTGGCAAGATTTCTGACCGGCCGAGCGCAAAGGCGCTAGTCGGTGCAACGGCCAGCAAAGATCCGGATGCGACGGGCGTTTTCGCCGCTTGGATTTGGCACTTCCTTGAGTTCGGCACGCGGCCGCATAACGTCGCGAAGGGTGGTGGTACGGTTGCCGGCAAGAAGCAGGCGGAAGGCGCTAAGATGCACCCTGGTACGCGGGCGCAACCGCATATTTTTCCGACATGGCGAGCATTTAGGGCAAAAGCGAAGAAACGCATCAACGACGCTGTCTGGCGAGGGGTGAGGGAGGCCATGAAAAAGTAATGGCTAACCCAGATCTCGAATTGCAGGGCGCCATAGTTGCCAGGCTGAAGGCGCGAGCCGGTCTGACGGCTAAGGTGGCTCAAAGGATTTACGACAGACCGCCGACCAACGCACCTTTTCCATACGTCGAATACGGCGAAAGCCAAGTCATCAGAGATGATGTCGACTGTCTGAAGTCGAACCTCATCTATGTGACGATCCACGTTTGGTCGCAATACTCCGGCGGCTTCAAGGAGCTCAAGGAAATCATTCACGAGGTCGTCGAGGCTCTGGATGAGGCGCCCCTAGTGCTGCCCTCGCATCGATTGATATCGATCACGCGGCAGGACACCCGTCATTTCAAAGACCCGGACGAAGTCACGACCCACGGTGTCGTTGAGTTTGTCGCGCGCGTCGAAACACCGGCCTGACGGCCACCAACCCCTAGTTTTGAGGTTTACAAATGGCCGACGGTCAACAGATTGGTCGTACGCTGCTCATCCAGATCGGTGACGGCGAAACTCCTGAAGTCTTTTCGAATTTGTGCGGTCTGACGACCCGCAGCTTCAATATGTCCGCAAATGAGGTCGACACGACCATCACGGACTGCGTCAATCCAGAGAATACGCCACAGAAAACAGCAGAGCCTGGCATCAAGAACCGCACGTTCTCTGGTTCCGGCAAGTTCGTTAAGAGCGCTTCGAACACCGCGTTCATGACGCACGTCAACGACGCGACCAAATTCAATGCCAAGGTGATCGTTCCTGGCCTGGGTACTTACACCGGCCCTTGGTTCGTTTCTGAATTCGAATTCAGCGGCGAGATGGAAGGCAACATGGACTTCAACGCGACTTTCGTTGCTGCCGGCGTTCTAACGTTCGTTGCGGAGGTGTAATTTGGCTGACGCTGAAAAGCCTTTTCCGTTGGAAGTGAACGGAGCTCGCGGGGAGGTCGGCTTGTGGGTCGGCAAGGAACCGCTGGTTATCGTTGCCGAGATGGGTGGACTTGCTGCCGTGTCTACTCGCCTGTCGTGCAAGAGCATGTCCGATTTGTTTCTTCGCCTTTCCGGCGTTGAGCCGGCCGCCACGGTGGCCGCGCTTGATCTACTGACCGTGCGGGGCGACAAGGTGAAGGCTATCGGCGCCCTAAAGCTCAAGCACTTTGGCGCCGTTGCCAAGGCGATCTCAGAGGCTTTGTCCCATCATTTTGATGAGGAAGACGAGGGAAACGGGGAAGCCGCTCAAAAGGCGGCGTAGAAGAACCTTTCCCTTGGCGCGACTGGCAAAAGATTGCATTCGGCGGCCTTTGCTGGACGCCGGCAGTATTCTGGTCGTCTAGCCTGACCGAGTTCACTCTCGCGGTGAAAGGCAAGGCTGAAGCAAACGGCGCCAAAAAGTCCGTGGCGCCGCCGTCTGACGAAGAGATAGACGAATTGATCAAGAAGTACGGTGGTTGATTATTTCCTCAGTGAAGTTGTCGTTTCTGAGTGGAATTCTTATTTATAGGAGCGTCGGCTAACCGGCCGTCGCAACACCACTCAAGAGGAGACTACATGACTGAGGAAATCAGACTGCCCGTTCTGTCCGTAAAGAATGGGAATGTCGTTGCGAACAGCCGCGATGTCGCGGATTATTTCGACAAGGAACACCGTCACGTTCTTCGTGACATTGATAATCTGGTTGAGCAGGGTGTGCCCAATTTTGGGCATACCCCTTACGTTAATCAGCAGAATGGGCAAACTTATCGCTCTTACGATATGGACAGGGACGGGTTTTCTCTTCTCGCGATGAGTTTCACGGGGCAGAAGGCGTTGAAGTTCAAACTCGCCTACATCGCGCAGTTCAATGCGATGGAAGCGGAACTTCGGGAGAGAGACGAAGAGCCGCAGATCGTGCCGTATACGCCAGAGACAGAGGCTCGTCTTCTTGTTGGCCAGGCGCAAAGGACGTTCGGCCCGAAAGCAGCGCAGCAGCTTTGGGGACACTTGGGATTGCCGGTCGTTCCAGCAATGCTGATGCCGGAAAGTCAATCGCAGATGACTTTCACATTCGGCGCGACGATAGCCGCAAACCAAAACCTGCCCCGCGCAGCATGACAGAGACTACCCCTCTTCGGAGGGGTTTTCTGTATCATGCCCAAAATGGTGCCCGACAGGATGTGTGCCTTGCAAGAGTTTGACGATTTTGGCCAGCAGTTCTTGCTGATCGTAGTCTAGACAGTTGTGAGCAATAGTCTCGTATCGCGCAAGCTCTTCCTGGGCATTCAGGGCAAACGCTATAAGTCGACGCACCGCCTCAGATTCCGTGTTAACTCGGTTCTTGAAGCGCCAATCATTTATCGCAGACACCATCTCTGGTGACATCGCGATTAGCTTTTTTTCTGTGAGAACAAGAGGTTTTGCCATTGCAGTCCTATAACCTATATCGGTCATATTGACAAGTCGATATAACCTATATAGGTCTTAGTGGTCGGCTCATCGGGTGCGGGAACACCTGCGATGAGCCTAACCCGCGTCAAAGGATAGGACCATGGCGAGAGCTATCAACAGCATAACCAACTTTATCTTCGAGGAGAACAGCATTCGCGCTGACGTCGACGGCGACACGCCGTGGTTCGTGGCCAAAGATATTGCCGCGGCGCTTGGTATTGAATGGCGCGGAAGCGCCACCCTTGCCCGCATAAAGGCAGCATGGAAAGGGGTACGGAAGTTTCGTACCCCCGGTGGAAATCAAGAACTTACGGTCATAAATGAGCCTGCAGTTTACAAGTTTGTTTTCAGGTCGAACAAGGAAGAGGCGGATCGTTTTACGGACTGGCTGGCTGGCGAGGTTCTTCCTTCTATTCGCAAGACCGGCTCGTACAATCTGGAAAAGCCCATTCACGTCCGCGAACACGATCGCCGCACCAGCACCAAGCTTGACGACGCGCTTAAGCTGAAAACGAACATCGATCGGCTCGAATCGGTCGTCGCCAGCATCCAGCCGGCCGTGCAGCCGAATTTCTGCGCGATGGTAATCGACGGCGAGCACGTCTTCGTTGACATCAACCGTTTTGACGGACATGGACGCGCCGTGGTCATCCAGCATGACGGCAAGATGCGGATTCAGAACGTGGAACCGGATGCGCATAACCTGCGCACGTTCGGAGCGCGGTCAGCACTCGGCGAACGGTACAAGTCGCCGCATGGCGGAGTGATGCGCAACAGCGTCGCGATCGTCGGTATGGTCATGGAGCCGCATATCGATGAAAAGCGACAGGGCTACGTTAACGATGTAACCGACAAGTTGCGCGAGCAGATCACGACTCTGTTAAACGCTGGGCCGTACACCGACATACAGATTGCCAAGAGGCTTTGCTGCAATCCGAAATTCGTGAATGAGGTCCGCAAGGTGCAAAGCCGCAAGCCGAAGGACATATTACCTGCGAGGGTGATTGAGCATGAGCCGCAATATCGCGGTCGGCGCACGATATTCAAAGACGAGATACTGCGGCTGATAGACGAGGGTGTTTCAAACCGCGATATCGCGAAGCAGACCGGCGCCACCTATCAGACAGTGACGCATTGGCGAAGATGGAGCGAGGATAGGGTGGGTTGATATCCTGGACGGATCAAACGGACGGCGGGCAACATTCCGCCGTCGCATCCGTCAAAACACGCCTGCCATATCAAGTGCTTGCCTCCACGTCGGGTCGAACATTTGGAGGTCGTCGCATATAGACAAATCGTCGTTGTACTTTGTCGTCTTGACTGGCTCGCCTTTTTTGTCTGGCAGGGTTTCCTTCGCCATCCTGATGCACTCAGCCGTGGAAAATTTGGATTTCAGCACCATTGCCTGATTCTTGATTGAGGCTTCGCGGTTAGACCTCTCGCGCCGTTCGTTCTCGCGTTGATGTGCGATGTATTCTCCGAAAGCATAATAGCCGCCGCCAGAGATGACGACGACGCACGCGCACGCAACGAGCGCCTTCAACCAGTTATCCATCGGATCGCCTCCCAGCTCGCCTAGCCGGCGGGCTTTTCCACGTTAGGAAACAGACTTGGCCGGAAACAATAGTGATGATCTGATTATCTCAATCAGCACAGACCTTGCAACCGTAAAGCGCGCGCTAAACAGGCTGGTGTCTGATGTGGGCGCGGCATCCAGCGGCATTGAGAAGCGTTTCGCCGCAACTGGAAAGTCGATCAACAATTCGCTCACAACTTCGATGCAGGATCGCATCAACAGCATGGTGGGCATCGGCACGACGGCAGCAAAAGAATGGAACGGTGTTCTCGCTGATCAGCAGAAAGAGATTGATCGCCTCCGCGCCAAATACAGCCCGCTGTTTGCTACCATCTCGAACTATAAGAACGCCGTCGCCGAGATCCGGCAGGCTCATGCCGCAGGCGCAATCTCCGCCAACGAGATGACTGCCGCGATTCAGCGCGAGCGGCAAGCGGCCCTTGCGTCTACGGCGGCAATCAAAGGTCGCAATTCGGCCTTGGCCTCCCAGCCTAAGACGAACAACTTTAATACCGCAAACATCGCTGCACAGTTTCAAGATATCGGCGTCACTGCGGCGATGGGCATGTCGCCTATCCAGATCGCGCTGCAGCAAGGAACGCAGCTTTCTGCGGTGCTGCAGGAGATAAAGAACAGCGGGCAGGGTGTCGGTAAAGGACTGGCTGCGGCGTTCGCATCGGTAATCTCCCCTATCTCGCTGGTTACGATTGGCATAATCGCCGCCGGCACAGCAGCTTTTCAGTATTTTTCTACTGTGATGAGCGAGGGCGACAAGTCTGCTGAGGTTCTAAAAGAACAAGCGGCTCTTATTTCTGCGGTTGCGGAGAGATGGGGTGATGCTGTCCCTGCGTTGCGCGAATACGCGGATCAGTTGAAGCGTGCGCAGGATGGAGCCGATCTCCAAACGGCTACCGGTAATGCTATCGAGCGAGTGCTTGCCGAGGCGACCCAAGGGTATGACGGATTAAAGGCCGCTGCGCAGCAGGCATCTTTGGAGATGCAGACCGGCAACAACGAGGCTAGGCAATCATTCGCCGTACTGATAGGCGACATCAATGATCTTGAGGGAAAGGTCGGAACCCTATCCGAGGCGTACAAGTCCGGCAAAGATACGTCCAAGGAAATGGCGGATGTCACACAGACACTTGCCAAAATTCTCGAAAATGACGCGTCGAGGGCATCCGACACCCTAAGCGGAAGAATCGAGTATCTGTCTCGCATGTTCGCTACCGCTGCTGGCAGTGCCGCGAAACTGCGTGAACAGGCGATGCTCGCGGAGGCCTCTGCTCGGACGGCGCTATACCCGTCGCAGGGTAGTTATTCCGGCACTTTTCAGTCAGCCGATGGCACCATACAAAACACGCAGTTTCCACTACCGGATAACGGCCCCACACCAGAACGCCGGCCATCTGATCTGGACACGGACAAAAACAGAGGTTTCGGCACACCGAAGCGGACAAGGGCTCCGCAAAAGACTGCATCCGACCGCTTCGCCGAAGATCTTCAGGCTGTTCGAGACAGGACTGAGGCGCTGCGCCAGGAAATGAGCTTGATTGGCTTGTCCAATGAGGAGCAAATCAAGCGCCGAGCCGCACTTGATCTCGAGCAACGTGCGCTGGCAGACCTCCGCGAAGAGGCGCGCAAACGTGGCGAAAAAGACCTGGAGAGCATCCAGCTTTCCCCAGACAAGATTGCCGCGATTGAGGGCGAAGCCGCAGCTTACGCCAAGCAGGCGGAAGAACTCAGAAAGCTGTCCGAGCGGCAGCAGGAGGCTGAGAGCAGTGCGAGCGGTTTCTATGATACCGCGAAATCTGGCTTCGTTGATGTTCTTCGCGGGACATCGAGCCTAAGCGATGCTCTTTCAAATCTCGCCAGCAAGTTCGCTGACCTCGCACTTAATAGCGCCTTTGACAGCCTATTCGGCGGCAAGTCCGCCTCTGGTGGCGATGGTTGGCTAACCGGTTTTTTCAAGTTGCTGGGATTTTCAGGCGGCGGCTACACTGGTGCGGGCGGCAAATATCAGCCAGCCGGTATTGTCCATAAGGGCGAGGTTGTCTGGTCGCAGGCAGATGTTGCGAGGGCAGGTGGAGTTGGTGCCGTTGAGGCGTTGCGTAACGGCTACGCCAACGGCGGCCCGGTCGGGATTTCGGTTCCGAGTGTGCCGAGTTTGCGATCCATGTCCGCGCAATCTGCCGGTGTCGTCGTCAACTTCAATCCAGTCGTCGACAACCGCGGCGCATCTGTTGAAGCCGTCGCGAGACAGGAAAAGGCGCTGGCCAAAATGCAGGGTGAGCTGCAAAGCCGGGTTGAGGCGGCGGTTCGGTCGGCTCAGAAGCGAAACGTGAAGTTGGGGTGAGGAGACCGGAAATGACAGCAATAGACAAGGAAACCATGAGCCTCGCCCGCAAAGCCGCTGGCGAGGTTTTGTATGCTCAGTCGCGCGGCGAGGATATCGCCAATGTAATTGCGAGAGCACTTTGCGCAGTCAAGGCATCGCCACCCGACTTACGGGTCGATGCCACGGCTGCCGGCTTTACAGTAACCCACAGGTCCGGTGTATCAACCGAAATCACGGCACGGGCTTAGGGTCATCCTTGACCTTTTTTACCACTGCACCAAGGACCTCCTCTCCGATTTTCGATGAAACGGCATTCAGACGCGAAAGGTTCTCTTTGGTTTCCGGATCCAGCGCCGCAATGGCAGCATCCTGCTGCTCTTTTATGCGCCGTAATGTCCTCTCTACGACATAGTCGAGATAGGATGGGCCTTTCTCCGCAACTACGTCTGCCAGTACCTGCTCAAGTGCCATTGAGCAGTACAGATAACCGAACTGCATGTTGTCGAAGTGCCGCCTATCGATCGTAGTCATTTCGTTTTCGCTCATGATATCCCCCAAAAAAACAATGACCGGTTGCGCCACACAAAAGCACAGCCGCCAATAGGAGTCCACCATGACAAAAGTCGTTAACAGCAGCGAGTACAGCGCAAACTCCATCTTCGTCGGATGCAGCGTAAATGAAGACGGCGAGCCTCTGGTCGAGATCAACGGCAAGGCTATTGGCACGGTCGCCGGCTTGCTCGACTTCCTCGGCAAGTATGAAGGCCAGCAGAAGGCAAAGGTCAACGTCAGGTGGGCGGCGGTCACGCCGCCAGACGGTTTCCTGGGGCCAAGGGATTACAAGATCGCATCGCCACATCGATCCGCTGCTTTCCTTATGGATGTTCCCGCCACCCCGAAAGCAACTCCTGTCACCTTCAAAGCTGGCGAACTCTACGTTGGGGACGTGAAAATTAAAAGCCTCGCGGACATCTCCAGTCATCTCGTCAATGTCGAGATCAAAGACGCCCACATAGGCCCGCTCTCAGCCGGCTCCACCAATATTGACAGCGCCGACAAAGGCGCGGTTGCCAGACTTCAGCGTGCGCTTGAAGATTTAGAAGCCTCCCTGCCGAGACGTATCGAAGAAGCAATCAAGTCGGCCAGCATGCGCAACGTAAGGCGGCCTTGATGACAATCACATACCCGCTCCCAACTTCGTTTTTCGACGAGTTCCCAGGCTGGTCGACCGAGTTCAATCTGCTCTGGCGGCAGGAGCAGTCGCGCACGGCCGGCGGCCGAACGGTCGTCAAGGACATGGGCTCGCCCCTCTGGCAGATGACGGCGCAATCGCGCTCGATGAAGCCGAACGAGTTGGATTACTGGCGAGCTCGCCTGACTAGCTTGGAAAACGGGCTCAAGACGTTCCGCGCATTCCCGAAGTCTCGCTGCTTCCCTGTGGCGTATCCGAACGGCAGCTGGCCAACGGGCGGCGCATTCGCCGGGGTGGGGCAGGTGGCTACGATTGCGAGTAACCGCAAGGCAATCTCGCTGTCTGAGATTCCGGAAGGGTATCAGGTCACGGTAGGCGATTACATCCAGATCGGCGACAAAGACCTTCACATGGTCATGGAGCCTGTAACGGCCAGTGGCGGCGGCGTGACAACGCAGTTTGAGGTTCGCCCGCATCTATGGCCGGGCGTTACGGCGCCTGTCGCCGCAACGCTGGTCAAGCCTTCTTGCATCATGGCGATCGTGCCTGGCTCGATCTCGACCACTGCCGACATGGCGACGGGTCGCGGCACGGTCACGTTCCAGGCGATTGAAGCCCGCTAAGGGAAGTCACCAGCGCCATAAAATCGAGGGGAGCCATCAAATGTTCTGGCTTTTGATATCTGCAATTCTTCTTTCAATGGTCGCTGGACTGATGAACATCGTCTCGGTGATACGCTTACGAAACCGTCTGTTCGATTTGGAATCGATGATAATATGGAAGTGGAGTGAGGCTCCGTGGTGGACGCGGGCCGAACCGGGGGGATGCTCTCCAAAGCGTCTTGGCCCACCAGCTTTTCAAACGGGAATGCCATCGCGAAGACTGCTGCTGCAGCTTGCTCCAATCGGGAGTCATCTTGAAAGAAAAAGACGCTGTCGACTTAGGATCGATCTGACAGTTGATTGGCATCTCGTTGATTTTCCAGCTGCCGTGCTTGCCGACCCCTGAGACAACCTCAATTATTGGACCCTCAACCGCTACATGCCATGCTTTGAGCGTCTGCGAAGTGTCGTTCCTGACCCGGCATTTCATCACAATCTCGGGGGACCCTGAAGAGTAAGACTCCTCCCACTCAAGCGAGATACGTTCTCGCTGCTGCCTCCATACGAGGTATGCGCCCCATCCGGTGAATACCGCGGTGAGAACGCCGGTTACAGCGTTCAGAATGTCAGTGGAAGTTAAATCCTCCATACGCCCCTCATTTTTGACCCCGGCGCAATGAAGCATGACGACAGAATAGTGTCCAGTTGCGCGCCTGTTGAATCCACTTAGGAAATCAATGAGAAACATCTCAGCAGAAAATCTTGCTGCGCTTGAGGCGCGGCAGCTGGTGGCGCGTGACTTCCTCTGGTTTGTTGCGCGCGATCGGGCGACTGGTGCGCCGGTCACCGATGGCATGTGGTCTGACGTCGGCAACGTGACTGCGGCCATCGTGCATCCGGATACAGGCTTGCCGGTCACGCGTGACTGGTATGGCTCCGGCACGCTGGTGCAAATCGATGACATTCCACTCGTCGCCAACCTGTCGGTGCAGAACGTCAACATACGCCTTTCTCAGGTGAGTGAGCACGTGCAGACGCTGGTGCGGCAATACGATTGCCGTCAGGCCCGCGTGGAGATCTACCGAGGCTTGTTCGATCCGGATAGCCGCCAGATGGTGGCACCGGCGGAATGCCGCTTCGTTGGTTTTGTCGACACCATCACGATCAACACGCCCTCTGAGAACGAGGAAGGCAGTGTGACGATGGTTTGCGCTAGCCATACGCAGGAGATGACGCGGTCCAACCCGTCAACGCGCAGTCACGCCACGCAGGTGCTTAGACAGGCTGGCGACGCCTTCTACACCGATGCTGACACCTCGTCCGAGTGGGAGTTCTTCTGGGGTTCCGAAAAGGGCAAGGTTGCCACGCAGCCGAAGAAGAAAAAGTTTTTAGGTTTGTTTTGATGGATGTTCGCTTTGCGACAGCGCAGGACCGCGACCGGGTTGTGGCGCTCCTACGGGAAAGCCACGAGGCCGCAGGCTTCACCTTCCAGTTTCACGCGGCTTATGCCGATCGGCTGTTTCAACACCATCTGGCGTCGGACAAGGCTTGCGTTCTCGTCGCAGGTGATCCAGCGCAAGGCGTCCTGATGGCGTGCGCTTTTGAGCATCCCTTCGGCGCCGGACGTATGGCCAAAGAGACGGTCTGGTACGTCACGACGGCGGCGCGCGGTCGAGGCGCAATCAAGATGCTTGATGCCTACGAGACATGGGCGCGGTCGGTCGGCTGCGTCTTTGCTGGCATGGCATCGCTTGTAACCAACGACGTCTCCAGCCTCTACGAGCGGCGCGGCTACAGCGCTGTCGAAACTCATTTCATGAAGCCGCTCTAGCGGCTGACGCGCGCGTATAGCGCAGCGCACCCCAAGGAAAATCGATGGCTATTTTTTCTGGTATCGCAGCCGCGATATCCGGCGTGGTATCGGCTGTCTCTGGCTTTATCGGAACTCTTGGCGCGTTCGGGTCTCTTGTTCTGAAGACTGCTGTTGGCGTTGGCGTAAGCCTTCTTGCGCAGTCGCTTGCTGGTAAACCGAAAGACCCGACGTTCTCGATTAACGGCACGCTGCAAGGCGGCGGCGATGTTCCTCGCTCCTTCATCATGGGCCGCACGGCTACAGCTGGTTCGCTCGTGTTCGTCAATACTTGGGGACAGGACGGCGATACGCCGAACGCCTATCTGACGCAGGTTATCGCTCTGTCGGATATGCCCGTGCGTGGGCTAGCCGAGGTCTGGGTCAATGGCGAGCTCGTAACGTTCGGCGGCCTGACGGATCGCGGTTATGCAGTCAACGAGTATCCGGACAGTCTTTGGGTCAAGTTCTACGACGGCACGCAGACGACGGCTGACAGCTTCCTGTTCACGTCGGTTTCCAACGGCAACAGATGGTGGAACCCGGATCGCATTGGGCGCGGCGTTGCTTATGCAATTGTCACGGCTCGCGTCTCGAAGAACATGTTTTCTGGCGTGCCGTCCTTCAAGTTCGTGTTGGAAGGGCTGCGCCTCTACGATATCTCGCGGGACAGCACCCAGGGCGGCGTTGGTCCGCAGCGTTTTGCCGATCCGGCAACATGGGGCGGCGATGGCGACTTCCTGCCAGCAGTACAGATCTACAATCTGCTGCGCGGCATCACCTATAACGGCCAATGGTTCTATGGCCTGCAAAACCTGTCCTCGTCCCGGCTGCCTGCCGCAGCGTGGATTGCGCAGATCGAGAAGCATCGAGCCGGCACGCTGGAATCAACCGGATGGGTAAACACCTACCGCAGCGGCGGCGAAATTCAGGTCGATGCACCGCTGACCTCAGCCGTCGAGGCATTGCTTACGGCTTGCCAAGGCAGGATTTCGGAAGTCGGCGGCGTTTATTATCTCCACTCCGGCGCACCAGTCGCTCCGGTTATAGCCTTCACCGACGACGATATCCTGTCGACGGAAGAGCAGGAGTTCACGCCGTTCCTCGGACTGGCTGATACGATCAACGGTGTTTCGGCAAACTATCCTTCGCCGGCAGATGGCTGGGTCGCCAAGACCGCACCGCCGCTCTATCGGACGGACCTTGAGGCGATCGACGGCAACCGCCGCCTGATGGCTGACGTCGACCTGAATTTCGTTCCCTATCCGGAGCAGGTTCAGCGCTTGATGAAATCGGCGCTTGAGGAGGCTCGACGCTTCCGCAGGCATACGATTGTCCTGCCGCCAAAGTTCTGGGCCTACGCTACGCCGGGAACGGTGTTTTCGTGGACATCCGAGCGCAACGGCTACATCGCCAAGCTGATGCGGATCGACGGCGTTGCCGACCGTGCCAATCTTGACGTGATGATCGACATCACTGAGGTTGACCCGTCTGACTACGACTGGAGCAGCGATACCGAGTTCAAGCCGCCTGTTGACGGCCAGCTTGGGGTCATTCGTCCGACGCCACAGCCGATTGTCGATTGGTTTGCTGAACCGGCCACGGTCAAGGACAGCTCCGGTGAAGATCGCCGACCCGCTATTCGGCTGACCTGGGATAACAGCGATGGGCGCCTCGATGACGTGATCGGCATCGAATACGAGGTGAGACTACAGGCCACGCTGGAGAAGGTCTCCGAAGGCCGCACAGACCAGCCGCAGGTCGGCTCGATGCTTATCTCGCAAAGCCTCCTTCCGGCCGAAAGCTACGTTGTCCGAGGTCGATACATCCCCGGAGGCGACAGGCCGGTGTTGTGGTCTGGGTTCATTCCCGTCATCACGCCGAACATCCTGCTCTCTGACAAGGATGTGTTCGTTGACATCGATTTGACCGGTGTTGAGGAAGCGCTTGGCTGGCTCCGCAACAGCACCAGAACCGCGCAGGATGCCATCGACGGCCTCATAGCCGCCCAGATGGAGCTGGCGACGGTCGCGTACAAAGACACGCGGAAGCTTGCCAGAGAACTGTCTGTCGAGTTGGGCGCAGCACGGGCTGAATATCGTGAGGATATCCAGCTTGCCGTGAATGAAACCATGGCCGTTGCTGGCAAGGTCGAAACGCTGACGGCGGCGTTGGGCGGGAATAGCGCTTCTGTAAATATCGCATGGGCAGCTCTCGCAACGCCGGCAGGGTATGCTGCGCGGTACGGCGTGACGGCCGCAGTGAATGACGGTCAATATCGCTCGGCGTCATTGCTGTTGGATGTCCCGTCGAACCCGTCCAGCCCAACACGGCTTGTGGGCTTCGCTGACCAGTTTGTCATCGCCAGCGGAGACATGTCGGTCATCAAGCAGCCGTTCGTTGTTCAGGATGGCATCCTCTATGCCAAGGACATCAGGGCTAACAGTCTTTCTGCGTTCTCGGCCGTGCTTGGCAACGTCGACATTTCGAGCGCCTACATCGGCACCCTGACTGTTGGCACATCGAATATCGATCCCGGCGCAATCACTGCTGCGGCGTCCGATGTTCTTCCGGGTAACGGGTCTGTCGATATCACCCTGACCCATGGCGCAGGTTCTCCGCGTGTGCAAGTGGATGTGGTCGGCAAGGTGTTCTCTGGAACATCGACCGATCAGCAGTACGTGAGCTTCACTCTGCGAAACGTCACCGACAACGCCGACATCGAAACCTTCCTGGTGTTCTCGAAAACGACACCGGCGGCGGGCGCTGCAAGGCTCCTCGGCGCCACGACGTACCTGTTCAACCCGCCCAGCGGCAGAACACAGACAACGTTCAGGCTGACCGCAACGCCGCAGGGAGCGACCCCTGTCAACTCCACGATCGTTGCTCAAGCATTCAAGAGGTAATCCATGACGGCCGGAAATCAGATGCAGGTTGACGCTTCCGTCATCCTGCATGAGGCGGAACTGCGCGAAACGTTCCTGAAGAACCGCACGCTTCTGCTCTCACAGCAGCTCCTGATGCAAAAGCAGGAAAATCAGATCCTTCTCGACAAGATCAACGGCTTAGAAGCCGATCTGCGCCCTGCGAAAGGCGAGGGCGACACCGTCGATACCGGTAACGGAGCATCCGAATAATGGCTAACACCACATGGTACGGCGACGGTACGGCGACCGTCGCTGTCGGCTCTCGCACTGTCACCGGCACGGACACCGGCTGGCTGACGGAAGTTGCTGGTCTGACCCCGATCAAGGTCGGTGACAAGTTTGGCATTCACGTTGGGCGCCCGATCGTCATCGAGCAGATCATCAGCGACACGGAACTTCTGCTTGCTGATGATTGGCCCGGTCCTGCCCAGACGGACGCGCCTTACAAGGTCGAGCTTACGTCGCCAACGATTGCCGCGGTGGAGGCTATGCGCCGGCTGCTGGCTTCGTTGTCGAATGGCAATCTTGAAAGTATCGCGGAAACGTCCGTCGGTACTGACGACCTACTTATCGGTATCGGCCCCGGCGTGTTCAGCACCATCAACAAGGCGGCTCTGGTGCAGGGCGTGCAGTATGACGCTTGGGCGGCGAACCTCGCAGATCGTGCGGCCTTCGACGGCCAGCCGGCAGGGTATTCAGTTCTGGTTGTTAACGTAGGCGACGGACGAGCCGCACTCTACATCAAGATATCTTCTGCGGCTGGAGACTGGAGCGCGCCGTCTTATATCACAGGCCCTGTCGGTCCCGCTGGCGTCAACCAGCGTGGCAACTACAGTGCAGGCACGGCCTATGCGATCCGCGATATCGTGCAGTTTGGCGGATCCACTTGGATCGCCAAGGTAGCGACGACCGGCAATCCGCCGCCGACGCTTCCGACGACCGAAAACACGCAATGGCTACTGTTCGCTCGCTCCGGCACTCCGGGCGTAGTGGATCGTGGCGCTTACAGTGGTGCGACTGCCTATGAGGCCAACGACATTGTTCTCAATAACGGGTCGACGTGGCTTGCGCTCCAGCCGACCACGGGCAATGCGCCGCCTGTTTTGCCGACCGAGAGTAACACCTACTGGCGGCTGCTGGCGCGCAAGGGTACGGATGGCACGGGTACGGGGGATGTTATTGGGCCGGCGGGCGGTGTTGCAATCAATGACTTAGCGGTCTTTGCAGACACAACCGGAAAGCTACTCAAGAAGGCCCCGAACAACGTTGTCGGCAACGCACTTTTGTCTCAACTGACCGCCCCTGCAATAAAAGGTCGATTGACCGCTGGTACTGGTGACGTTGAGGATTTGACGCCGACGCAGGCTAATCGATTGCTAGGTGGGTGGGAGCCTATCGGCTTAGTCAGTTTGTCGGGTCAGTCTGGATCCGTGATAACTGACTTGTCGGAATTCGTGATAGTCAAGGTGTCCTATTTCTACGTTCTAAGTTCCGGCACTCTGATGTTGCAGGTTTCAACGAATAACGGGTCGACATTCGCAAATACGGGGTATCGGTACAACCTTTTGCAAAATGTATACAACGGGTCTTCAAATAGCGTTACTTCAGGCGCTATTAGTGAAAACGCAAGTTTTGCTATGGGGCAGGATGAGACCGCTGGAGACATTGTAATCCACTCTTTCAACAAGTCGATTAACTCATCGTCTCTATCGATGCACAACATTAAGACAAGCTCATCGACAACAACACGAGTTATCCATCAAGAGTATCAATCTAATGTAGCGCTGAATGCGTTCCGACTGCAAAGCTCGGGGGGTGGTACACTGACGGGAAGATTCTTCATTGAAGGGATACGTGGATGAATATCGTAGTCATAAACGCAGAGACCGGCGAGGCAGTCGAGCGTCCGCTTACGCCCGAAGAGGTTGCCGATCTAGAGGCAATCTCAGCGTCACCGCCATCCATCGCAGACTATGAGAGCGCCATCCAGATCCTTGTCGACAGCACGGCACGTGAACGTCAGTTCCGCGATGGCGTAACACTGGCGTCCTATATAGGCTCGACAAAGGCGAAGTGGGCTGCTGAGGCCCAAGCCTTCGTCGCATGGCGCGATAACGTTTGGTCATACGCCTACGGCGAACTGGCAAAGGTGCAGTCGGGCCAGCGCGAGCAGCCGACCGTTGATCGGTTCCTTATGGAAATCGCGCCCATCGCTTGGCCGGCGATTTAACCGGTCGCCCATAAGGATTTTCAATGATCCTCCCCAATTGGCGGCAGGTGCTGAAATGCGCCTAGTCCGCACGATTAGTCGTGCTCGCCGCGCTGTGAAAGCTAGTTCATTCAATGATAGCAACCAAGTGGCCTGCTCTTTCCGCAATTTTGATGGAAGCAAGGTTGTTTCGTTTTATCCTCGCAACCTTTTGGCCGAAAGATTCTTTGGCGGCAGCGAGCATGGTTTGGCCTATGCCTTTCCCTCTGTGGGAAGGAGAAACCGTATAGCTTATCTCGACGCTGTCGATCCTGACGGTTCCGGCTGGTTCGCCACCTACCTCGAAAATGTAAAGTCCGTGGTCTGGTGATGATAATCGTCTGCCTAGCCAAGCTAAATGGCCTTCCCATTCAACAATAGAAGAGTCGATCGACATCGATCTGGTCAATTGGTCGTTGCGCCAGTCGAACAATCTCTGCGCATCGTCCATCGTGGCTTTCCGGAACTCCATTTATCCGTCCCCAAAAATGTTTCCTATTGATAATCCACCCACGAATTAACATCAACAGCCGTCCAATCTGGCACCCATAACCCACAATCAGGATTCCAAAATGCCAATCACCAAAATCTCCACACAGGGGAGGGCTTTCGTGCGCCTGCATGAGGGCTGTATCGAAAGGAGCCAGAAACATGGCTAGAGAAAACCTTGCCGTATCGCTCGACCTCATGTTTGGCCACGAAGGCGGATACGTAAACGTCAAGAGTGACCGCGGCGGCCCAACCAAATATGGCATCACACACAAGACGCTTGCTGCGCACCGCGGCGTTACGTCTGTCACTGCATCCGAGGTCAAGGCGATGACCAAGGAAGAGGCTGTAGAAATCTATCGTCGGTCCTACTGGTCGCAGAGCGGTGGCGACATCCTGCCTTCAGGTCTGGATTACGCTGCATTCGATTTCGGCGTGAATTCGGGACCGTCGACTGCAGCGAAGAAGCTACAGGTCGTTTTGCAAGGAAAGAAGGTGTACTCCGGTTCGATTGATGGGCACATCGGAGAGCAGACCGTCGCCGCAGTTGCGGCTTATCCAGGCGGCGTCAAAGACCTGATCGTGGCCTACTGCGACGAGCGTATGCGCTACCTCCGCAGCCTTACGAACGCTAAGACCGGCTTCCCGGTCAACGGCAGAGGTTGGACAATCCGCGTTACCGGCGTTGACCCGCTTGGCAAGCTCAAGAAGCAGCCAGGCGTCGTAGGTAACGCGCTGAGGATGGCCAGTTTCATCGAGCCAAGACCCACTGCGACCCCAGTCGAAGCCGAGGCAAAAGCCGTGGTGCAGGATACCGGCCTCGTTGAGGTTATCAAGAAGCCGGAGGCATGGGGACCGCTTGGCGGCTTCTTGTCTGCGGCTGGTGCAATCTTCGCAGGTGCCGGTCCCATTCAGTGGGCTCTGGCGATTCTGATGATCGCAGGTGGAATCGTTGGCCTCGTCTACTTCGTCCATCGCATCAGGTCGGGAGGCTAACATGCCTTTATTTCTCGCGGGACTCTGGTCTCGCGTTTCTGGCTACCTAGCCGCAATCGGTACGGCGCTCGCGATCCTCGCGGGCGTCTTTTTGTATGGCCAGAGGGCAGGGCGCTCCGCGGCAAAAGACGAACAGGCCGCAGCGAAT
>Ga0268256_1000788_pt1 | contig 22874 bp, 13 predicted proteins | sample AgamicAtAmrz_FD_200247 | JGI IMG/M metagenome (GOLD analysis project Ga0268256, IMG submission 200247) | Agave microbial communities from Guanajuato, Mexico - At.Am.rz (v2) (version 3) | ecosystem: Host-associated > Plants > Roots > Rhizosphere | place: Guanajato, Mexico | collected 2012-06-07 | reverse complement strand
CGGCCGTCCGGGCCGACAATGACTGTGTACGGCTTGTTGCCGTCGATGACGATTTCCGCAAAGCCGTTGCGCGCCTGCGGACTGGTGCCGCTGTAGCCGCGGCGCGGGTCGTCGGTGTAGCGGTAAGTGGCGTTAAGAATCTGGTTCATGATGGCTCTCCCTTACACCAGCTCGGTTTTCACGCCGTCCTGCACCAGCAGCTCAGCGTCGCCGTTGCTCCAGACGTGGTACTGGGTGCCGGCAATGGTCACGGTTCCAGCCTGCTCGGCCCAGCCGTTTTGCTCACTGCCCTCCGGCAGGATGTCTTCGAGGCGCACGGTATCGCCCTGATTGCCGTTGACGATAATTTGCTTAGTGGCATCATCAATCGCCAGGTTCTCACTGCCGTGCCTGAGCACATCCTGCAGGCTCAGCGTCAGGGCGTTATTGCCGGCGTTGTCCATCTGAATCACGCTGGTTTTGCTGCCGTCCTCCACCTGGTCGGCAAAAATCACCGTCTGATCTTCGCTGTTGACCAGCAGCTGATAGAGCTGATTATCGGCGTCGAAAACCTGGATCGGGTCATAGAGGTCGTTTTCGTCAAACAGATACAGTTTGCCGCCGTTGGTGTTGACCTCCGGATGAACGTATTCGCCCCACTTGATGTCATCAATGGTAAAGCCGGCATCATTGTCATCCGTTGTGGTTTCCTGGCCCAGCACCAAATCGATATGACCGATCTTTTTACCCGGTGGTGCAATAAACTGATAGGTGTCAGGAGCTGTATTAGTACGGTAACCTACGGGTGCAATCATTTCACGGTAGAGAATTTCGCCGGTAGTTGAATAAACAATAATCTCATGCTGATTGGCTGAGTGAACAGTGCTTAGCGCAAACTCGATCTTTTCTGTGCTGCCAAAGTCATACGTGTAAGTGGAGTTATCGCCTAATACAAATGCACGATGTTCACCATGGCCATTAAAAACTCTGGAGGCTCCTATATTTGAAACTACACCCTCATGCGCTTTTCCAGAAAAACTGACGCCACCCAGTAAAACGTTAACCCGCGTCATGTCGAATTTGAAGTCAATGTCGTATTTGTCAAATGACTCCAGGCCAGAGCCAATATTGAGGCCCCAGGCAATGTGATCAATGGTGAACCCTCCATCATTAGTATTTTCAGGTCCGGAGTCATCTCCGACAATGAAGTCAATTTTTGATATCATTTTTCCGGGCTGAGCTATATATTCGAATTTTTCATATGTGTTATCTGTGGCTTTCAATGGACCTTCGAATAGTAATTCTCCTGTTGTGGAAAATATTTTTATTTTATGACGCTCAGGATGGAATATATGATTGTAATCAAAGGATATCTTATCGGTTTTATCGAAATCAATTTGATAATGAGAGTTGTTTTTTAAATACAATGAGTTATGACTATTTATTGCTGCATTTTCATACACTTCTGCTTCAGAGCCTGAAAAGGTTCTAAATATCAGTCCACTACCTATTGTTTCATCTTTGTTCAGTGCATACTTTTTACCTGCTGTAAGCGTGTCGAAAGTTTCGAACCCATGGTTGAGATCGCTAACATTTATATTAGAGTATCTTTGAGTAATAATGTTATCAATACCATACGCAGTAAGTGAACCTATAATATGAATCTCAGCATAGCTGATCTCTGAGTTGCCCGAACTAAATTGCAATATCTCTCTGGTATTACTTCTTTCACCATGGGGATAAACTCGTCCAAGTTCTTTCCCATTCTCATCAAAGAAACTGATATATGACTTGGTACTTTCCCAATCAAGCGCGGTGAGTTCAAAGTAATTTATTTTCTCCTGGAAATTTACTTTCTGGACAAATTCATTAACATTGCTATCTTTTCGGATGACGAAAAACCCGCCCCAGCGCTCATGATCTTCTATTGCTGTAGTGACATTATCATGCTTTTTATAGATAAATGTCAGATTTCCGTAATTCACATTTTTCGTGATATTGACAGGGGTAATGTCTTCAAAGTTGTAAACATGAGTAATGGTTTCACTGTCAATAATATTTAACGAATAATTTGCACTGTAGCTATTGCCATTAGTGGTTTTCGCCCTGAAATCCCAGTTACCATATTCCAGCTCTTCCTTGGGCGTAAACGACCAGCGACCATTCGCATCCGCAACCGTTGACCCGCTATGCCAGGTTTTGCCGTCGCGTGAGTACTCAACCTGCACAACCGCATTCGCCTCGGCACTGCCGCGCAGCTCCGGCTGAGTATCATTGGTCAGCCCGCCCGATTTCACCTCACCGGTGATTTTGCCCACATCATCCCAGGCCATAGATATTTCTGGGGCGACGCTGCCCGGCGCCACAATCTGCAGCCCAAACGGTTTACCGTTCGTATCACGTGTGCCAGACGTTCCCGCCTGGAACTCATACGTCCCTGGAGAAAGGCGGTCAGTCTCATACTCCCAGCGGCCATCGGCGCCGGCAGTCACGCTGTCCAGCAGTTCCCATGCGCCCAGCACGTTGCGATAGTGAATATATACCAGGCTGTTAGATTCGGCGCGGCCGTGCAGGTTTGGCGTACGGTCATCGGTAATCGCGCCGTTGCCCAGCGTGCCGGTGAACGGGCCAAAGTCATCGTAAGCGTGAGTGATTTCCGTTTTTGCCGCCGGTGCGAGATCGATATCCAGCTTAAATTCGTCGGTCCAGCCGCTGCCGGCGTTGGCGCGGAATTCCCAGTTACCGGCACCCAGCGCCGGGTTTGGCGTCCAGCTCCAGCTGGTGCCGTTCATTACCGCATTGCCGCCATCGATCCATTCACCTTTATCGTTGCGGTACTGAATGCGCACCACGCTGCCTTCCGGCGCGCTGCCGCGCAGCTCTGGCGTGGTGTCATCGGTGATGCCGCCGCTTTTCAGTGAGCCGGTCAGGCTGCCAGCATTATCGATAGCCTCAATGATTTTGGCCACGCCGCCCGGATCGCTCGGCACGTCGCCGTCTTTTCCGATGGTAATGTTAAACTCATCGGATACTTTGCCCTCACGCACCTTACCGGCGAAGGTTTCCGCAGCCACCAGCGTCAGGTTGTGACGACCATCCGCCAGATCCACCGTCGGCTCCAGGGTCCACAGACCGGTTTTCTCGTCAGCTTTGGCGCTGCCGATCACGGTGTTGCCCTCTTTCAGATACACCACGGTGCCTTTTTCGGCGATACCGGTCAGGGTCGGGCGGCGGTCATCGGTCATTTTACCGGCGTCAAAGCTGCCGGTAATGGCGCCCTGATCGTCGTACAGGTTGAGCAGCGTCGGTGCGGCCGGCGGCGTGGTGTCAACGATCAGCGTGCGCTGTGACGGCGTACTGAGGTTACCGGCGGTATCGATGGTCATAAAGGAGAGGCTGTATTCGCCGTCGGTCAGCGCTTCCGGTGGCGTCCACTTCCAGCTGCCGTCCTGCGGGTTGATGTCGACAAAGAAATTCCTGTCGCCAAGCGTAATCATTACCTGGCCGCCTTTACCCACTTCTGAATCGATTTTACCGAAAAACGTTGGGGTGTTGGTGTCGCGCTCGAGGTACTTCACCTCTTTAAAATCAAACAGATCCATGGAGATTATTCCTGTGTTTTACGTTGGGTTTATTGCAGCAAAGCCCGCTGCGCCTTGTTATAAAGTGCGCATTTTGTAATAGATGACGTAAAACGCTGTATGAGACCTGTCCCGAAGGGAGAAAAGTCCGAACGGGTGAAAAGCCGGGAAAAGAGGGCAGGGTGATGCCGTGCTACGCGCACGGCATCGGGGGTTACACCAGTTGTAATTGCACGCCGTCCTGCACCAGTAGTTCGGCGTCGCCGTGACTCCAGACGTGGTATTGCGTACCGGCGATGGTCAGGGTGCCGGTCTGCTGCGTCCAGCCATCGACCGCTTCGCCTGCCGGCAGGATATCCTGCAGCTGTACGCTGTCGCCCGGCTTGCCGTTCACCAGCAGCTGGGTGCTGTCATCCTCAATGAACAGGCCTTTGCCGCCTTCGCTCAGTAACTGGTGCAGCGTCAGCGCGTCCGGCTGGGCTTCATCCTGCGCCTGCTGATCGAACGCGGCGTCAGGGCTGACGTCGAGCACGAATTTGCTGCTCCAGTTGCTCTTCATCTCACCGGTCGAGGCGCGCGCCTGATATTCCCACACGCCAGGCTGATGCAGATACGGCGAGGTGAAGCTCCATTTGCCGTCGGCATCGACCAGCACGCTGCCGGCGTGGCGCAGGCCTTCACCCTGCACGCCATATTCGATCTCAATCACCTGGCCCGGCGTGCCGCTGCCGTGCAGCGTTGGCGTGGTGTCATCGGTTGAGTCGTGCTGATAAACCGGCCCCTGCAGCGGGCCCGCGTTGTCCCAGGCGTAGTCGATAGTCGGTTCCAGCGGCGCGCCGGGGATCACCAGCAGCTCAAACTTATCGCTCCACGCGCTGGCTTTACCATCGGCCACGCCGCGCGAGCGGAAACCCCATTCGCCAAAATAGGTCAGTTCGAAGCCGGCGAACTGCCAGTTGCCCTGCGCATCGACCGTCACGCTGCCCGCGCTGTGCCAGCCGCTGTTACTCAGGTTGTACTCAATCTCAACGATGCTGCCCGGCGCACCGCGACCTTCCAGCACCGGCGTTTTATCGTCGGTGGTGCCGCGATGGTACACCTGGCCGGTATGGGCGCCGGTATCGTCACGCGCACAGTCGATAGCCGGACGCAGATTCTCCAGCGCCGACATATTAAGGCTGAAATCCGGGCGGTAGTCGTCTTTGCTGTTCTCGTAGGAGGCATAGAAGGTGTAGATGCCGTCACCGCTGATCATCGCGCGTGACTGAATTACCCAGTCGCCGTTGGCATCGGTTTTAACGCTGCCTTTATAGCCGATGCCGCCGTGATCGTTCTGCGCGAACAGATAAACGATGCTGTTCGGCTCCGCGCGGCCCACGATCAGCGGCGAGAAGTCGTCGGTGGTGGAACCGCTGGCGAGCTGGCCCTGTACGGTGCCGACATCGTCAATCGCGTAGCTGATGGTCGGCGGCACCGGTCCGCTCTCAACCACGGTGACGTCGAAGTGGTTAGAGGGTTCGCTGACGCGGCCAAACTCGTCGGTCGCGGTGACGGTTAGCTGATGCCCGCCCGCGCCCAGCAGCGGCTCCAGCGACCATTCGCCGCTTTTACTGGCCACGGTGCTGCCAATCAGCCTGTCGTGATCGTACAGCCGCACCGTGCTGCCCGGCAGCGCATAGCCCTGCACTTTGGGTGTGGTGTCATCAATGGTGTGACCGCGCCCGACCGGGCCGGTTTCGCTGCCGACGTCGTCAAACAGCGCGGTGATCGCCGGTTTGTCCGGCACCGAGAGTGCGACGTCAACAGAGAACGGATGCGGCTCACCGCTGTCGCCGATGCACGCCACCATGTCGTGGCTGCCTTCGCTCAGCGAGAACGGCGGCTGAAATGACCAGCTGCCGTCGGCGGCAATCGGCGTGCTGTAGCGGTGATCGTTGATAATGAATTCAATGATTTCACCGGCCTGCGCCGGCAGGCTGCCGCTCAGCAGCGGATAAGGTGTGCCCACTCGCAAGGTATTAATGGATGAAAAGGGGTCAAAGCTGAGAGGTGTTAGCATAAGTATTCTCCACCAAAATCAACAACGGCGTGATTACCGTTGCCTGCCCAGCATAACGGGGGAGGGGATGGCGCCATGTACCAGAATCGTCTCGTTTCTAAGACTGATCTTAATAAGTTCTGCTAATGAAAAGGGCATTAAAAAGAGCAAGATAAGGCTCATGATATTGCTTGCCGGGGTTTGATATCGCTGAATTTATGCTACTGGTAAGGTCGATAGTCTGTGCTGCACCTGTCACCTGGAAAGCTCAGAATTATTAACTTTCCTCATAAGCTGATCGGACCGGCCGTGTTAACTATTTGTTACCTTTGTTTGTGCTTTTGTAAAGTGCAATGGTGAACAGGATCACATCTATTCACGCGCCGGCAGGCTAAAACAGGAGAAAAACCAGGAAGGACGATATGACCTCAAGTCACGCTTTACAAAAGTCATCGCAGGGCGGTGCCAAAACCATCTTTAGCGTTACCAGCGGTAACTTTCTTGAGATGTACGATTTTATGGTGTTTGGCTACTACGCCACCGCCATTGCAAAAACCTTTTTCCCGGGCGACGATCCGTTCGCCTCGCTGATGCTGACGCTGATGACCTTTGGCGCCGGCTTCCTGATGCGTCCGCTCGGGGCGATTATACTGGGGGCCTACATTGACCATCACGGCCGGCGTAAAGGGCTGCTGCTGACGCTCGGCCTGATGGCGCTCGGTACGCTGACTATCGCGCTGGTACCAGGCTACGCCACGCTGGGCGCGGCGGCTCCGATTCTGATTCTGCTGGGTCGCCTGCTGCAGGGTTTCTCGGCGGGCGTGGAGCTGGGCGGCGTCTCGGTTTATCTGTCTGAAGTGGCTCCCAAAGGCCGTAAAGGCTTTTACGTCAGCTGGCAGTCAGGCAGCCAGCAGGTAGCGGTAATCTTTGCCGCGCTGCTGGGGCTGGGGCTTAATCATCTGCTGGCGAAGGACGCGGTGACCGAATGGGGCTGGCGTATTCCGTTTGTGGTCGGCTGTCTGATTGTGCCGTTCCTGTTCTGGATTCGCCGCATGCTGGAAGAGACCGAAGCCTTCAGCCAGCGCAAATCGCACCCGTCGATGGGCCAGATTGTGCGTTCCGTGGGACAGAACTGGGCGCTGGTGCTGGCCGGCATGCTGATGGTGGTCACCACCACGGTGATGTTCTACATGATTACCGCGTTCACCCCGACCTTTGGTAAAACCGTGCTGATGATGAGTGACAAGCAGAGCTTCCTCGTTACGCTGTTTGTCGGCATCTCTAACCTGTTCTGGCTGCCGGTGATGGGCGCGCTGTCGGACCGCGTTGGGCGGCGGCCGCTGCTGATTACCTTTACCGTGTTGATGATCCTGACAACCTGGCCGGTGCTGCACGGGCTGGTGGGATCGCCGACCTTTGCGCACCTGGTGGAAGCGGAGCTGTGGTTATCGTTCCTGTACGCCAGCTATAACGGCGCGATGGTGGTATATCTGGCGGAGATCATGCCGGCTGAAGTGCGCGCTTCGGGCTTTTCGCTGGCCTACAGCCTGGCGACCGCGCTGTTTGGTGGTTTTACGCCGGCGATTTCGAGCTATCTGATTCATGCTACAGGCGATAAAGCGATGCCGGGCGTCTGGCTGTCGTTTGCCGCAGTGTGCGGCCTGGTGGGCACGCTGCTGATTGGCCGCATGGTGAAACAGTACCAGGCGCGGCACAGCGCAACGGTAGTGGGCGCGTCGCTGTAGTTCGAGTTGGTATGCGCTGGGCCTCACTTTAACTTTCTCCCACTTGCCCTCACCCTAACCCTCTCCCGCACGCGGGAGAGGGAACCGCTCGGTGCGGGTTTGCAGACCTGCACTTCACCTCAACACTCGCTTGGTTGGCTCCTTCTCCCGCTGGCCCTCACCCTGACCCTCTCCCGCACGCGGGAGAGGGAACCGCTCGGTGCGGTTTCGCAAACCTGCGCTTCACCTAAACATCCACCCGGTCGGCTCCTTCTCCCGCTGGCGGGAGAAGGCGGGGGATGAGGGGGCAAGCCTGCTCCTGCTCTGCGCGCTGGCCCTCACCCTAACCCTCTCCCGCACGCGGGAAAGGGAACCGCTCGGTGCGGTTTCACCAACCTGCACTTCACCTCAACACCCGCTCGTTCGGCCCCTTCTCCCGCTGGCGGGAGAAGGCGGGGGATGAGGGGGCAAGCCTGCTCCTGCTCTGCGCGCTGGCCCTCACCCTGACCCTCTCCCGCACGCGGGAGAGGGAACCGCTCGGTGCGGTTTCGCAAACCTGCGCTTCACCTAAACATCCACCCGGTCGGCTCCTTCTCCCGCTGGCGGGAGAAGGCGGGGGATGAGGGGGCAAGCCTGCTCCTGCTCTGCGCGCTGGCCCTCACACTGACCCTCTCCCGCACGCGGGAGAGGGAACCGTTCAGTGCGGTTTGCAGACCTGCGCTTTACCTCAACCCCCGCTCAATCGGTCCCTTCTCCCGCTGGCGGGAGAAGGCGGGGGATGAGGGGGCAAGCATGCTCCTGCTCTGCGCGCTGGCCCTCACCCTGACCCTCTCCCGCACGCGGGAGAGGGAACCGTTCGGTGCGGTTTCACAGACCTGCACTTCACCTCAACGCCCGCGCGATCGGCCCCTTCTCCCGCTGGCGGGAGAAGGCGGGGGATGAGGGAATCACCCACTCCTTACCCACCCGCTAAAACGCCACATCCACCACCACGCTATCGCTGTAATTGCCCGCTGCGGGCGTATTCTGCGTAGTCAGAATCTGCGCCGTATAGGTAAAGTTGCGCGTCACGGTATCCGCGTTGAGCGATGTCGAGGTCGCGCTGCTCCAGCGGTCGCTGCCGCTCGGGCCCCAGCGATTGGTGTTGGTGGTGCCTTTATAGATATCGTACGCCAGCCGGTTAGTGCCGCTCGCCATCTGGCGCGTGGTGCCGCTGTAATAGCTGCCATTACTCAGTCCCACCGTATACGTGCTGCCCTTTGAACACACCACGTTAATCGTCTGCTGCACAGTAGAAAAACTACCGACCAGCGGTGCACTGCCGAAGCTGACGTTCGGCGCCGTAATCGTGGTGCAGTCGTTGGTGATGACCATATTCACGGTGATCGGCATCGCCGTCCCGCTGCTGCTCTGCACCGTGCCGACGCACACGCCGGCCACATTTAACCCGGCACACACATTATAACTCACCGTCAGCGTGATGGTGGTGGTGTAACTGCCGGCGGCAATCACCTGGCCAGGCACGGTGCGGAAATAGAGTGGAATGACAAAATTGAGGCTGTTGCCGAGCGCCAGCAGCGCGGAAGAGTTCCAGCGATAGCTGCCGCCCTGGCGCAGTTCGGTGGCACAAGCGCTGTCGATGCACAGCTGAATCGGCACGTTATCGGTGCCGCTGGCCGATGCCTTCATGGTGGCGCGCGTGCCGCTCAGGTAGTTGGCGGTGGTAAACGCATAGGCGACGTAATCGCTGCCCAGCAGGTTGAGCGTGCCGGTGCCGCAGTTAACGTTGGTGTTACTGGAAGTATTGACCGCCGTCGACTGCACGTAAAACGTGGTTTGCGTGCCAAAGCTGGCGCTGGGGGCCGAAAGCGAACAGAGCGCGTAGCTGCTGGCCGGCAGCAGCCACAGCAGCAAGAACAGAAATTTCCTCATGGCGAGATCCCTGACTGTGAGTTGTTGGCGGCATTCACTGCCGTACCGGGCGCGGCAGGCGGCAGCGGGCAGGTGAGTGGACCGTAAGTCTGCAGCGCTTTAGGCTGCCCCTCAGCAATAGCCAGCGTGGTCTCGCACTGGCGTCCGTCCGGCGTCACCACGCGCATCGGGTTGCTGGCGCTGAGATCTTCCATCCACACGAGGCCGTCCCAGCCGACATATTCGGTGGCGCGATCGCGGCGCAACACCTGGCTGGAGACCGGCAGCGGCTGGCCGTCGCTGTCGTGCAGGATCACGCTGGCGGCGCGCAGGCGCTCCACCGGGAAATTCAGCAGATAGCCACTTTTGCGCTTCACCGCGAAGCGCTGCTCCACTTTGGGCGCGGTCATGTCAGCCGGCAGATCGAGGGTATCGATATCGTACTTCGCGCCGTAATAGCTGCTGATGGACGGCACCAGCAAATAGCCGGCGTCATCGGTGCGGCCCATCGCCTGGTTCTCGTAGCGCACCGTCACGTCCGGATAGCGGGTTTTCACCACCACAAAGGCATCGTTGATGTTGTTGGCGGCGAACACATGGTTGTCCATCAGCACCAGCGAGCCGGTGAAATCGGCCCACTGCGTGGTGTTGTCATCATCGCCGTAAAAGCCGGCGGAAGTATCAATCTTGTTGTTGCGATAGCGCAGGCTGCCCTGACGATAATCGCCGCTGTCGCCGCCCTGATGCGCCCATGACGCATCGTAAGCAAAACCGCCGTCGCTCGGCATGGCGCGCGACACGTACAGGCGCTGATTGCTTTGTCCCTGCTGATCGCGCTCGACGCTGATCGATGCGCTGCTCTGTTCGCCAAACGGAATCACCAGCGAAATCGCGCCGCTCCAGTCGCCCTGTTGCTGGTCGCGGCTGGCGGAGATGTACAGGCTGCTGTTGCCCCACAGGTTTTTACTCCACGATAAATTCCACAGGCGGGTGCGATCGCCGCTGCCGCCGGCGATGTCCAGATACGCCAGACCGAGGCTGCCGTACTGGCTGAGCGACAGGCTGGCGGTGTACTGCGCGCTGCGTCTGGCGAGCGAATAGCTGGTATTGGCGCTGTCGCCGCGGCTGCCGACCAGCGCCAGGTTGCCGAAATCCGCGCTGCGCAGCGTGTGCTGGGTGCCGAGGCTGAACCAGCTGTTGTTGTACTGGTAACCCCAGCTGTACTGGGTGCCGGGCCTGCCGTCCAGCTGGCTCTGCGCCAGCGCGGCGTTGATGACGCCCAGGCTGCCCAGCTTCACCAGCGCGCCGGCACCGCCCATCGCCACGTCGCTGCTGCCTTCGGCGTGCGATTCGAGCGTTAGCCAGTCGCGCAGGCCGTAGCGATAGGAACCGCTGGCCGCCGCCGCGCCGTAATCAAAGTTTTTGATGCCGTAGTTCTCGCGAATCGCCCCGGCGGAGAAGGCGTAATCGGACAGGCCGGTTTTCAGCAGGCTGCTGGAGACGTAGAACGGCAGCGTCGTCGTCACCTGACGACCGACCGCGTCGGTGGTGGTGATCACCGCATCGCCCGCCCCGTTCACGAATGGCACATTGGTCAGCGACCACGGCCCCGGCTGCACGTTGGCCTGCGCGCTGCGGTAACCATTGATAAACAGATCGACTGACGACGGAACCGCCGCCTGGCCGCTAAAGGCCGGCAGCGGGTAAGTGACCAGATCCGGCCGCACGCTGAAGTCACGCGCGATCTGCACGCCGCCAAGGCGCACGCTGTTGCTCCAGCCCAGCGCATCCGTAATCAAATCCCCGGCGCGCCAGCTCAGCGCGGCGTTCTCGTTCTCGTTGCTGTACCAGGTGTCGTAGCGAATGTAACCCTGCTGCTGGCCGCGGGTGTCACCCGCAAGCTGCTGAATATAGACACCGTTGCTGGAGAACTGGCCGGCCGGACCGAACAGGCGTAGCTCGTTCCAGCTGGAGAGGCGCGAACCGGCGTTGTCGGTGCGCGTGGCATAAAGGTCGTAGTTGAGCAGCGCGCCGTTGCTGGCCTGGCCGGGATAGCGCGGGCCATTTTGCGGCTGACCGAGCGTCTGCTCCGGCAGCCAGGCGGGCGGTACCGTCAGCAGCAGGCGCTGGCGGCGTTCATCGTATTCCACTTTAACCTCCCCCAACTGACCGGGAGCGACCTGTTCGCCAGCCAGCTTCGCCGCCGGAATGCCGGCGCGCTGCAGATCGCCGCTGCGCAGCCAGAACTCACCGTCGCGCCGCTCTACCGGCACAATCTCGCCCCGTTCGCGCTGGTTCACCACCAGTTCCAGCATATATTGCTGGCCGCTGGCGCTGTGGCTGACGGCAGGCGGCGGTGGCAGCTCAGAGAAAGTCTCGGCGCTGCTCAGCGGGGAAAAGCACAGCACGCTGGTCACCGCCAGCGCGCAGGGAGGCGGCGTCAGTTTCATCAGCGCGCGGCAGCGCTGCGCCAGTGATTTTTATTCACCTCGGCCGCGAGTTCACCGCTCACCGGGCTGTTCAGCGGCCAGCGGTGGCTGCTGTTAGCCAGCACATAGCCAAACAGGCCGTTGCCGAGCGCGCGACCGCCGACGGTGACGTTGCTCAGGCGCGCGTGGCCGTTGCCGCGATTGGTCAGCTCCAGCCAGCGTTTGCCGTCGCGGCTGACCTGACGCCAGCTAAGATCGGCTTTGGCGCTGTCGCGCGTCAGGCCATCGCCATAGACAAACAGCGGCACCGAGTAGCGCATCTGAAAGGTCAGCCCGGCCTGATTCTCGCCCGGCGAGCGCGGCGTCGGGATCTCATCCAGCACCACGCGATAGGCTTGCTCTACGCCGGCGGGCGGCGCGCTCTGGCGAATCAGACGCACCAGCTGCTTCTGCCCCGGCTCCAGCCGCACCATCGGCGGGCTGGCGACCACCTGCTGCTGCGTTTGATACTGCTCCTGGCCGTCAATCTGCTGCCAGTTGAAGATGCGCACCTGCATGATGGTGGTGGCGTTACCGCGATTCTCCAGCCACAGTTCGCTGGCTTTTTCCTGTGGGTTGATGGCGGGATCGATCGGCCAGATCATCAGCGAGTTGGCAGCGAAGCTGGCGGGCGACAGGGCCAGAAGAAACCACAGAAGCAGGGCGCGCAGGCTCATCATTATTCATCCTTTTTTATGCTGCCGTCACCAGCTCAGGGTGACGGTTAACGTATCGGTATAGGTCCCGGCGCGCGTCGGGCCAGGCAGGGTTAACAGGCCATAAATCGGCAGCACGATGTTATTGGCGTTGCTGTAACTCAGCGCCACCGGCGAGTTAACCGGAATCGCCGTGGTGTGCGCTGCGTTGGTATACAGGCTGTACGCCACGGTATCGGTGTTACTGGTGTGTTTGAGATTGCGGCTGCTGGTGTAATTGCTGCCGCCGTTGATGCTCATGCTGAGGGCGGTACCCGGCGTGCAGGCGAGGGTGAGGGTGGTGCTTTGCACGTAGCTGGCGCTGACGCTGCTGCTCGCCACGCCCGACTGGGTGCCAAAATTCAGCGTGCCAAACACGCCGGTATTGGTACCGGAAATCACGCAGCCTGCCACCACTGACGCAGAGACCTGGAAGGTGGCCGTCGGCAAACTCCAGGCCGGGACGCTCCCTATCAGCAGGGCCAGGCTGCCAGCACGCAGCAGCCAGACCATCCTTCTTACCCCACCGCTGGCGTCAGTAGTTCACCGCCACGTTAATGGTATCGGTGTAGGTACCGGCCGGAATCAGTGGGTTAAAGCCGCCGCCGACTACCCGACCGTAAATGGCATAGTTGGTGCCGAGCGTCGGATCGGTGGTGCCGCTGGCGGCAATGTTGGTGTTGTTGGCGATGGCGGTGGTAAACGCGGCGTCGCTGTACAGCGTGTAAGCAATGCCCTGCGTATTGTTGGAGCCGAGGATCAGGTAACGCGGCTGGCCGCTCACCGTACCGTAAATAGTGGCCGGTGCCGGATTACTGCTGGTGACCTGCACATTGAAGGTCTGGCCGGTGGTGCAGCGGACAAAAATACCGTTCCCGGATGCACCCACCAGGGTGGCGTTTAAGGTATCAAAGGTTGCAGCGCTGCTACCAAAGTTCAGGGTACCGAAGTTAACCCCGCTGGTGGCGGACTGACCGTTCACCAGACAGCCAGTGGTGAGCGTCAATGTGGCATTGATGGTTCCCGTTGTGGTGGCAGCAAAAACCGTTGCAGGGGCGAGCGCGGCGCTCAGGCTGGTAGCCAAAAGAAAAAGCTTGAGTTTCATAATCAATCCTTACTGATTATCCAAGGTCAGTGCTTTTTCGCCTGGTGATTTATTAATGAAACGAACCCGTAAATAACAAGACGCCGCGATCGGCAAACGAACTTAATGCCCTGCCACCTAAGAAAATTCTTAAAGGCTGAGTTAGTGATTTATATCAGTTTTATTTACTATAGAACACCCTTTTGCCGCTTGTACAACGCCCCGGAGAATTTTCGCTAATCAATTTCTCCTTTTCCCCGATAACGCAGTCATAACAAGGGCTGTCGGCCCGTTAAAAAAACCAAACGGCGAGTGTTTTCCCCCTCTACCGCGACTTCAGGTTCAATGCTATGTTCATGCATTAATCAGATATCATTACTTTTCCCGGCCGCGACAGACGATGAGAATAAAAAATAGCCGTGTAATGCCTCCAGTTATTTATGGACCTGTTTTTGTGTCGCCACAGCGCGGGTGGTCATTAGCTACCTCTCATTGATGTTTTCACTTTTTCTGTTGTTAATTGACGATACCGCACCTGCGCCGCCGCGGGTTGAGTTGAGGAGCGCACATGTTGCTGGTTACCTGGGATAGCGTTCTGGTTGCCGTTTCGCTGATTGTGGCGTTTATCGCGGCGTTTACGGCGCTGGATACCGCCGGGCGCGTCGCCGTGTCGCGCGGCCTGCTGGCGAAACTGTGGCTGGTGGCCGGCGGTACGGCGATGGGCATTGGTATCTGGGCGATGCACTTCATTGGCATGCTGGCGATGATGATGCCGATGACCATGCGCTATGACATTCCGCTCACCGCCTTCTCGCTGCTGCTGGCAATTCTCACCAGCATCTTCGCCTTTGCGCAGGGCCTGCAGGGCAGCCATCTGACGCGCCGCCGGCTGCTGCGCGGCACGGTGATCCTCGGCAGCGGCGTGGTTGCCATGCACTATCTCGGCATGCTGGCGCTGCTGATCGAACCCGCCATTCACTGGGATTTGCGCCTGGTGGCGTTGTCGGTACTGATTGCCTACGGCGCATCCGGTGCCGCGCTGTGGCTGGCATTCCATCTGCGCCATGGCGAGAGCCTGCTGCTGATGCGCGCCTGCGCGGCGCTGGCGATGGGGGTGGCGATTGCCGGCATGCACTACACCGGCATGGCGGCCGCGCAGTTCAGCGCGCCCGGCAGCATGCAGCACCACGGCATGGGGCAGGAGGGGCTGGCGGTGTGGGTAACCATCATCACGCTCACCATTCTCGGTCTGACGCTGCTGATCTCGATGCTGGACGCCCAGCTGCGCGCGGCGCGTCTTGCCGCCCGGCTGCGGCGCGCCAACAGCGAGCTGCGCCAGCTGGCGCTGCACGATAATCTCACTGCACTGCCCAATCGCGTCATGCTGGACCAGCAGCTCAGCACGCAAATCAAACACGCGACGCTGTATGACCAGCCCTTTGCCCTGATGTTTATGGATCTCGACGGCTTCAAAGCGGTGAACGATACCTGGGGGCATCACGTCGGCGATCGTTTGCTGGTTGCCGTGGCGGAACGGCTGCGCACCCAGCTGGAAGCGGACATTTTGCTGGCGCGCCTCGGCGGCGATGAGTTTGTCATGTTGTGTCCGCAGTACGCGGCAACCCAGGCTGAAGCGCTGGCGCAGCGGCTGGTGCATAGCATTGATGCGCCGTTTGAGCTGGATCGTTACTCGCTGCGCGTCTCGCTCAGCATCGGCATCGTGATCTTTCCGCAGCATGGCCGCAGCCCGCAGGAGATGATGTTCAACGCGGACTCGGCCATGTACCACACCAAGCACAGCGGGCGTAACGGCTGGAGCCTGTTTGAACCGGTGATGAGCGCGGTGGCGCAGCATCAGCTGGCGCTGGCCAACGATTTATGGAACGCGCTGGAGTGCCAGGAGATGCGCCTGTTCTACCAGCCGAAATTTCGCGCGGGCGGGACCATCCTGATGGGTTTTGAGGCGTTACTGCGCTGGCAGCATCCGCGCCGCGGCTTGCTGATGCCGGATATGTTTCTGGCGCGCGCCGAGAAAACCGGCCAGATTGTGGCGCTCGGCAACTGGGTGATCAACGAAGCCTGCCGCCAGCTGCGGCAGTGGCATGACGAGGGCAACCGCGACTGGAGCGTCTCGGTTAACCTCTCCGCACTGCAGTTTCATCAGCGCGATCTGATCGACACGCTGCGCCAGACGCTGCAGCGCTACCAGCTGCCGGAAGGCGCGCTGATGCTGGAAATCACGGAAAACATCGCCATGCGCGATCCGCAGTTCAGCCAGCAGCGCATCGCCGAACTGCAGCGGCTTGGCGTCAAAGTGGCCATCGACAACTTTGGCATTGGCTACGCCAATCTGCTGCACCTCAAGCATCTTGAGGCCAGCGAGCTGAAGATTGATCGCGCCTTTATTAACAGCCTGCGTGCCGACAGTGAGGATGCAACCGTGGTGACCGCCATGCTGACGCTGGCGCAAAGCCTTAACCTGCGCATGGTGGCGGAGGGCGTGGAGACCGAAGAGCAGCAGCGCCTGCTGACCGGTCTTGGCTTTGACACGCTGCAGGGGTATCTGCTGGGCAAACCGACGCCGGCGGAGCGCATCGGCGAATTCACCGCGTCAACGCCGATTGCACCGCACTTTCCTGATAACGTGCTGCCGCTCACCGGCGCCTGACCAGCAATTTTTGTTCTCCTTCACATCGGAAGCTTTCATCGTTCAGTGACTCATATCGGCAGCCGGTCTGCCGATAATTTCAATTATAAAACCAACATTTTCTTTTTCATTTCAACAACACCACAGCTGACTTAACACAGCTTTTTTATATGGGAAATCACTATGTTAGTGACTTCGTACGATGCGTTTACCGTTCTCGTTTCGATACTGGTAGCGATGCTGGCCTCGTTTACCGCGCTGGATATGGCGGGGCGCGTCGCTTCCTCGACCGGCCGGGTGGCGCTGGTCTGGCTGCTGGGCGGCGGTTTCGCCATGGGCGTGGGTATCTGGGCCATGCACTTTATCGGCATGCTGTCGATGAGCCTGGATATGGTGATGAGCTACGATCCGCTGCTCACCGCCGCCTCAATGGTGGTGGCGATTCTCGCCTCCATCTTTGCCCTGTGGCTGGTGTGCTCGTCCGGCGACTTGCCGTGGCGACGGCTGCTGGGCGGCGCGCTGGTACTGGGTTCCGGCGTGGTGGCGATGCACTACACCGGCATGGCGGCGCTGATGTTTGAGCCGGGCATCAGCTGGAACTGGGGCTGGATTGCGGTTTCGGTGCTGATTGCGCTGGTGGCTTCCGGTGCCGCGCTGTGGCTGGCGTTCAACCTGCGCGAAGGACATGGCCGCGTTACGCTACTGCGCGTCGGGGCGGCCGTGGTGATGGGCTGCGCCATTGCCGGCATGCACTATACCGGCATGGCGGCGGCGAACTTCCCGATGCACAGTCACGCCACGCATCACGGCGTGAACAGCGACTGGCTGGCGATGCTGGTCACGGTGGTGACGCTGGCGATTCTCGGCATTACGCTGTTGGTTTCGATGCTCGACGCGCGTATGCAGGCGCGCACCTCGATCCTCGCGCGCTCGCTGGCAGAGGCCAACCGCGAGCTGGCGCAGCTGGCGCTGCACGATAACCTGACGCGACTGCCGAACCGCATCCTGCTGGAAGATCGCCTCGAGCAGGCGATCAACAAGGCCAACCGCGAGCGCTCGCAGTTTGCGCTGATGTTTATGGATCTCGACGGCTTCAAAGCGGTCAACGATGCCTTTGGTCACCACGTCGGCGATAACCTGCTGATTGCGGTAACCAAACGCATGACCGACCAGATGAAAGGGCACTACACGCTGGCGCGGCTGGGCGGTGACGAGTTTGTGCTGCTGATTGAGATCGGCGATCCCAATGATGCCGCAGCGGTGGCGGATGCGCTGGTAAAAGCCGTGGATCGCCCGTTTAGCGTGTCACGCTACGAGCTGATGGTGTCGCTGAGTATCGGCATCGCCGTTTATCCCGGTGATGGCAAGGATGAGCGCGAGCTGATGTTTAACGCCGACGCCGCGATGTATCACACCAAAAACAACGGCCGTAACGGCTACAACTTCTTCCAGCCGTCCATGAACACGCTGGCGCAGTCGCAGCTGCAGCTTAATAACGATCTGTGGCAGGCGCTGGATAGCAACGAGCTGCGTCTGTTCTATCAGCCTAAGTACTGCGCACCGAGCGGGCCGATCATTGGCTTCGAAGCGCTGCTGCGCTGGCAGCACCCGACGCGCGGCCTGCTGACGCCGGACAAGTTTTTGCCGATTGCCGAGAAGACCGGCATGATCATTAATATTGGCAACTGGGTGATCAACGAGGCCTGCCGCCAGCTGCACATCTGGCACCAGCAGGGCCATCCGCACTGGTCGGTGGCGGTGAACCTCTCTGCCTTGCAGTTTGAGCAGTGCAACCTGGTCGACACCGTGACGCAGGCGCTGGAACAGCACCAGATCCCGGCCGAGCTGCTGACGCTGGAAGTCACCGAAACCACGGCGATGCGCGATCCGGAAGAGAGCGTGCGCATCCTCACCGAGCTGACCAGCATGGGGGTAAAAGCCTCGATTGATGACTTCGGCACCGGCTACTCCAGCCTGCTGTATCTCAAGCGCTTACCGGCCAGCGAGCTGAAAATCGACCGCGCCTTTGTTAACGAGCTGCAGGCGAAATCGGAAGACGCCACCATCGTCTCCGCCATCGTCGCGCTGGCGCAGTCGCTGGATCTCAAAGTGGTGGCCGAAGGCGTGGAAACCCAGGATCAGCAGGCGTTCCTCACCGGGCTCGGCTGCGACACCCTGCAGGGCTTCCTGCTGGGCAAACCGCTACCGCCAGAGCGCATCAGCGAGCTACCGGACTTTGTTAAGGACAAACCCGCGGCGCTGACGGTGGAGTAGAGGCTGGTTTCTGCCGCCTGTCGCTCCTGTCTCCGGGTGCGCGCGGTATGTCTTTTCTCTCTCTCCCACGTGCACGCTGTGTGTCTTTTCTCCCTCTCCCGCGTGCGGGAGAGGGCCGGGGTGAGGGCCAGACCACACCCCACCCAACAAAAAAGCCGCAGCATCCCCGACACCTTCGCTCAGCTTCCAGTCGTACGATGCAAAATCAGTTCTGAATGTCTCTGAGGACGCGATATCCTCTCCGAACCAATCCATGTAAACTGGCGCGCGACATTTCCGCAGCGGAGGCGCCATGGCCAAATACCAGCAGCTGGTAGATCAGCTACGTACGCAAATCGAAGCACGCATCTGGCCGCCGGGTGAAAAGCTGCCGTCGCTGCGCCAGCAGGCGGAGCAGAGCGGGTTAAGCCTGATGACGGTGATGCACGCTTACGAGGTGCTGGAGAGCCAGGGCTGGATTGTGTCGAAGCCGCAGTCGGGCTACTACGTGGCACCGCGCGCGGCGGAGAGCCGTCCGCGTTTGCCAACCCAGGCGATCGCTAAAACCGATCAGGCCGATACCAACAGCTTCGTGTTTGATGTGCTGCAGGCGACGCGCGATCCGGCCATCATGCCGTTTGGTTCTGCCTTCCCCGATCCGGAACTGTTTCCCCAGCGCCAGCTGATGCGCTCGCTGGTGAAGGTCTCGCACAATCTTAAACCCACCGATGCCCTGAATAATCTGCCGCCCGGTAATGAAGCGCTGCGAAAAATCCTCGCCCAGCGTTATGCGCAGCAGGGCATTACGCTGTCGCCGGATGACATCGTCATTACTAACGGTGCGATGGAAGCGCTGAATCTCAGCCTGCAGGCGGTGACCGAACCGGGCGACTGGGTGGTGATCGAGAACCCTTCCTTCTATGGCGCGTTGCAGGCGATTGAACGGCTCAAGCTGAACGCGATTGCTATCGCCAGCGATGTGGAGCAGGGCATCGATCTGGATGAGCTGGAGCAGGCGCTGCAGCGCTGGCCGGTGAAAGCCTGCTGGCTGATGACCAACCGGCAGAATCCGCTCGGCTTTACCCTCAGCGCCGAGCGCAAACAGCAGCTGGTGGCGCTGCTGACGCGTTATCAGGTGGCGATAATAGAGGACGACGTCTACAGCGACCTGTATCACGGCCACGATAAGCCGTTGCCGGCCAGAGCGTTCGACCGCGAGGGTTACGTGCTGCACTGCGGCAGCTTTTCGAAAAATCTGGTGGCGGGATTTCGCGTGGGCTGGGTCGCGGCGGGGCGCTATGCGCAGCGCGTGCAGCGTATTCAGATGATGAGTACGCTCTCGACCAGCGCGCCGATGCAGCTGGCGCTGGCGGATTTTCTTAGCACCCGCAGCTACGATACGCATCTGAAAAAGCTGCGACAGACGCTGGCGAAGCGCAAACAGCTGGCACAGCAGGCGCTGCGCCGCGTACTGCCCGCCGAGGCGCACATCAGCGATACGCCCGGTGGCTACTTTTTGTGGATTACCCTGCCGGAGCAGATTAACGCCACGCAGCTGTATCATCTGGCGCTGCAGCAGGGCATCAGTATTGCGCCGGGCCAGCTGTTTTCCAGCAGCGAGAGTTTCAGCCACTGCTTCCGCTTCAACACCGCCTGGCCGTGGGATGCACGCGCCGAGGCAGCGGTTGAGACGCTGGGGGCGTTGATTGGTCAGCTGGCACAGGGCGTTGCGGTAGAGAAGTGAGTGGTTTTTCCCTCACAATACCCGCAGCATTCTCACTTCGCAATCCACGTGGCCGGTACAGCCCATCGCGTCCGCAATCTGTTCAAAGCCCAGCGACTGATAGAGCTTAATGGCACGCGTCAGGCTGCCGGTGGTCTCCAGGTAGCAGCGCCGGAACCCGCGCTGGCGGGCAAAATCCATTGCGCGCAGCGCCAGTTCGCGCGCTAACCCCAGTCCGCGCACCGACGGCAGGAAATACATCTTCTGCAACTCACAGATATCCGGTGCGCTGCAGGCGAGCGGTGCCACGCCGCCGCCGCCGACCACCTGACCTTCATGCTCCACAATCCAATAGGCGCTGTCCGCTGCACTGTACAGCTCAAACAACCGATCGAGCTGCGGGTCGGACACGGTATAACCTTTATCCGCCGTCAGGCCGAACTCGGCGGAGACATCGCGGATCACCTGCGCAATCCGCGGATTATCGGCGGCGACAATCGGGCGCACCTGCAGGTTAAGTGGCGTGGCGGTGGTCATCATAATCTTCCGATAGAAAAAAGCCGGGCAGTGCCCGGCTTCGATTAAGCGTCAGGACTGAAGCGCTTACAATGCCGCAATCACGCCCTGCTGTTCAATCAGTTTTGCTTTTGATTGCTCCAGCTCGGCTACGCGCTCGCGCTCTTTCGCTACCACCGCTTCCGGTGCGCGCGATACAAAGCCTTCGTTAGCCAGTTTGGTCTGAATCTTCTCGATCTCGACATCCAGCTTCACCAGCTCTTTCGCCAGACGCTCCAGCTCGGCTTCCTTGTTGACCAGATCTGCCATCGGGATCAGCAGCTCCGCGCCATCAACAATCTTGGTCACCGAGACCGGACCTTTCTCGCCGGCTGGCAGAATGGTCAGGCTTTCCAGACGCGCCAGGCGCGACAGGAAGTTGCGGTTCTCTTCAACACGACGCTGCGCCGCCGGCGAGCAGTCGCGCAGCAGCACGTCGAGCGGCTTGCTTGGCGCGATGTTCATTTCGGCACGGATATTACGCACCGCCACAATTGCCTGCTTCATCCACTCGATATCGGCCTTCGCTTCCGCGTCTTCCTTCGCCGCGTCATACTGCGGGAACGGCTGTAGCATGATGGTATCGTGATCGATGTTCTTCAGCACTTTCACGCGCTGCCAGATGGTCTCGGTAATGAACGGGATGATCGGATGCGCCAGGCGCAGCAACGCTTCCAGCACCGTCACCAGCGTGTTGCGCGTGCCGCGCAGCTCCGCTTCGCTGCCGCTGTTCATCACCGGCTTGGTCAGCTCCAGATACCAGTCACAGAACTGGTTCCAGGTGAAGTCGTACAGAATGTTGGCAGCGATATCAAAGCGATAGCTATCCAGCGCTTCACGGTACGCTTTCACGGTGCTGTTGAATTCCGTCAGGATCCAGCGATCCGCCAGCGACAGCTTCAGCTCGCCGCCGTTCTGGCCGCAATCCTGATCTTCGGTGTTCATCAGCACGAAGCGGCTGGCGTTCCACAGCTTGTTACAGAAGTTGCGGTAGCCTTCCAGGCGCTTCATATCCCAGTTGATGTCGCGACCGGTGGACGCCAGCGCGGCGAGGGTGAAGCGCAGCGCATCGGTGCCGGAAGGCACGATACCGTCCGGGAACTGCTTCTCGGTGCGTTTGCGAATCTTCTCAGCCAGCTGCGGCTGCATCATGTTGCCGGTGCGTTTCTCCAGCAGATCTTCCAGCGAAATGCCGTCCACCATATCCAGCGGATCGATGACGTTGCCTTTCGACTTGGACATCTTCTGGCCTTCTTCATCGCGGATCAAACCAGTCATGTAGACGGTTTTAAACGGAACCTGCGGCTTGCCGTTCTCATCTTTGATGAAGTGCATGGTCAGCATGATCATGCGCGCAATCCAGAAGAAGATGATATCGAAGCCGCTCACCAGCACGCTGGTAGGATGGAAGGTGCGCAGCGCTTCGGTGTTCTCCGGCCAGCCCAGCGTAGAGAATGTCCACAGGCCGGAAGAGAACCAGGTATCAAGCACGTCGTCATCCTGGCGCAGCGTCACGTCGGCGGCCAGATTGTTTTCCTGACGCACTTCTTCTTCGCTGCGGCCGACATAGACGTTACCGTTGTTGTCGTACCAGGCCGGAATACGGTGGCCCCACCACAGCTGACGCGAAATGCACCAGTCCTGGATGTCGCGCATCCACGAGAAGTACATGTTTTCGTACTGCTTCGGCACAAACTGAATGTCGCCGTTTTCTACCGCTTCCACCGCGACTTTCGCCAGCGGGGCCGTGCGCACGTACCACTGATCGGTCAGCATCGGCTCGATCACCACGCCGCCGCGGTCGCCGTACGGCACCGTCAGATCGTGTGGTTTGATTTCGTCGAGCAGGCCGAGCTCGTCAACGGCGGCGACAATCGCTTTACGCGCGGCAAAACGCTCCATCTTCTGGAACTGCGGCGGAATTTCATCGGAACAGGCATCGCTGACTTCACCGTTGGTGTCGAACACTTCCGCACGCTCGCGGATGTCGCCATCAAAGGTCAGGATGTTGATCATCGGCAGCTTGTGACGACGGCCCACTTCGTAGTCGTTGAAGTCGTGCGCCGGGGTGATCTTCACGCAGCCGGTGCCTTTCTCCATATCGGCGTGTTCGTCGCCGACGATCGGAATACGACGGTTCACCAGCGGCAGGATCACCTCTTTGCCGATCAGATCTTTATAACGTGGATCTTCCGGGTTGACCGCCACGCCGGTAT
>Ga0268256_1000786_pt1 | contig 22885 bp, 20 predicted proteins | sample AgamicAtAmrz_FD_200247 | JGI IMG/M metagenome (GOLD analysis project Ga0268256, IMG submission 200247) | Agave microbial communities from Guanajuato, Mexico - At.Am.rz (v2) (version 3) | ecosystem: Host-associated > Plants > Roots > Rhizosphere | place: Guanajato, Mexico | collected 2012-06-07 | reverse complement strand
GGCCTCCAAGGGCGGCGACCGCGTTACCGGCGACCATATGGGCATGCTGGCGACCGTCATCAACGCGCTGGCGCTCGCAACCTCGCTGCGCAAGCTCAGCATCGATACCGTCGTTCTCTCCGCAATCGCCATGCCTGAAATCTGTGAGAGCTTCTCGCAGCGTGCGGCGCTCCATCATCTCGCGCAGGGGCGTGTGGTGATTTTCGCCGGCGGCACCGGCAACCCCTTCTTCACCACTGATTCTGCCGCGGCCTTGCGCGCTGCGGAAATGGGCGCAGAAGCGATCTTCAAGGGCACGCAGGTGGACGGCATCTATTCCGCCGATCCGAAGAAAGACCCGACGGCGACCCGTTTCGACGAATTGACCCACAGCGAAGTGCTCGGCAAGGGACTGGCGGTCATGGATATCGCCGCCGTTGCGCTTGCCCGCGAAAACCACATTCCGATCATTGTGTTCTCGATCCACGAGAAGGGCGGTTTTGCGCAGATATTGACCGGCGGCGGCCGCAAGACCATCGTGCACGACAAATAATCAAAACGATGCCGCCTCAAGGGGCGATTACGGCCGGCTTGGCCGACAAGATGGAGTATCAAGATGAGTGGTGTTGACCTCAACGATATCAAGCGCCGTATGGACGGCGCCATCAATGCATTCAAGAGCGATATCGCATCGCTTCGCACCGGCCGCGCTTCGGCCAATATTCTCGATCCGGTGACCATCGAGGCTTATGGCTCGCGCGTTCCGCTGAACCAGGTTGCGAATATCACCGTTCCGGAGCCGCGCATGCTCGGCGTCAACATCTGGGACAAGTCGATGGTCAACGCCGTCGACCGTGCGATCCGCGAATCCAATCTCGGCCTCAACCCCATCGTCGACGGCCAGAACCTGCGTATCCCGCTGCCTGAACTCAACGAGGAGCGCCGCAAATCGCTCGTCAAGGTCGCCCATGATTATGCCGAAAAGTCCAAGGTGGCGATTCGCCATGTGCGTCGCGATGGCATGGATGGTCTGAAAAAAGCCGAAAAGGACGGTGACATCGGTCAGGACGAAAGCCGTGGACAGTCGGAAAAGGTTCAGAAAATGACCGATGACACGATTTCGGAAATTGACCGCTTGCTTGCCGAGAAGGAAAAGGAAATCATGCAGGTCTGATATCGTTCGCGATAGACCTGTATTTTATTCGTTTTAATTCCGCGCTGCCCTGTTACTGGATCGATATGCCGACGACGACACGTTCCTCCATACCCGAGCACGTCGCCATCATCATGGATGGCAATGGACGCTGGGCAAAGCAGCGCGGTCTTCCGCGCGTGATGGGGCATCGCCGCGGTGTGGAGGCCGTGCGCGAGACCGTGCGCGCGGCCGGCGATTGCGGAATACGCTATCTCACGCTCTTTGCCTTCTCGTCGGAAAACTGGCGCAGGCCCGAATCCGAGGTGAGCGATCTGATGGGGCTTTTGAAAGCCTTCATCCGGCGCGATCTTGCGGAACTGCACCGCGAAAATGTCCGCGTGCGGATCATCGGCGACCGGCAGGGGCTGAAGCATGACATACGCTCTCTCCTCGAAGAGGCGGAGCAGATGACGGCGGACAATACCAAGCTGACGCTGGTGATCGCCTTCAACTACGGAAGCCGCGACGAGATTGCGCGTGCGACGGCGGCGATTGCGCGCGATGTCGCCGACGGCAAGCTTAATGCCGAATCCATTACGCCGGAAATGATTTCGGCCAGACTCGACACGTCGGGTATGCCCGATCCGGATCTCATCATCCGCACCAGCGGCGAAGAGCGCCTGTCGAACTTCCTGCTCTGGCAGGCCGCTTATTCCGAGTTCCTGTTCGTTCCCGAATATTGGCCGGACTTCGACCGCCAGCGATTCTTCTCCGCAATCGAGCAATATGCAACGCGTGACCGCCGCTTCGGTGCACTCACCGAGCAGGTTGCCGTGGCAGGCGCCTGATGAGCCGTGAACTCAGACTGCGGATCGTGTCCGCAATCGTCATGGCGGCGGTCATTCTGGCCGCGACCTGGTATGGCGGCATTCTGTTCCGCATCGTCGCGGGCCTTCTGGCGATCCTTATCTATTATGAATGGTCGACGATTACCCGGCTGTCGGAGACCAATTCGACCGGCAATGCCTGGGGCTGGTTCGCGGTCGCCGTCATCGCCGGCAACACGATATTCGGCGAATCCTCGCTCGATCTGCCGCTCTTATCCGGCTTTACGCTGACGGCGGCGCTGTTTCCGATTTTGCGCGGCAGGAACTGGTGGCTGGTGGGCGGCATTTTTTATGCGGGCCTGAGCGGCATATCGCTGGCGGCCATCCGTGGCGACGAGCTGACGGGCTTCGTGTCCATCCTGTTTATCTTCGCCGTCGTCTGGTCGACGGATATTCTCGCCTATTTCGTCGGACGCGCCATTGGCGGGCCGAAGCTTGCGCCTTCGATCTCGCCCGGCAAGACCTGGTCCGGCGCGATCGGCGGGGCGGTGGCGGCCGTGATCGGCGGCGGCGCGGTGTCCATGGCCTATCACGGCAGGATCAGCGTGTTGGTGCTGGGGCTCGCCCTGATCCTTTCGGTGTTCAGCCAGATCGGCGATCTCTTCGAATCCTTCGTGAAACGGCGTTTCCAGGTCAAGGATTCCAGCCATCTCATTCCGGGCCATGGCGGCTTCATGGACCGTGTCGACGGTCTTGTTTTCGCCTGCTTTACGGTATTCCTCATTGCTTTCGTGCATGCGGCGGCAACCGGTGACGTGCCCGGATCGGGCGGCGGTCTGTTGCCGGGTTTCTGAGCGGCGCGAAAGGTCACGACACAAAGGGCAGATTGTCATGAACACAGTAATGGCGGCGACCGGCTTTCTGACCGGCTATATCGTGCCCTTTATCCTGGTGCTGTCGCTGCTCGTTTTTGTCCATGAAATGGGCCATTATCTGGTCGGTCGCTGGTGCGGCATTCGCTCCACCGCATTCTCCATCGGTTTCGGCCCGGAGCTGATCGGTTTCACCGACAAGCGCGGCACGCGATGGAAGATTTCGGCGATCCCGCTCGGCGGTTACGTCAAGTTCTTCGGCGACGAGGATGCGGCGAGCAAGCCGGATAGTTCCGGTCTGTCGCATATGTCGCTGGAGGAGAGGGCGCAGACGCTTTCCGGCGCAAAGCTGTGGAAAAGAGCGGCCACGGTTGCCGCGGGCCCGATCGCCAATTTCATTCTCGCCATTCTCATCTTCGCGGTGCTCTTCGGCATTTATGGCCGGATGATCGCCGATCCGGTCGTGGCGGAAGTCCGTGAAAACAGCGCGGCTGCCGCCGCGGGCGTGCAGCCCGGCGACCGGCTGGTGGCGATCGATGGCGAAAAAGTGATGACCTTCGAGGATGTCCGCCGGTACGTCGGCATCCGGCCGGGCACGCCGATTACGGTGACGGTCGAAAGGGCGGGCGAGGAGCTGAAGCTGCCGATGGTCCCGACCCGCACCGAAACCACCGACCAGTTCGGCAACAAGCTGGAAATGGGCATTATCGGCATCGTCACCGACCAGACCAGCGGCAATTTCCGCCATATCGAATATTCGCCGTCCGAGGCGCTGGTCGAAGGCGTGCGCGAAACGGGTCATGTCATCACCGGTACATTCAACTATATCGGCAATCTCGTGACAGGGCGCATGAATGCCGATCAGCTTGGCGGTCCGGTGCGTGTGGCGCAGGCCTCCGGCCAGATGGCGACGCTCGGCATTTCCGCCGTTATCCAGCTTGCCGCCGTTCTTTCCGTCTCCATCGGTCTTTTGAACCTGATGCCTGTGCCGGTTCTGGACGGCGGGCATCTGGTGTTCTACGCCATCGAGGCCATTCGCGGCAGGCCGCTCGGCGCGGGCGCGCAGGAAGTCGCGTTCCGTATCGGGATGATGATGATTTTGGGTCTTATGGTTTTTGCAACATGGAATGATATCAGCAGCTTGATCGGCTGAGGATTGTGTTTTAACGGTTTTGTTAGTTATTTGTTTACCTTGTTTTTATGCCGAAGTGGCGAATGAGCCACTCTGGAGCACGAAGTAAACAGAATTTAACGTTCGCGCTTGCTTGTAGGGGAAAAGCAGGTAAAACGACGCACATGGCCGGAGTCGGGTTCCGCCCGCTGAGGGACAACGTAAAAAGGTAAGAATTGAAATGAAGGCTGGTTCAAGATTTTTGAACGCTGTGTCGGCGGTTGCTCTGTCTGCCGGTGTTGCTTCGGTTGCGGGCCTTGGCGTGCTTGCCTCTGCTGGCGCTGCAAATGCGGCCGTCATCAGCAGGATCGATGTTCGCGGGGCCGACCGGTCCGGTGCGGACTCCGTGCGTTCCAACATCACCATTGCGCCGGGTAAGAACTTTTCCAATTCGGACATCGATGAATCGGTGAAGCGTCTTTACGCCACCGGTTACTTCTCGAATGTTTCCATGCGCGTTTCCGGCAGCACGCTGGTCGTGACCGTCAATGAGAACCAGCTCGTCAACCAGGTGGTCTTCAACGGTAACCGCAAGATCAAGGACGACAAGCTCGCCGGCGTCGTGCAGACCCAGTCCCTCGGCCCGTTCAATCAGGCCATCGTGACGGCGGATATCGCCCGCATCAAGGAAGCCTACGCCGCCATCGGCCGTAGCGATGTCGAAGTCACCACGCAGACCGTTTCCGTCGGTCAGGGCCGTGTGAACATTGCTTTCGTCATCAATGAAGGCGAGCGCACGAAGATCGGCCGTATCGATTTCGTCGGCAACAATGCCTATAGCGATGGTCGTCTGGCCGCCGTCATCAATACCAAGAAGTCCAACATGCTGTCGTTCCTGACGCGTAAGGACGTCTACAACGAGGACAAGCTGCGCGCCGACGAAGAGGCGCTGCGCCAGTTCTACTACAACCGCGGTTATGCCGACTTCCGTGTCGTGTCCTCCGAGGCTGTGCTGGACGAGTCCAAGAACGAATACACCATCTCCATCACGGTCGATGAAGGTCAGCGTTACAACTTCGGCAACGTCGCGGTCGAATCGACCGTTCCGGGCGTCGACGGTTCGGAACTGCAGGGCCTCGTGGAAACCCATCAGGGCGGCAGCTACAGCGCCAAGGAAGTTCAGCAGAGCATGGAAGCGATTTCCAAGCGCGTGGCCGGCGAAGGTTATCCCTTTGCCCGCGTAACGCCGCGCGGCGACCGCGACATGGCTGGCAACACGATCGGTGTGACCTATATCGTCGACCAGGGCGAGCGCGCCTATGTCGAGCGTATCGAAATCCGCGGCAACACCCGTACGCGTGACTATGTCATTCGTCGCGAGTTCGATATTTCCGAAGGCGATGCGTTCAATCAGACGGTCATCACGGCTGCAAAGCGCCGTCTCGAAGCGCTCGGCTATTTCTCGAAGGTCAATATTTCGACCGCGGGCGGCAGCGCGCCTGACCGCGTCGTCATCGTTGTCGACGTAGAAGATCAGTCGACGGGTTCGTTCGGTATCGGTGCGGGCTATTCGCAGAACGACGGTGTGCTGCTCGAAGCCTCCATCGAAGAAAAGAACTTCCTCGGTCGCGGCCAGTACATCCGTCTTGCCGCCGGTGCGGGTGAAGATGATGCGCGCAGCTATACGCTGTCCTTCACGGAACCCTATTTCCTCGGCTACCGTCTTGCCGCAGGTTTCGACCTGTTCAAGAGCCAGAGCCGCAGCGAGGACTATTATGACTACGACGAGCAGGGCTTCTCGCTGCGCGTGACCGCGCCGATCACCGAGGACCTCTCGACGACGTTCAAGTACACCTACAAGCAGCTCAATTATGACGGTGAGGGCGACTGGGAAACCGGCAGCAACCTTGCTGCGCCCTACAAGGACTTGATCCGTGGCGGTGACTGGACGCAGTCCATCATTTCGAACACGCTGAACTACAATACCCTCGATGACCGCAACATGCCGCGCGAAGGCTGGCAGGCTGCTCTGACGAACGAATTTGCAGGTCTCGGCGGCGATTCCGAATATTACAAGATTTACGCCAAGGCTCGCTTCTTCTACACGCTTTCCGATGAGTACGATGTCATCGGCTCGCTGACCGGCCAGGCTGGTCACGTGGTGCCGACGGGTGACAATCTGCTGGTGTTCGATCAATTCAAGTTCGGCGGCCGTCAGGTTCGCGGCTTCAAGAACGATGGTATCGGTCCGCGCATCGGTTCCGACTCCATCGGCGGCACGACCTATTTCGCCGCTTCTGCTGAAGTCTCGGCCCCGATGCCTGGCGTTCCGGAAGATTTCGGCCTGCGTCTCGCTGGCTTCGTGGATGCCGGCACGCTCTATGGCAACAAGGTTGCCAACAGTGCAGGTGTGAAGGACGACAACTCCATCCGCGCATCCGCCGGTGTCGGCGTGATGTGGGCGTCGCCCTTCGGTCCGATCCGCGTCGACTACGCCGTGCCTTTCGCCAAGGAAGACTACGACGAGGAACAGCGTTTCCGGTTTGGCATGTCCAACACTTTCTGATATCGGCAGTCCAGAACTGCAACTTTGAACGTTCTGGAGTTTCCGGCTGATGGAATACAACGCCTTTTTTCCGCCCCACGAGGGACTGCGATTGAAAGATATCGCAGACCGTTTTGGGGCGGAACTGTCTGATGACGCGGCGGGAGAGCGGATCATTCGGTCCGTTGCGCCGGTCTACCGGGCAAAACCCGATCAGCTCTGCTATATTCTTTCGCGCAAGAACCGCGATGAGCTGCAGACCTGCGATGCTGGCGCCGTCATTTGTGACGCCGCACTTGTAGACATGCTTCCGTCTCACACCCCTGCGCTGATATCGAAAAACCCACACACGCTTTTTGCGCAGGTTGGTGCCTTGCTGCATCCTTCCGCCATGCGGCCTGGTCCGATTGCGCGTATGGAAGCTGAAATTTCCCATGCTGCGCATGTCGATCCATCCGCGAAGCTGGAGGCGGGCGTAATCGTCGAGTCTCTCGCCGTGATTGGAGCTGGCGCCCATATCGGCGCGGGCACGCGCATCGGTCCCGGCGTCATCATCGGGCAGGATGTGCAGATCGGGCGCGATTGCACCATTGCCGGCGGCGCAAGCGTTCTTGCAGCCCTCATCGGTAATAATGTGATTATCCATAACGGCGCGCGCATCGGTCAGGACGGTTTCGGTTATGCGCCCGGTCCGCGCGGCATGCTGAAGATCGTGCAGATCGGCCGGGTCATCATTCAGGACAATGTCGAGATTGGCGCGAACACCACGATCGATCGCGGCACCATGGATGACACGGTCATCGGCGAAGGCACCAAGATCGACAATCAGGTCCAGATCGGCCACAACGTCCGCATCGGCCGCCATTGCGGCATCGTCAGCAAGGTCGGCATTGCGGGCAGCACCCGCATCGGCGACGGTGTGATGATTGGCGGCGCGGCCGGCATCAATGGCCATATCAACATTGGCGACGGCGTACAGATCGCGGCGATGAGCGGTGTTGTGGCGGACGTGCCGGCGGGCGCCCGTTATGGCGGCACGCCCGCGCGTCCGATGAAATATTTCCTGCGCGACATGGCCGAAATTCTGGCACGCGCTGAAGGGCGTGATAAAAAAACAGGAGAGAAAAACAATGACTGAAGAAACGAAGACGGCGCTGGGCGCGGCTGACATTCTGGAAGTCATGAAGCTTCTGCCGCATCGTTACCCATTCCTGCTGATCGACAAGATCATCGAGATCGACGGTAACAACTCGGCGATTGGCATCAAGAACGTGACGGTCAATGAACCGCATTTCACCGGTCACTTTCCGGACCGGCCGATCATGCCGGGCGTTCTGATCGTCGAGGCCATGGCCCAGACGGCAGGCGCAATCTGCGCTCGCAGCCAGGGTGAGGGCGGTCACCTGGTTTACTTCATGACAATCGACAATGCGCGGTTCCGCAAACCCGTAATCCCCGGCGATCGTCTGGAAATCCATGTCGTCAAGCAGCGCCAGCGCGGCAATGTCTTCAAATTCCATTGCGAAGCGAAGGTGGACGGCGCGCTGGTGGCGGAGGCCGATGTCGGCGCCATGATGATCCCCGAGGATCAGCAATGAGCACGATTGCCGCCTCGGCCAGAATTCATCCGAGCGCCGTGATCGAAGACGGTGCGGTGATCGGTGAAAACGTCGTCATCGGTGCGCTGAGCTATGTTGGCGCGAAAGTCACGCTGCATGACGATGTCCAGTTGCACAATCACGCCGTTGTTTCCGGCCTGACCGTGATCGGCCGTGGTTCGGTCATCCATCCCATGGCGGTCATCGGCGGGACGCCGCAGGCAATTCGCCACGACGGTTCGGAAACGACCCTCGAGATCGGTGAGCGCTGCATCATGCGGGAAGGCGTGACGATGAACGCCGGCAGTTCCGATGGCAGCAGCAAGACCATTATCGGTGACGATAATCTCTTCCTCGCCAATTCGCATGTGGCGCATGATTGCCGCCTCGGCAGCCACATCGTCCTGTCCAACAATGTGATGCTGGCGGGCCATGTCACCATTGAGGACCGCGCTATTCTCGGCGGCGGCTGTGCCGTGCATCAGTTCACCCGCATCGGCCGCCAGGCCTTCATCGGCGGACTTTCGGCGGTCAATTACGATGTCATTCCCTATGGCATGTTGAATGGCAATCCCGGCATCCTCGGCGGCCTGAACGTCGTCGGCATGACGCGTGCCGGCATCGAGCGCGCCGATATCCACAAGGTCAGACGCGTCTACAAGGCGATTTTCGAGGCTGAGGGCACGATCCGCGGCAATGCGGCGGCAATCGACCGTAACGACTATCTGGATTGCCCGCAGGCGCTGGAGATCATCGATTTCATTGGCGCAGGCACCGACCGTGCGATCTCTTCGCCCAACCGGGGCAAGTGAGCCGTGACAGGCGGCGGGCGTCTCGCCATTGTGGCCGGCAGCGGCCAGCTGCCGCTTTATGTGGCGGCCGCCGCCCGTGAGATGGGCGAAAACCCTTTCATCGTGCGCCTGCGCGATGATTCCCGTTTCGACTGGAGCGGTTTCGACAATGCCGTCATCAGTGTCGGCGATGTCGCCGGGCTTGGCCGTCTGCTACGCGAAAACCGGGTAGACCGCGTCGTGCTGTCCGGTGGTGTGGCGCGGCGGCCGGAATGGCGCGAGATCCGCCCTACAGTCGGCATCCTGCTCAAATTGCCTTCGATTGTCAGGACGCTGCTGTCGAGCGGCGACGACGCCGTTCTGCAGATGGTCATCAAGATCATCGGCACGCTTGGCGCAAAAGTCATCGGCGCTCATGAGATCGCCCCCGGCCTGCTGGCCGCGATAGGCCCCTTCGGTGCGCAAAAACCTGCCGAGGATGATCTGCGCGATATACGCAAGGCGGCTGAAGCCGCGCTCGCACTCGGCAAGCTCGATGTGGGGCAGGGCGCCGTCGCCGTCGGTGGCCGTATCGTCGCGCTGGAAGGCGTCGAGGGCACGGATGCCATGCTGGCGCGCGTCGCGGCATTGCGCGCCGAAGGACGGATATCCCCGCGCCGCAGGGGTGTGCTCGTAAAGCTGTGCAAGCCGCAGCAGGATGTGCGCGCCGACCTGCCGACAATCGGTGTGGAAACGGTGGAGAATGCGCGAAAGGCCGGGCTGGCGGGTATCGCCGTCGAAGCCGGGCGGGCGCTGGTGCTCGATCGCGAGGCGATGTTGAAAGCGGCCGACGAGGCGGGCATATTCGTCTGCGGCATCGATACGTCACTCACTGGAGACATGATGGGGGAGACTTGATCGGATGACAGCGGCATTAAAAGTGGCGGTCATAGCCGGGGAAGTATCCGGCGATCTTCTGGGTGCGGATCTGATCCGCTCGCTCAAGGCCCGATATACGGGGCCTGTCGAGCTGGTCGGGGTCGGCGGCGAGGCGCTGGAAGCGCAGGGACTGGTTTCCCTGTTCGACTATTCCGAACTCTCCATCATGGGCTTCACGCAGGTTCTGAAAAAACTGCCGAAGCTCATTGCGCGGATCAACCAGACCGCTCAGGCAATCGCCGCCGCAAAGCCCGATATTCTGCTGATTATCGACAGCCCGGATTTCACCCATCGCGTTGCGAAAAAAGTCCGGCAGCAATTGCCGCATCTGCCGGTCGTCAATTACGTCTGCCCCAGCGTCTGGGCGTGGAAGGAATACCGCGCCACCGCGATGCTCTCCTATGTCGATCACGTGCTGGCTCTGCTGCCCTTCGAGCCGGAAGCCATGCACCGTCTCGGCGGTCCGCCGACAACTTTTGTCGGTCATCGCCTCAGCGTCGACCCCGATGTGCTGGCAGTGCGTCACAAGCGGGCGGAACGTTCTCTGCCGGCAAATGGCGAACCGAAGACCATTCTCCTCTTGCCAGGGTCGCGTTCCACTGAAACGACGCGGTTGATGGAGCCGTTTCAGGCGGCGGCGAGAGCTTTTGTCGAGCGCAACGGTCCGACGCGGTTCCTGTTGCCCACCGTGCGGCGTCAGGAAAAGCGCATCCGCGAACTGGCTGCGTCATGGCCGGAGGATATCAGGCCCGAAATCGGTGTCGATTCCGCTTTCAAATGGAATGCCTTTGCTGAAGCCGATGCGGCCATCGCCGCTTCCGGCACGGTCATTCTGGAACTCGCACTCGCGGGCGTACCGACGATCTCGGTCTACAAGACCGACTGGATTTTCACCATGCTGAGCAAGCGGGTGAAGACCTGGACCGGCGCGCTGCCGAACCTGATTGCCGATTACGCCGTCGTGCCGGAATATTTCAATGAGGTGGTAAGGGCAGGTTCGATGCTGCGCTGGGCCGAGCGCCTGTCTTCCGATACCATTGAGCGGCGGGCGATGCTCGAAGGTTATGCCCTCGTGCAGCAGCGTTTGCATACGGATGTGCCTCCGGGCGAAACCGGTGCCCGCATTCTTCTGGATGTCCTGAAGAGCAAAGCTCGTCCCTCACAATAATCATATAAGCCCTTTCCCCCACGAGCTGCCGTCCTGCTGCCGATGCAGGCAGGCGAGGGCGCGATTTTACTGCATTTGATCGTTAGCGCGGCAAATGGCTGACCATCGGATGGCTCCCGGCCCATAAATTTTCGTCTGGCACGCCTCTTGCTTTCAATCTTGTATGCAAGATAGCCATACATCCGAAAGCGCCCAGAGCGCGGTAGAAGACGCCATCATCTCCGGCATCCTTTCCGCGCGCATTCGCCCGGGAACCCGCCTCAGCGAGAACCAGCTCGCCAGCCTTTTCAGCGTGTCGCGCACGCGCATTCGCGAAGCGATGATGCGGCTGGAAACGCGCGGTATCGTCACCGTCAGCCCGCGCCGGGGCTGGTTCGTGGTGGAACCTTCCGCCGAAGAATCCATCAAAGTCTATGAGGCGCGGCGCATCATCGAATATGGCCTCCTGCGCAATCTTTCCGGCGTCAGCGCCGAAGGTATCGCCATCCTCGCTGATCATCTCGATGAGGAGAAGGCGGCGATTGCCAAAGGAGACCGCCAGCGCCTGACCTGCCTGATGGGCGACTTCCACATTCGCATCGCGGAAATCGCCGGCAACGACATCATCGTCGAAACGCTGCGCGACCTGACGGCCAGAACCATCCTCATCTCCATGCTCTATCAGTCCGATTTCCATGCACAGCAGTCGCATGACGGACATTGCCGCATCTTCGAAGCGATCAAGGCTGCCGATTTTCATGGCGCCGCCGAGCTCGCCATCCGCCATCTCGACGAAGTCGAAACCGGTCTCGATCTCACCCGCAGGCCGGACCCGCTCTACGAGCTTCGCAATTCCCTTTCACTTCAGCCTCTTTCCTCAAGCCCCAAGGAGTAATTCCCAATGTTTTCCAGACGTTCATTGCTTGCCATCGCCGCGATTTCCGCAACGCTCGGTTTTTCGCCCGCAGCCTTTGCCGATGCGCTCGGTGATATCACCTCCCGCGGCACGATCCGCGTTGCCGTCCCGCAGGATTTCCCGCCCTTCGGCAGTGTCGGCACGGATATGGCGCCGCAGGGTTATGATATCGACGTCGCCAATCTGATCGGCGAGAAACTGGGCGTGAAGGTCGAACTCGTGCCGGTCACCAGCGCCAACCGCGTTCCCTATCTGCAGACCAACAAGGTCGATCTCGTGATTTCGAGCCTCGGCAAGAACCCGGACCGTGAAAAGGTCATCGACTTCTCCACCGCCTATGCGCCTTTCTTCAACGGCGTGTTCGCTCCGGGCGCGGTTGCCGTCACCAAGGCGGAAGATTTGTCCGGCAAGACCATCGGTGTCACCCGTGGCGCGGTTGAAGATCTGGAGCTGACGAAGGTGGCGCCTGCCGATACGACGATCAAGCGTTATGAGGACAATAACGGCACGATCTCCGCCTTCCTCGCCGGTCAGGTGGAAGCCGTGGCCACGGGTAACGTCGTGGCCGCAGCCATTCTCGCCAAGAACCCGCCAAAGCGCCCCGAGCTGAAGTTCCTGATCAAGAATTCGCCCTGCTATATCGGCCTGAACAAGGAGCAGCCGGCGCTGCTGGAGAAGGTCAACACCATCATCGCCACCGCAAAGACCGATGGTTCGCTGAACACGATCGCGCAGAAGTGGCTGAAAACCGACCTGCCGAAGGATCTCTGAGCAACCCGGCAAAATGCATGCGCCGGCCTTGCCTTAAGGCGGGACCGGCGCATGGTTTGTCCTCGCCGAAAGGAAGCATCGGGTGAAATACACATTCGATTTTGGATGGCTTCTCGACTATTATCCGCAGATCGCCAAGGGCATCGCCGTTACGCTGGAATTGATTGCCATCGGCGGCGTTCTCGGCATCGCCCTCGGCATAATCTGCGCCTGGGTGCGCGCGCTCGGGCCCAAATGGCTGCGGCCGCCGGTCGCGACCTATGTGGAGCTCATTCGCAACACGCCATTCCTCATACAATTGTTTTTTATCTTTTTCGGCCTGCCGTCGCTTGGCCTGCAATTATCGGAACTGACCGCCGCCAACATCGCCATGGTGGTCAATCTCGGGGCCTATAGTTGCGAAATCATCCGTGCCGGCATCCAGGCGACGCCGAAGGGGCAGTTCGAGGCGGGGGCAAGCCTTGCCATGACCCGTTTCGAGACCTTCCGGCATGTGGTTCTGGTGCCCTCGCTGCAACGCATCTGGCCGGCGCTTTCATCGCAGGTGGTGATCGTCATGCTCGGCTCGTCGGTCGTCTCGCAGATCGCCGCCGAGGATTTGACCTTCGCGGCCAATTTCATCCAGTCGCGCACCTTCCGCGCCTTCGAAGCCTATATCGTCTCCACCGTCATTTATCTCGTGCTGGCCATTCTTCTCCGGCAGGTGCTGGTGATGGGCGGCAACCTCATCTTTCCGCGCAGGAGTGTCCGATGATCGAATTCTCCACCTGGGATATTCTCAGAAACCTGCTGCTCGCCACGCGCTGGACGGTGTTGCTCTCGCTCGTCTCCTTTGCGGGTGGGGGCATGGTGGCGCTGCTTCTGCTGTTCATGCGCATTTCCCGGAAAAAATCGATGCGGGCTTTCGCACGCTATTATGTCGAGCTTTTTCAGGGCACGCCGCTTTTGATGCAGCTCTTCATCGCCTTTTTCGGCCTCGGCCTGTTCGGCATCGATGTGCCGGCCTGGCTGGCGGCGGGCCTGACGCTGATCCTGTGGGCAGCGGCCTTCCTCACCGAAATCTGGCGCGGCTGTGTCGAATCCGTCGCGAAAGGCCAGTGGGAGGCATCGGCAAGCCTTGCCATGGGACGCCTGCAGCAGATGCGTTACGTCATCCTGCCGCAGGCCATGCGGGTCGCCATTCCGCCGACCGTCGGTTTTTTCGTCCAGGTCATCAAGGGAACGGCCGTGACCTCGATCATCGGTTTTGTGGAACTGTCCAAGGCCGGCACGGTCGTCACCAACGCCACCTTCCAGCCCTTCACCGTTTATGGCCTCGTCGCCCTCATCTATTTCGCGCTGTGCTGGCCTCTGTCGAAGAGCAGCCAGATCCTCGAAAGGAAGCTCAATGTCGCTCATCGAAATCACTGAAGTTCGCAAAAGCTATGGCAGCAACGAGGTTCTGAAGGGCATCAACCTCGATGTGGAGCCGGGCGAGGTCATCGCCATCATCGGCAAGAGCGGATCGGGCAAATCGACCCTGCTTCGCTGCATCAACGGGCTGGAGACGATTTCGGCCGGTTCCATATCGGTCGCCGGCGCGCAGCTTCTCGAAGACGATCTGCATCTGAAAGCCCTGCGGCTGAAGGTCGGCATGATCTTTCAGCAGTTCAACCTCTTCCCGCACCAGACCGTCGGCGGCAACGTCATGCTGTCGCAGACCGTGGTGAAGAAGACGCCGAAGCCGGAAGCGGAAGCCGTTGCCCGCAAGATGCTGGAACGGGTCGGGCTGGCGCATAAATTCGATGCCTATCCCGATGAATTGTCCGGCGGCCAGCAACAGCGCGTCGCCATTGCCCGCGCGCTTGCCATGCAGCCCATCGCGCTGCTGTGCGATGAGATCACCTCGGCTCTCGATCCCGAACTGGTTGCGGAAGTGCTGGCTGTCGTTCGTGAACTCGCCGCTGAAGGCATGACGCTCCTGATGGTGACGCATGAAATGAAATTTGCGCGCGACGTCTGCTCCCGCGTCGTTTTCATGCATGAGGGCAGGGTGCATGAAATTGGCCCGCCGGAAGAGGTGTTCTCCAATCCCGCAACACCGGAGCTCAAGCAGTTCCTGGGCGTTGCTGCGCGTCACTGAGAACCATTCGGATGCCCAACAAAAAAGGCCGGCGGGTGAAAACCCGCCGGCCTTTGATCTTATAGGGTTTCGCGGCTTAGCGCTTGGAAACCGGAACGTAGTCGCGCTTGCCGGCGCCCGTATAGAGCTGGCGCGGACGGCCGATGCGCTGCTGCGGATCTTCGATCATTTCGTTCCACTGGGCGATCCAGCCGACGGTGCGGGCAAGAGCGAAGAGAACGGTGAACATGGTCGTGGGGAAGCCGAGCGCCTTCAGCGTGATGCCCGAATAAAAGTCGACATTCGGGTAGAGCTTCTTTTCGACGAAGTAGGGGTCGGAAAGGGCGATCTTTTCCAGTTCCAGCGCGACCTGCATGATCGGATCATCGGAATTGCCGGTGGCTTCCAGCACTTCGTACATCGTCTTTTGCATGATCTTGGCGCGCGGGTCGTAGTTCTTGTAGACGCGGTGACCAAAGCCCATCAGGCGGAACGGGTCGTTCTTGTCCTTGGCGCGGGCGATATATTCCGGAATGCGATCAACCGTGCCGATTTCGTTGAGCATGTTGAGCGCCGCTTCGTTGGCGCCGCCGTGAGCCGGGCCCCAGAGGCAGGCAATGCCAGCCGCGATACAGGCGAACGGGTTCGCACCCGAAGAACCGGCAAGACGCACCGTGGAGGTGGAAGCGTTCTGCTCGTGATCGGCATGCAGGATGAAGATGCGGTCCATGGCGCGGGCCAGAACCGGGTCGACCTTGTAATCCTCGCAGGGCACGGCAAAGCACATGTGCAGGAAGTTGGAGGCGTAATCGAGGTCGTTCTTCGGGTAAACGAAGGGCTGGCCGATATGGTACTTGTACGCCATGGCGGCGATCGTCGGCATCTTGGCGATCATGCGCAGCGAAGCGACCATGCGCTGGTGCGGATCGGTAATGTCGGTCGAGTCGTGATAGAAGGCAGAGAGGGCGCCGACCGTGCCGCACATGACGGCCATCGGATGCGCATCGCGACGATAGCCGGTGAAGAAGCGGCTCATCTGTTCATGCACCATGGTGTGGCGCGTGACGCGGGTGTCGAAGTCCTTCTTCTGAGCCGCGGTCGGCAGTTCGCCGTAAAGCAGCAGATAGCAGGTTTCCAGGAAGTCGCCCTGTTCGGCGAGCTGCTCGATGGGGAAGCCACGATGCAGGAGAACGCCCTCGTCACCGTCGATATAGGTGATCTTGGATTCGCAGGAGGCCGTCGACGTGAAACCCGGGTCATAAGTGAAAGAGCCCGTGTGCTTGTACAGCGTGGCGATATCGACGACGCTTGGTCCGATCGTGCCTTCCCTGACCGGGAGTTCGACCTGCTTTTCGCCAAGTGTCACTGTAGCGCTTTTTTCCGTCATACTGATCCTCCGAAAACATGCGGGTGGGGGCGTTGAGACACGCCCCGCGGTTAAGCGTCTACCGATTAGCTATATGATCCTTGCGCAGATGCCAAGCTATCCAAAGGTCAAATTGTGCATTGCGGCAAACGCAATTGCCTTGCTTTCATCTTTCCCGGCGATGGCAATTCAATCTCAGTCAACGCAGGGTTAAAGGAAAGGATTGCAATCCCTCGCATCCGCCTGCAAACCTGTTCCCGGTGCGGCAGGGGCGCGGCGCGGATTGCTTGGTCAAGGGGAAAAACAGCATTTCAGATATGCCGAAACGATGCAGGGCGATTTGCCCGGCACGGCGGAAATCCTTTATCCGCTTCGCAGAACCGGCGATATCGCGACATATGATACGCCCGCCCTTGCCGGCAAGCCGAACCTGCGAATTGTCGCCTCTCAAAAAATCGCCGCATGCTTTGCCGAGGAGCGCGCATTCGGTCACGATTTTCTTTTCGTTCCGGTTTTCATCGGCGGCGGTGCGATCCTCTGGTTTTCCCTCGACACCTCGCCTTCATTCTCCGTTCTGGCGATCACATGTCTCATCGCCGCCGGTCTGGCGTTATTCGCGAAATATCGCTCGGGCTTCGCAGCGACGGCCTGCGGCCTTTTCGCGCTGCTTTTGCTGGGCATGCTTTTCGCCGGCGTCGAAACGTGGCGTGCGGGAACGGTGGTGCTGGATACGCCCGTTACCACCACCATTACCGGCACGGTGACACGCCGGGAGGTGGATGCGCGCGGGGACTGGCGATATGTGGTGCAACTCACCGCAACGGAAGCGCCGGCATTGTCACGGCCGCCGGGCAAGGTCTCGCTCCTGTCACGCGGCGGAGGCGAGCCCGCCGCACTCGGCGCGACCATTCGTGGCAAGGCGCGGCTCTCGCCGCCATCCGGCCCGGCCTTGCCGGGGCTCAATGATTTCGCCTTCGACTCCTATTTCAGGGGCATAGGCGCGACCGGATTCTTCTATAAGCCGCCACAGACGCTCACTTCACCCGGCATCGACGCGAAGACGGGCTGGCAGGAATGGGCCGACATGCGGCTCTATGGCCTTCGCACCGCCATTGCCGAACGCATCCGCAACACCATCGGCGGTGATGCCGGCGCCTTCGCCGCCTCCATCGTCACCGATGAGAGACAGGCCATATCCGCCGAAACGATGGAAGCGTTGCGGCTCTCCGGCCTTGCCCATATCGTCGCCATATCCGGGCTCAACATGGCGCTGGCGTCGGGCATATTCTTCGTAGGACTGAGGCTTGCCTTCAGCCTTTTTCCGGCATTTGCGCAGCGCTGGCCCGTGAAGAAGATTTCGGCTTTCGCCGCACTCCTGATGACGCTTGCCTATTACCTGATTTCAGGCTTCGCAGTTTCGGCTGAACGCGCCTGGCTGATGATGTCGGTGATGCTGATCGCAGTGCTGTTCGATCAACCCTCGCTCAGCCTCAGGAATGTCGCGCTTTCCGCTTTGGTCATTCTCGCTTTTTCGCCCTCGGAAATCATGGGCCCGAGCTTTCAGATGTCTTTTGCCGCGACCATCGCGCTCGTCGCCTCCTACGCCGCTTGGAGCCGCTGGCGTGTCGACCGCGAGCGCCTGTTCATCGGGCGCAAACCGGCATGGATGACGGTGGCGCAAACAGCGGGCGCCATCATCGGCGGCGTCATCACGACGTCGCTGATCGGCGGTCTTTCGACGGCGATCTATTCGGTCGAGCATTTTCAGCGTGTCACCACCTATGGACTTTTCGCCAATCTGGCTGCCATGCCGCTGATGTCGCTGATTGTCATGCCTTTCGGCCTTGTCGCCATGCTGCTGATGCCTTTCGGGCTGGACGCGCCATTTCTGAAGGTCATGGGATACGGCATGGCCCTCGTCATCGAGGTTGCGCAGGAGGTGGCGTCCTGGGGCGGAAGTGTTGCAACAGGCCGGCCACACGGGTGGTTTCTGGGGCTCGCCTCGGCTGGTTTTCTGCTGCTGACATTGCTGCGCAGCCGGCTTGCGCTTCTGGGCATGCCGCTTCTGTTCCTCGCCTTCGGCCTGTCATCCGCCACGGCCTATCGCGATCCGCCCGACCTGCTTGTTCACGAGGATGGCGAACTGGTGGCGCTGCTGGAGGACGGCAAAGCCTATACGACGAAGGCCCAGCCGCAGGGTTTCGTTTATGGCCAGTGGCAAAGGGCGCTGCTTTTGCCGGAACAGCCTGTGCCGCCAGTCTTTCTAAAGACCGAGGCCACGGCAAAAACCGTGGCTTTGGCCCCGAAGGCGAAGCTTGATCCGCAGGAGATGAGCGCGGTTGCACGGCAGATGACAGCGGCCCTGAGAGACGCCGATCCCGGTGTTTTCACCTGCAGCAAAGGCATATGGTGCGTTGCGCGCGCGGGAAGCGGCGAATGGATCATCGTTCTGGAAGATGGCCGCTTTGCCGGAAAGGCTTGCGATATTGCCGATATCGTTATCGTCTCCCGCAGAACGTCCTTTTCCCAATGCCGTTCGGGCGCGCTTCTGCTGAACCGCGATATCTTGCGACGGATCGGTTCGCTGGAAATGGACTTCGCCGGCAGCGATCAGGCAGGGGCGGTCGGCAGGCTGCGCGCCGCAATCGCCGGAATGGACAGGCCCTGGAGCGAACATCGCTACTACGACTGGAAAAGCGGCCGTTTCGATCACGACGTGCCGGATGCCGTCATGCGGTTGCTGGCGGCATCGCAATAAAGTGCCGCCAGCATGGGTCGTCAGGCCTTGATGCGCAGATCCGCGGTCAATTCGCCGATTCCGCTAATTTCCTCTTCATGCGCCGCATCGCGCCAGACTTCCTTCAGCCCGGCCTCGTACCATTCGCGCATGGCGGGAAGGGAAAGCAGCCGGTCGCAATAGGCTTTCGCCGCAGGCGAAAGTTCCGCGCCATAGGTCTGGAAACGAAATGCCACCGGGCAGAAGAAGGCATCGACCGCCGTAAATTTCTGGCCGGCAAGAAAAGGCCCGCCGAATTTCGCGAGGCCTTCGCTCCACAGCGTATCGATGCGCTTTATATCGGCCGCAAGCCCGGTATCGCCACCCTTCGGTTTTACGCGAATACCGACCGACATCGGGTAGAGATTGCGCAGCGAGGAAAAGCCCGCATGCATTTCGCTCGCCGCCGACCGTGACCAGGCCCGTGCCTGCTTGTCGCTCGCCCAGACGCCTTGGTGTCTTTCCGCCAGATATTCGGCGATCGACAGCGATTCCCAAACCGTCACGCCCTCATCGACAAGGCAGGGCACCTTGCCGGTCGGCGAGAAGGTGGAGAAGGAAACGCCTTCGCCGAACGGAACGAGTTTTTCATCGAAGGCGATGCCGAGCGTGCGCATCAATACCCAGGGCCGCAGCGACCATGAGGAGTAGTTCTTGTTGGCGATATAAAGATCGTACATGACGTGTTTCCCCGATATGACGCGCATTTCTATACCGGCGGATGGGCCTTGGAATATTGCAAATAATCCATGGCTCCCATAAGCCGCGTTGATGAATGGGAAGGTGAGGAAAGGGAGAAAGAAGCAAACCCGCGTCACCGCCCGGAGACGAGAGCGGAACTCACCCAAACGAGACTGGTAACCTGCATCCCTGCTCAACGAAATGAAGGATGCTCATTTCCTTGGTTTCAACCAGCTCTCATTTTGCCGCAGTCTGCAGTGCAACGAAAACATCTCGCATGAAAGCCCAAACCAGATTTCACAACAAATATGTGCCCGTCCGCTGGACGATCTTTTTTCAGTTCCGCAGGGCCGCATTGTTCCAGGGAACAAGCCAAGATGCTTCAAACGGAGCGCCATCCTCTCGATGACGCCCCCAGCGAAAAAAGGCGGGCCGCCAATTAATGATAACGGCGGATCAGTCCAACCAGCTTGCCCTGGATTTTCACCCGGTCCGGTCCGAAAATACGGGTCTCATAGGCGGGATTGGCCGCTTCCAGAGCGATGGAGGCTCCCTTGCGGCGGAAACGCTTCAGGGTCGCTTCTTCGTCATCCACCAGTGCTACGACAATATCGCCCGGATTGGCCGTATTGCCGTTGCGGATGATGACGGTATCGCCATCAAAAATGCCGGCCTCGATCATCGAGTCGCCCTTGACTTCCAGAGCGTAATGTTCGCCCGAGCCGAGCATGTCGACCGGCACGGCCACGTCATGGGTGTTGTTCTGGATGGCGGAAATCGGCACACCGGCGGCGATGCGGCCCATGACCGGCACGGTGGCGGCGCCGGCGAAATCATTGGCGGGCGCCTTCTGGGCAGGGGCCGGCTCCGGCGTCTTCGGCTTGCCGAGGCTGCCTTCGATGACGCTCGGCGAGAAGCCGCGCTGCGGCCTTGCACCCGGCGCATAGGCCTCGGGCAGCTTGATGACTTCCAGCGCCCGCGCCCTGTTAGGTAGCCGGCGAATGAAACCGCGCTCCTCGAGTGCGGTGATCAGCCGGTGGATGCCGGATTTGGAGGCAAGATCGAGTGCGTCCTTCATTTCATCGAAGGAGGGCGGCACGCCGGACTCTTTCATTCTTTCATGAATGAAGAGAAGCAATTCCTGCTGTTTGCGCGTGAGCATGAGGAAAACACCCTTGAGAATCGTCGTTGAAGTCGCGAAACAAATACAGAACGAACACTATATGTTCCATATGTGTTCCGCAATCCCCTAAAATTTCGTGAAGGGTGCATCGCAGATCGTGATTTGATCGTCGAAACCAGGAAGAGAGCAGATTTGACGAAGTGTCGCGGTGAATAAGCAAAATCGCCTGCACGTGAAGAATGGGCGAATGCTGACGCCGCTGACCCCTGAATGTCTCTCCGTCCGGTGTGGTAGGCTGATCATTTGCCTCGCTGGCGCCATTTGTGCTTTTGTCTGAGGGAGCCGGCTCGGCTAAACCGCCAGACAATGCCGCACAGGGTCTCGACAATGGCAAACCGATATAAAGTCGATCATCTCGTTTTGCCGGTACAGGCTCTCGCCGTAGCGAAAAATCGTCTTCAGTCTCTCGGCTTCACCGTTGCGCCGGAGGCCCTCCATCCTTTCGGCACGCAGAATGCCTGTGTTTTCTTCACCGACGGCACCTATCTGGAGCCCCTCGCGATTGTTGATCCGGCTAAATATCATGCCTCAGTGAAAATGGGCGATGTCTTCACCGGCAGGGATCAGGCATTCCGGCAGCGTGACCGAGAAGAAGGTTTTTCGGCCCTTGTCGCGGCAACTGAAGATGCCCGTGCCGATCATGAGAGGTTTTCCACCTCCGGCCTTTCGGCAGGCGATGCCTTCGAATTTTCACGACCTGTTCGAATGCCCGATGGATCGCAGAGCGAGGCCTCGTTTCGGCTCGCTTTTGCAGCCAGCGGTTCGGCTGCGGATTTCTTCCTGTTCAGCTGTCAGCGGCTGCAGGCCCTGCCGGGCGATCGCACCGCACTTGAACGGCACGCCAATCGTGCTTCGGGCCTTAAAGAGGTTGTCCTGTTTTCCGGAGACGATCCGAATGCGGCGCGCCTGATCGAAACGGTGTTCGGCTGTGAGGGTGAGATGTCTCCAGATGGGGATATGATCCTCGCAAGCGGCAATGCGCGCATCAGGTTGACCGGAAAACCAGCGTTCAGCGGGCAGGCTCTGAATGCGGCGGATCGGCGTGGCGGCGGATTGCGCGGCATGGGCATCGTCTTTTCCGTTGACGATCTTGCCGTGACAGAAGCGGTGCTTGCTGCTAATGGCGTCTCCAGCGCAGAAGCGGGCGGCCGTCTGGTGGTGTCCGCCGCGCCCGGTCAGGGCGTTGCATTCGCCTTCGAGGAAAAATGATGAGCGTTACGAACAATCTCAAAGTCACCGCCGGCGACGGCGCCAATTCGGTTTCCTTTTCCAATACAGAGCGATTTTCCCTGATCGCCGGCCCCTGCCAGATGGAAAGCCGCGAACACGCCTTCATGATCGCGGGCGCCCTGAAGGAGCTGTGCGACAAGCTGGGGATCGGGCTCGTTTACAAGTCGTCCTTCGACAAGGCGAACCGTACTTCGCTTTCCGGCAAGCGCGGCATCGGCCTTGAGAGCGCCATGCAGGTTTTCGCCGATCTCAAGAAGGAATTCGGCTTTCCGGTGTTGACCGACATTCACACCGAAGAACAATGCGCCATCATGTCCGAAGTGGTGGATGTCCTGCAAATCCCGGCCTTTCTCAGCCGCCAGACCGATCTTCTTGTCGCCGCCGCCAAAACCGGCCGCGTCATCAACGTCAAGAAGGGCCAGTTCCTTGCCCCCTGGGACATGAAGAACGTGCTGGCCAAGCTCAACGAGAGCGGCAATCCGAATGTGCTTCTGTGCGAGCGCGGCGCCTCCTTCGGTTACAACACGCTTGTTTCCGACATGCGCTCGCTGCCAATCATGGCTTCGCTCGGCGCGCCTGTTGTCTTTGATGCCACCCATTCGGTTCAGCAGCCGGGCGGGCAGGGCGGCTCCACGGGCGGCCAGCGCGAATTCGTCGAGACTCTGGCGCGGGCTGCGGTGGCCGTCGGCGTCGCCGGGCTCTTCATCGAGACCCATGAGGACCCGGACAATGCACCGTCCGACGGCCCCAACATGGTCCATCTGAAGGACATGCCGAAACTGCTCGAAAAGCTGCTTGCTTTCGACGCCATTACCAAAGCCTGAGGGGCGGGGGCGTTAACGGCGGGCACTGTCTGTGCCAATCGATTTTAATGGCGGGCGGGCCGTTTCTGCCGCTCGCCGTCATTGTAATTTCTTCGCCATCGTCTAAGACAGGCG
>Ga0268256_1000785_pt1 | contig 22910 bp, 25 predicted proteins | sample AgamicAtAmrz_FD_200247 | JGI IMG/M metagenome (GOLD analysis project Ga0268256, IMG submission 200247) | Agave microbial communities from Guanajuato, Mexico - At.Am.rz (v2) (version 3) | ecosystem: Host-associated > Plants > Roots > Rhizosphere | place: Guanajato, Mexico | collected 2012-06-07 | reverse complement strand
CGTCCGTCATGATCGAAACGGATGACATCCTCCTCGTCGATTGCATCAGCGGCGCAGACTTCGATCCAGTTGCTCATGTTTTCCTCCCTTGCAATGTCGATGCTATTGAGCCGCGGCCGGTAGCTCGCCGTGGAATTCTTCGCGATAGGGCCGCGCCGTTGGCGGCAGCTCGCGCTTCAGGAAATAGTCCTCGTTGCGCAATTGCCGCAGGAATGCGGGTATCATCTCGCGATAGCCGGACCAGATGGACGGATTGGCGGCCGGCAGATCATGCTTGATCATCGCATGCAGCTTCGGCAGCGCATGATAGGGCACCATCGGGAACATGTGATGTTCGACATGATAGTTCATGTTCCAGTAGATGAAGCGGCTGACCGGGTTCATTATGACGGTGCGGCTGTTCAGGCGATGATCAATGACATTGTCGGCGAGGCCGCCATGCTGCAGCAGGCCGGTCAGAACGTGGTGCCAGGCGCCATAGAGCCGGGGAAGGCCGATCAGCATCAGCGGCAGGATTGAGCCCATGGCGATCGCTGATGCGATGGTGACGATGTAGATCGCAAGCCAGATACGAGCGATGCGGATCGCTTTCGGCTGCTCCATCTCGGGAATGAAGGTCTTTTCCGCAGCACTGACGAAGCCGGCAGAATTGCGCAGCATGTCGATCATGGCGTACCAGGCATCGAGGATGCCGAAGAAATTCAGGACGAGGCGGAGAAGATCCGGCGGCCTCATGACGGCAATTTCCGGGTCGCGGCCGACGATGACGGTATCGGTATGGTGGCGCGCATGGCTCCAGCGCCAGGTCACCGGATTGCGCATGATCATGAAGCAGGCGATCTGATAGACCACGTCATTCATCCAGCGCGTCTTGAACGCCGTGCCATGGCCGCATTCATGCCAGCGGCTGTCCGAGGCTGAGCCGTAGAGCACGCCATAGGCCAGGAAGAAAGGAACGCAGATCCACGACCCCCAGAAGTAGACGCCAAGTGCTGCGAAGACCGCCATGCTGCCAAGCCAGATGATGGTGTCGCGGATCGCTGGCGCATCCGAGCGCTGCATCAGCGCCTTCATATCCTTGCGCGCAACATCCGTGTGATACCATTCGGCGGCGGCAAGCCCCGTTTCCACCGCCAGCCTGCCGCTTGCGCCGAGCAGATCATAGTCACGCTTGATTATCGTCGTCATCCCTGCCTCCCGCGATGCGCAAGAGCGCCTCGTCCTCAATGCCGGAACGATAGATCGACTTTTTGCTTGCCTCAATGCAGGAATGATGGAATCTATCAAAATCTATCATCAAGATAACACAGAAATGATGAATTCCATCAGGAGCAGCCATGCGTCGCCCCACCATATCGGATCTTGCCAAGGCGTCCGGCGTCAGTGTCGCCACCATCGACCGTGTGCTGAACGGGCGCCTTCCGGTTCGCGAACAGACGGCACGGCGCGTCTATGAAGCGGCGCAGGACATCGGCTATCACGCTGTCGGCCTCCTGCGTCAGCGCGTCTTCGAAGACGTGCCACGCTATCAGCTAGCATTCCTGTTGCAGAAGCCCATGCAATCATTTTATCAAGCCTTTGCCAAAGAGATCGAAGCGGCTGCGGCAGCGATGACGGCAGCGAAGCTGCAGGTTCAAATCGACTATCCGGCTGTCTCGACACCGAGCGTAATCGCCGAGAAAATGCGAGCGCTGGCAGCGGGTAATCAGGCCGTGGCCGTCGTCGCCCCTGATTATCCAGCTGTCGAGGCGATCGTCGACGAGCTCAAGGAAAAGGGGATTCCGGTCTTTTCCGTACTTTCCGACTTTGCCGCGGGCGTTCGGGAGGGATATCTCGGCCTCGACAACAGAAAGGTCGGGAGATCTGCTGCCTGGACGATCGCGCGCACGGCTCGTAAGCCGGGCAAAGTGGCGTGTTTCGTGGGCAGCCACCGTTTTCACGGCCACGAGTTGCGAGAGCTGGGTTTTCGCTCCTATTTCCGCGAGAATGCGCCGGAATTCGAGGTGCTGGAAACGCTCATCAATTTCGACGCCGTCGAAGTCACGCATGAGGCGACGCTCGATCTTCTGCAGAAACATCCAGACCTTATCGGTCTCTATGTAGCCGGCGGCGGAATGGAGGGGGCGATCGCCGCACTCCGGGAGGAAAACCGCGCAGGCGACGTGACCCTCATCGTCAACGAGCTTGTCCCCGAGAGTAAGGGCGCACTGATGGATGGAACAGTTGCCATGGCCATTTGCACTCCATTGCCTCTTCTGTGCCGAGAGCTCATCACGCAAATGGTGAGTTCAGTCGAAAGAAGCGCGCAAACGACCGTGCGTCAGACTTTTTTCCCGTTCGAGATCTATATCTCCGAGAATATTTGAATGAAGGAAAGCCGGCGATGGCAGGGTCGCGTTGGCAGTGCCGCTACCCACGCGAAAGGGCTAAAACAAGGAGCTCGATCTATCGACATCAGATCGGACCGAGCCGGCCACAGCCAAGCTCGGCAGGCTCCCTTGCATCGCCGGCTTGGCGATCACCCGGCCTTTAGGGACGATTCGATGAAATCAAACGAAGCTTGGATCGCTTCTCGTGGGTTGGTGAGGTCGTGCACCAGAGGAGAGAAGCATTCGTAGGAAATCGGTCCGACATATCCGGCAGCCTGCAGAGCCTTGATCTGACCGACATTGTCCAGTCGGTCCAATCGGTCGACGAGAACCCGGTGTTCGTCTTCCATCTGGTTCAGCTGCAACGTCGGATCGACGACGGCCGATATGTGGACGATTCCGGTGTGGCCGGCAAAAATCGGCCCGCCATCCGCCAGGGCATGATGGAACGTGTCATGGACGAGTTTATAGCGGTGCGCTGCGTCGAGCGCATTGATCGCGTCCACGAGCTCTGCCTTGTAACGCAGCGAGGAACGCTGGAACCCCAGCGGCTCGACCAGCGCGACAAGCTCTGCCTCTTGAAGAAGAGGCAAGATGGCGGCAAGGGACGTTTCGAGATTGGCTTTGCGCTCCTGCGCCTCGGTGCCGATCCCCTCGTTTCGCGGGATCAGGCTGATAGTTTCAGCACCAGCCTCCTTGGCGATTGCAATCAGGTCCCGAACCTTCCGCTCGATATCATCCGACCAGAAATTGAATGGATAGACCTGGGACAGGCCAACGAGCCGCAAACCTCGCTCCCGAACCATTTGACCCGCCTCCGTCGGCGAAAGGCCGTCAAATAGCTGGCGCTTGAGGTCGTTGCGAACCTCTACACCCTGGCAGCCGAGAGCAACCGATAGGTCGAGGAAATCGGTGTAGCTAAGATTTGGTGCCGTAATCTGATTGAGTGCCCGGAACATGTTTCCTCCCAAGGTCCCGATATTGCTGCTCCGGCGGAGCGCCACGCGGCTCAAGGCAATGCCAAAAGGATCCGTCGTGCGCAATTGGGTGGAATTTGGATTAGCGCATCGGTGAGGTTTCTTGCGCCTTCCGCTTGAGGTGTTTCACCTCATTCTCAGATGGAAGGAGGTAGAAAAAGTTGCGGTTCCAGAAAATGCGCATCCGGCATTTGAACCCGATCCTGGAGCACGTTTTGTGCCATCAGCTCGACGGTATCCCGGCAAAGCTGCGCCAGAGGCGTGCCGATGACCATTGTCGCATAGCCGTCGGAAAGGGCCGCGCGGCTGACCGAGGTAAGTTCGTTGACGATGAGGGCAACTTCTCCCGGCGCGCGCGTTTCCCGCAGCGCCGCTATTGCGCCTTCCATCCCACCGCCTGCGACGTAGATGCCTCTCAGATCCGGATGACGCTCAAGCAAGGCGACCGAGGTTTCATGGGTGAGCTTTCTTGTCTCAAGATTGATGACTGGTTCCCGGATATCGAGATCCGGCCGTAATTGGCTTAGGTATGAACGGAATCCGGCTTCCTTCAATTCGTGTCCCTGCCAGCGATTACTGCCAAGAAAAATCGCGACTTTTCCGGGCTGGCGACTTGCCATGGCGATCATCCATGCCGCCAGGCGTCCGACCTTGTGATTGTCGAGACCGATATAGGTTTGACGCGCGCCGTGGCCGAAATCATTCAGCAGGGCGAAGACGGGAACTCCGTTTTGCCGCAAGCTCCGGGCGGCTTCATTGACGATGCCGTGGTTGACCGCAGTGCAAGCTATCGCATCGGTATGTGTGGCAAGTTCGCGCATGATTGTCGCAAAGTCTGCCGGCGACTGAGACGGTGAATATCGAATGGTCACTTCACCGCGAAAATCCTGACGGTCTGCCACCGCCCGGATCAGCTCTTTGCTGAAAGACTGATAAAACTCCTGTCTTTCCTTTATGAGCAGGAAGCCAAGTCTCACTCTTGCAAGCGGTGCGGTCAGCTGCCGATCGATCAGACCACTCGCATAATAGGCCAGTTTATGCGCTGCTTCTGCAACCTTGCGGACTGTTTCCTCGCGGACGAAGCCTCTCTGGTGAATGACACGATCTACAGTCGCTTTGCTTACCTTCGCCTCTTTGGCGATATCCTCAATTCTTGTCCGCTTCATATAAATCCTGATCAGGCCCGCGGGGATTGCTGACCTTGCCTTATTCGCAGATCCAACAGGCTTCGTCATTGGCCGGCAATCTAAGTCAAAGTGAAAGGTGCTCCAAGAGGGGTGCTTGTGCCTCGATCCATCAAAATGTCGATAGTCTGCCTCAGCCGCTGTCGCCTGGCATGGCCGCAACGGACGAGTTTGTCGCCTTGCGCGGGTCGATCCCGTTTTCCCGGCCGCCGTCCGATCCGTCATGGGGAAGCGATGTTTTCGAAGCCCCTGAAGATCGCTTTGCTTATGCATGCTCAGTATGCGAGAGGCAAATCTGCATCTCGGAATTTGTTTACATGGCGATCAAATAAGGATATTCTTTATCCTTGATAGATATATGCCAGCCGCCGGCCTTGGAATGATTTTATGATTTTGAAAAGCCAAGTCGAATGGGCTCTCCATTGTTGCGCCATTCTTGCAGGTTTGCCTGACGGCCGCTATCTCTCCACCAAAGCGCTCGCCGAATTCCATGGGCTTCCCAAGGAATATCTTTCCAAGGCCCTCCAGAGCCTGTCTCAGGCTGGACTTGTCGACACGACACTCGGCCCCTCCGGTGGTTATCGATTGGCGAGACCGCCCGCGGATCTCACTTTTCTAGAGATCGTGGAGGCCGTCGAGGGGCGGCAGCGAACCTTCGTCTGCACCAATATTCGCGCCAACAACCCCTGCCGCCCGAAGGACTATTGCGAAAGCAGCCCTTGTGCGGTGGCGCGCATCATGTGGGAGGCCGACGAAGCGTGGCGCGAGAAACTGCGTAGTGTCAAATTGTCAGACCTCGTCGGCATCCTGTCGAAGGAGATCCCGCCGGAACTCTGGAAAAGCTCTTTCGAATGGGTGCTAGAGCGCGCCGGATGATATCGCCCTGAGAGTGGCCTGTTCCTTCTGTTCGCCTGTCGGGGGGCAGACGAGGCTTTGGGCCGGCATCGCCAATGATATTCCGTTCGCCCTGCAATGTTCGTAGATGAGATCGATGATCTCGTTCTGTGCCGACATGCGGCCTGCCGCGCTCGCGACGCGGAAGAACAGCTCGATCTCGAGAGCGATTGCGTCGATCGTCTTGAACGCGACGACCGGCGGCGGGTTCATGACGATCCTTTCGCAGCCCTGCAGGACGGCAAGCATGACCTCTTCGACGAGCCGCGGCTTGTGTATGGCGGATATTCGCATCGTCAGCGAGATCTGGTGCGACTCATCAGGGCGGCTGCGATTGGTAACGCCCTGTTTCGCCAGCACGCTGTTCGGCAGGACGACGACGTTATATCCGCCCGAAAGCAGATTGGTGGAGCGCCAGTTGGTTTCAACGACGCGCCCTTCGGTGCCGTCGGCGAGCTGGATCCAGTCGCCGATGACGTAGGCGCGACCGAGAGCCAGCGCGATTCCGGAAAAGACATCGGCAAGCGTGTTCTGCAGCGCAAGACCTATAATGACGACGACGATGCCTGAGGTTGCAATCAGCGGCCCAACGGGTGCGCCGAAGACGAAGCCGATGACGGACAGGGCGACGCCGAGATAGACGATGCCGACGATCAGATCCTGAAGAAGATGCGCCTCCTGCGGCCGGCGGTTGAGGGTGAGATAGATATGGAGGAAGCCGATCATCGTCCAGGCAAGATGCAGCCACCAAAGGATCCTTGCGGACTTGGCAAGCAGGATGCCGCCATTCTGAAGCTCGTCGTAGTCAAAGTGATAAGGCGAAATTCCGGCAAGCCAGAGCACGAGGCTCATGCAGCAAAAGAACAGGATCTGCACGACGAGGCGCCCGGTTGGGCGGCTGCGTCCCTGGATATGCCAGATGACAATGCCGGCCAGCCCGAGCAGGTTGATCAGGACGAGCGGAAGGGAATGATGTTCGCCAAACATGATAGGGCTCACCGACGATGATTTCCTGAAACCGGAAAGGGACGGGCGCCTCCGGCACCCGTCCGGCATCCGGTTATTTCTTGATCGGGAAGGTCAGTTCCTTCTGGCTGCTGTCGACGACGAAGACAGCCAACAGCTTCGCCGGCTTGGTCTTGCTAGCATTCTCGCTGACGCCGTGGCGATCGCCCGGCATCTCGGAGAAGTTTTCGCCGGCCTTGAAGACCTTGACCGGACCGTCATTGACCTGGCTGCGGATCGCCCCTTCCAGGACCGTTGCATAAATGAAGGCCGAGTTCGGATGGGTGTGGGCCGAGGAAAAGCCGCCCGGACCGTATTCCACGAGGACGCCCTTGATGCTCTTGCCGGGAACGTTCGGCAGTTCGTGTTCGTAGACAAGCGTGACCTTGGCATCCTTCTCGCCTGCAGCGTGTGCAACGGCGGTGGTGGACACCAGGACGGTGAGGGCGAGGCCGAGAATTGACTTGATCATCTCGAATTCCTTTCTGAAGAGTCGAACAGTTATTTGCGGGCGGAGGTTGCGAACCATTGCTCGAAGGTGATGCGGCCGAGGCGCGGATTGCCGTCGGACACGAGCGAGCCGTCTTCCAGCCTTGCGCCGAAATAGCGGGCTTCCGGATCCGCCACGACCTTGCGGGCATCGCCCATTGCCTTGAGGTAGCGGGCAACGAGCTCATTCAGCCGGACACGTTCTGGACCGGAGATCTCGACGATGCCGTTGATTGCCGCGGAGTTTGCGACGACGGTCATGTTGTCGGCGACGTCGTCGGAAGCGATCGGCTGCACGTAGGCCGGCGACAGGCGCACCGTATCGCCGACCGTGCCGGACTGGGCGATGCCGCTTAGGAATTCCATGAACTGCGTCGAATGGACGATCGTATAGGGAATGCCGGAGTCGCGGATGATCTTTTCCTGGGCGACCTTGGCGCGCATGTAGCCGCTTTCGGGCAGGCGATCGACACCGATGATGGAAAGGGCGATATGATGCTTCACGCCGGCCGTCTTTTCCGCTGCCGCCAGATTGCGGCCTGACGTCTCGAAGAATTCGAGCACGGCTTTGTCCTCGAAGGATGGCGAGTTTGCGAGGTCCATGACGATGGAGGCGCCGGCCAATGCTTCGGCGAGCCCTTCGCCCGTAATCGTATTGACGCCGGTGTTCGGTGCGGCGGCAATGACTTCGTGGCCTTGCTTGCGAAGGCGGTCGGCTGTTTTCGAACCGATCAGGCCGGTCCCGCCGATGATGACGATTTTCATGAGCTTCTCCATTTGCGGCCGCTTCGCGCACCGCATTGTTCGTTCATTCTGTGTGTGGGTTGCAGTCAGGCCCCGGTTCTGATCATGCCCTACATCCGCTCAGCGGAGCCGGGTGCTCCCTGACGGGTGCACGCCGGCCCGGCACTTGCTCACCAGGAAGTTAGTAGTCCCAGAATACCGGTACCCAACGGAAGACATCGCCGTCGGCTGCCACGTGGCCGACCGACGGGAACGGCATATGGGTCGCCACCAGAAGTCCGCCGGTCTCGGCCAGCTCCCGCAGAAGACGGACACGGACGCGGGCAGCCTCCTCCGGATCGTGTTCGAAGCCGTTGTGCCAATCGGGATGTTCGAAGCCGACCGCGAACACGGCATCGCCTGCAAACATCAGCCGGTCCTTGCCGGAGGCGACGCGGACCACGCTATGCCCGGGTGTGTGGCCGCCGGTTCGGGAGACGACCACGCCCGGCGCCACCTGGAATTCATCATCGAACAGTTTCAGCTGGTTTTCATACTCTTTTCTGAACTGCTTCGCGGCCGCCCGAAGCGCATCCGGGAAGCCGGGCGGCATTGACACATGGGAGAAGTCGGGCGCTTCCCAGAATTTGACCTCTGCCGCCGCCACATGGATCCTGAGGTCCGGACGCAGCCGCTCCTTCACTCCATCGACGAGCAGCCCGCCAACATGATCCATATGCATGTGGGTCAACACCACGTCGGTCACGGATCCAAGGTCGATGCCGGCGGCTTCCAACCGCTTGATCAATTGCCCGGCCCGCGGCAGGTTCAATTCCGGGTCCAGCCCCAGACCGGCGTCGATGAGAATCGTCTGCTTACCGCTGCGCACCACGACCGCGTTCAGCGCCCAGTCGAAAGCGTCCTGCGGCAGGAACATGTCGTTCAGCCAGGCCGCGCGATCGGCCGGGTCGGCATTGTATCCCAACATCTTGGTCGGCAGCGGCAACACGCCGTCACTGATCACGAGTACCTCGATATCGCCGATCTGTACCGCATAGCGCGACGGAACCAGCTCGTCAGGGCTTGTTTTAACGGGATGAGAAGTGTCTAGGTCCATGTTTGTCTCCTGTTGATCGAGATCTTGGAACCGATTTGGCCGGCTCCATGGTTGAAACGATTGTCATGTGAATCTTGGTCGCGGCCTCCGGAACGGCCGCGCATCGCTTACCGAGCCTTTCGTGAGAGGCTTAGTTGAGGCCGGCCCTGTCGAGGCCATAGGCCTTGTCGGCCGAGCCCGGCACGGTCTTGAAGGCGATGCTGGCGCGGTTCCAGGCATTGATGACCATGATTACGAAGGTGAGATCGGAGATTTCCTTCTCGGAAAGCTGGCCGCGCACGCGCTCGTAGAGCTCGTCGGGAATGCCGCCTTCATGCAGTTTCGTCACCGCTTCAGTCCAGGCGAGCGCGGCACGCTCCCGGGGAATGAAGAGATTGGATTCCCGCCAGACGGCTATGTGGTGGAGCCGGAGTTCGCTCTCGCTATGGATCTTGGCTTCCTTGACATGCATGTCCAGGCAGAAAGCGCAGCCGTTAATCTGCGATGCGCGAATATGAACGAGATCCTGGATCTTCTGTTCGATGGCGCTGTCCTTCAGAGCCATGCTGAGTTCCGAGAGTTTCCTGAAGAGTTCCGGTGATTGCTGGGCATAATTCAAACGCTGGGTCATGGTCGCCTCCGTTATTAAGGATATAAAATGTCCTTATGGATAAAAGATATCCTTAATAGCTGGACAGTAAAGACCTTCCGGGCTAAGGTTTGAACATAAGGCCTATGCCGAAAAGTATGGGGTGGGGATGGATATCGTATGCGCATTGCAAACATTCATGCGGGTGGTGGAGACTGGCTCCTTTTCCGCCGCAGCGATTGATCTCAGGCTGACGCAGCCTGCTGTTTCACGCCAGGTTTCGGCGCTGGAAGCGCATCTCAACACACGTCTGCTGCATCGCACGACCACCGCGCTGGCGCTGACGGCGGAGGGGGAGCAGATCATCCCGATGGCACGCAAGGTCATCGAAGCGGTCGAGGCGCTTAGTGAAACCACATGTCGTGATGGCGGGCGCGTAGCCGGCAAGGTGCGGCTGGCTTTGCCGACACCGCTCGGGCTTTACGTCAGCGACCGGCTCGGGATGCTGCTCGAACGCCATCGGGGACTTTCCGTCGATTTGCTCTTTCGTGAGGAACCGTCCGATCTTGTTGAAGAGGGGATCGATCTTGAGGTACGGCTGGGAACGGTTGCGGACTGCAGTCTGATGTGCCGCAGAATTGGATGGACGACGGCCTTTCTCGTTGCCGCACCTTCCTATCTACAAAAGCGGGCAGCACCCAAAACACCGGACGATGTCAGCGCTCATGATTGCATCTGTTACAATCGCGCCGGAAATGGCCAGGCATGGTCGTTCTCAAATGGCGCCGAGGACGTTACCGTGCGAATCGCGCCGCGCCTCGTCGCCAGCAATGCGGTTGCCGTTCACCGTGCCGTGCTGGCTGGCAATGGGATTGCGGTACTTTCCCACATTCTTGTCGGGTCCGACATCGAGGAAGGCAGGCTGGTGAATGTCATGCGAGACTTTCCGCCGAGCCGGGTCGCCATCAGCGTCGTCTACCCGTCGCGTCGGAACCTGCCGTTGCGCATCAGGACGGTCCTCGACTTCCTGATTGAGATAGTCGGCAGGGATCCGCTGATGGCGACCGCGTCTTCTCATTGATTGCTTGGATGGCGCCTGGATCGTCGAACGTCACCCGCATGAAAAGTGGGATTCACGCTCGCTTGAGATATCGCCACGCCGCCATGCTGCCGAAGAGCTGAATACTGCCGCCGCAAAACATGGCGACGATGAACCCGAAAGCGGGCTCCTGGAAGAACGCGTAGACGGATCCGAGTGCGGCCACGCCGATGGTTGCGCCAACCATGCGTGCGACGTTGATCAGTGCGCTCGCAGTTCCGGCGCGCTCACGGACGACACTCGAAACCGCGACTGCTGTGAGAGGTCCGGTCGCCATGCCCATCCCGATACCGGTCAGCAGCAGGCCGAATTCCTCGGCGATGAACAGGTTAGCGTCAAAAGCGATACCGAGCAGAAGGTTACCCAGTCCTATCGTCGCCAACCCGATGCTGATAGTGTGCCGTTTTCCCAGATGTTCCGAGAAGAAGCCAGAAAAGGGTGAGATTGTTACGAAGCTCAGTGCCATGGGCAATAGTGCCAGCCCTACCGCGATTGGAGAGAGTCGATTGAGGCTGAGCGAGGCGAGAGGAAACAGAAAGAGCGTCCCGTACATGCCGAACGTCATTGCGGCCGTTCCTGCCATCGCCCCGCTGAACCGCCCGGTGGAAAACATCGAAAGCGGCACGAGAGCCCGCTGATCGAGGCGTCGTTCCACCAGGATGAAAAGCACCAGCAGACCGAAGCCGCAAAGTGCCAGCAGGATCGTCCAGACTATCGGAAAATGCGAGGATTCGATTGCTGCCAGGGTGATGGCGGTGAGCGACAATATGCCCAATAGCTGACCCAGCGTGTCGAACGATCGTCCCTTTTTATCCGCGCTTTCCAAGATCCAAGGCAATGCTCCGGCAGCCGCCGCCACGCCGATTGGAACCACGACGAGGAAGACTGCCCGCCAACCGAAATTGTGGATCAGATATCCGCCAAGGCTTGGCCCAACGGCAAGCGACATGCCGTTGCAGCCGGCCCAGATACCGAGCGCTCGTCCGCGAATCCGCTCGTCTGGATAGATCACTCGAATGAGCGAGAGAGAGGCCGGTATCAGAAGGGCCGATCCGAGGCCGGTTATCGCTCTGGCGCCGATCAGGATTGTGATTGTCGGAGCCAAGGCGCATCCAAGGCTTGCGACTGTGAAGATGACGCAGCCGATGATGAAAATCAGCCGACGCCCGTAAAGATCGGCAAGCAGACCGCCACTGATCAGAAGCGCAGCGTAGACGAGATTGTAGGCGTCGACGACCCACTGCATCTGGGTCACGGAAGCCTGGAGGCTCTTGCCGATTGGCTGGACAGCCAGATTGACAACCGATGTGTCGACCTGCGCAACGATCACGCCCAGGCAGAGAATAGTCAGAGAAGCAGGATGTAGTTTCGAAGTCCGGCCGTCGCGCTGTTCGATTGAATGCATGACATTTCCTCACGGAAACAAACGTAGCGCAGCTTGTTTGGTTTCACTCTGAAGGCATCGAAGTATCGAAAGACAAGGATGATCACGCGTACCGAAGGGCACCCATGCCGGGAACAAGCCTGTTCCGCGCGAGTTCGGGAGCTTTCCACGGGAGAGCCGACCATGTCTTCCTACAAAGACCGGCCTGTCATCAGAGATTTTCAACATCCCGGCCAGGCGCCGACTGGTGACCCTTTCATGGGAACGATCAACAACGAACTCGCCGACAAGGGTTTTCTCGTCACGAGCACGGACGAGTTCGTCAGTTGGGCGCGCACCGGATCGCTGATGTGGATGACGTTCGGGCTTGCCTGTTGCGCCATCGAGATGATGCAGATGTCGATGCCGCGCTATGATGTGGAACGCATTGGCGCCGCGCCGAGAGGTAGCCCGCGGCAGTCGGATCTGATGATCGTTGCCGGCACCGTGTGCAACAAGATGGCACCGGCGCTGCGCAAGGTTTATGACCAGATGCCGGAGCCACGTTACGTGATCTCCATGGGATCATGCGCCAATGGCGGCGGCTATTATCACTATTCCTATTCTGTCGTGCGCGGATGCGATCGGATTATTCCGATCGATATTTATGTGCCTGGTTGCCCGCCGACCGCGGAGGCCTTGTTTTATGGAATTCTGCTTCTCCAGCGCAAGATTCGCCGCAATGGGACGATCGAACGATAGCCGACACCCGTCGGCCTCGCTCTCCGCGGCGGCGTCGCTGGGACTGTGACGTTTATTTAGATTCTCATGGAACAAGCTCAAGATGCAGCCGTTCCCCTAGCAGATGCAAGGAACATCGAAGCCTCAAGATCGCAACGAAGTTCCCGAACGCATCGCAAACAGCAAGTCTGCTCAAATCAAGGTCAATGAAGACATTATCCGAGGTCCACAGGCCACCGGTGCCGGTCTAGCGTATTGACGGCAGCTGAAACCACGCATTGCGCGGCAATGCTGGAACGGTCGTTGTGCGCGTTCTTCAAGGAGAAAAATTGTGACCGATAGCCCCAGCACCCCCGATCTGCAAAACGAAATAGTGGAGCTTATTCCGGCCCTTCGTGCATTCGCCCGATCGTTTCATAGAAACGCCAGCGATGCCGACGATCTCGTGCAGGAAACTTTGGCGAAAGCGCTGGCCAATCTCAACCAGTTCGATCGAGGCACCCGGCTGAAATCGTGGCTGTTCACGATCATGCGCAATACGTTTTGCACGAAGTTCCGCATTGCCCGGCGCGAGGCTCCCGGAATCAAGAAATGCGTTTCCGGCGCCGGGGTGGCCCCGCCGTCGCAAGAATGGGCGATACGGGCCAAGGAAATGGAGGAGGCCTGCAATCTGCTGCCGGAACCTTACCGTGTCGTGCTCGAATATGTTGTCATAGAGGGGCGCTCCTATGATGCCGCTGCCGAGAAATTCGGCTGTGCGATCGGTACGGTGAAAAGCCGGCTCAGTCGAGCCCGGCAGCAACTGGCCGCCCACCTTGACGATGACAGGCATTGATTATGCCTGCACTTCTCAACGCATGGAGTGGTAATGCATGGCGTTAGGTATCTTTATCCGGTATGCCGAACAGTGCCTTGGCAATATGATCGAGGGCGGCTGGCCTTTCGGATAGCACAAAACCCGCAAAGTTCGTGTCTGCATCGATTGGCTCTCCACCAAGAGCGAAGAGATAGGGAAGCTTTTGCCTGCCGAGCCGTTCGACCAGGGGAAATACCTGGTCCGCCTCGAGATTCAGGTCGAGTATCGCCGCGTCCAAGTCATTCGCCTCGATGAGATCGGACGCATGTTCGAGATCATGGACCGGACTAACTATAATCGCTCCAAGCTCGCACAGTTTTTGGCGCACCTCGTCGGTCAGAAAGTAACCGCTCTCTGCCACCAGGAGCCGCTTTCCCGAAAACATTTGGCTATAGAGGGGCGCTAAACCTTCCATTTCTCGATCCGAGTTGGTTCTTGCTTACAGGCGCTGGCGCGTGAACCGAACTGAACCACGGTTCTTATACACGGCAGCCGGCTTTATGCGCTCGTCAAAGGAGGGCTTTCGGTGAGCGTCACATGGTTTGAGAGAAAATTTTTACCCTTGATCACGAACAAATGCGGCCGGCAAAGGTTTCCGGACTTGATGCGATAGAGAGAAAATAGCCGAACGGCTCGGCTTCGGGAACAAACGGCCGCGCATATGGTTCGCGCATAGGGGAGGGGCATCCACGGCATGGGAGAGTTGGATGCACAATGTGATTGATGTGGAATTCAAGATGCTTTGGACCGCACCCGTCTATCTTGCGACCAGCAGCCGAGACGGCTGTCTGATCCAGGGACCGGAAGATGCGATCCATTTCCTGTCACGAAGATGGCCTTGCGAACGAAGCAGTTCCTACGCGCGTGCGACGGAAAAATGCGTTGCGGCGGTTTCGCACAAGATTCCCGTCGAGGCGTCGCGAGCAGCTTTCGTGATTGCCTGCCTCGACGCGCACCTGATGACGGGAAGCAGGTCGTCATGAAGGCCGGTGACGATGATGCGATTCCAGAAATAGCGCCTATGAGTTCGGCCGCAAAGCCTTTGCCAAGGGAGCGAGCGGCGGCGACAAGCTTTTCCGCAAGGTGAGCAACGCTGCGATTGAGGCGTATGGCTTCATGGATGCGCAAAAGATCCGTCGCGGACAGCATAAGCCGGGCCATCGGCCAAACTGATCATCCGTAATTGCTCCCCGTGCCGGACATAAGCAGATTACCCTTACCTTGCGAGGCGCCCATCTCCTTCCCACATCAGCAGAAACTTCCGCGTGATCTGCGGCAGATGATCGTCAAGCCATTTGGCCATCGCCTGCTCTTCGGCCAAGCTCTGCCGCAGAGCATGTTTCGCTTCATCGAAGTTTCCGGCATCGGCTATCGTCAGCAGTGATTTATATGCCGCAATTTCATAGTTTTCGAATGCGAAATCGGTGAGGGCGTCTTTCAGCACTTCATCGCTTACGCTTGCATGGCTCATGACAGTCGTCGGGCTGGTGAACGAAAGGATCATATCCTTGAGGTTGAGATAATCCTCATCCAAATCCTCAAGGATACGTGCGAGCCGCCTGATTTGATCCTCCGTTTCGCCGATGTGCTGTTCAAGTTTTGCCGCCACTTCCGGATAATTTTCCAAGCGTGACGGTTGTGGTCTTGTTATCCCCAAAGCCTGGTTTTCCATCGCATAGGCGTTTCGAAGGCCGATGACGAACATGTCGTGGATCTCTGTCTCTGCCATGATTGCATCCTCCATTAGCCGCTCGTTCTCAAACTAGGGCGAATCGGCGTTGTTCCCGCCGCTTCTGTTGTCCTGACGAATACCGGAGGATTGGCAGCATGCGTTGAGTGCGAAATGGATGGTCGGGAACCATGCCTGCCAAAGACCGTTCCCCTTCCTGGTGGAGGAAAACTCATGGCGCCAAGATCATTCTGGAAAGGCTATCTCAAACTGTCGCTCGTGACATGTCCGGTCGCCATGGCTCCGGCGACCACCGTTAACGAGAAAGTTCGCTTCCACACGCTGAACAGAAAGACGGGCAACCGCATCGTCAGCCAATATGTCGATTCCGTCACGGGCAAAGCGGTCGATGAAGACGATGAGGTCAAGGGATATGAGCGCGGCGAGAATGACTATGTCATGCTCGAGGACGAAGAGCTCGATGCCGTCGCTTTGGAAAGTACCAGAACGATCGATATCGAGATGTTCGTACCGCGCGACAGCATCGAATGGGTCTGGTTCGATACGCCGCATTATCTGACGCCGAACGATGCCGTCGGCGAGGAGGCTTATTGCGTCATTCGTGATGCGATGGCTGCGAGCCGCATGGTCGGCATATCCCGGCTCGTCATGTATCGCCGTGAGCGTGCCGTCATGCTCGAAGCGCGAGACAAAGGGATCGTCCTGTGGACGTTGCGATTTGGTGATGAGGTCCGGAATGAAAGGGATTACTTCGAAGACATCCCAGCGAAATCGGTCGACGCCAAACTGATGAAGCTCGTGGGAGAGCTGATAGACGAGCGAACGAAATCATGGGACCCAGGCATGGTCTCCGACCCCGTCCAGGACAAGCTTCTCGATATCATCGCTGCCAAGAAGAAGGGTCGCAAGCGCCCCGCAAGGGCAAAGCCCGAAGAGGCGCCTGCCACGGGCAATGTCATCAGCATCATGGATGCGCTTCGAAAGAGCCTTTCACGGGAAAAGGCTGCAAAGAAAAGATAATGCGCATCACGGGTCTCAGCGGGGGAAGACGGAGCCTGTCATGAGCCGCGCTTGCGCTTCGCGTCGGGGTGATGCAACGGTTCTGCGGCTTTCCTGAACTCGGCCCAGGGATCCGACCGAAGCGCGGCGAGCCGTGTCGGCACGTTGAGCACGGTGAAATAGTCGGGGCCGATGGCGGGGCTCAGTTCCTCCCAGGACAAGGGCATGGAGACGGCGGCTCCCGGACGAGCGCGGGTCGAATAGGGCGCAACTGCAGTCGAGCCGCGTTGGTTCCGCAAATAGTCGACCAGGATCTTGCCCCGGCGTTTCGATTTGGTGATGGTCGAAACATAGCGGCCGGGGCTGTCAGCGGCCATCGCGTCGGCGATGTCCTTGGTAAAGGACTTGACGGTAGGCCATTCGGCTTTGGCGACCAGCGGGCAGACGATGTGCAGCCCTTTGCCGCCGGATGTCTTGACAAAGGGAACGAGACCCGCTCGTTTCAGCCGTTCGCCGGTCTCTTCCGCGGCGGCGATGACCTCTGTCCATGCGACATTCGGACCAGGATCGAGATCCATGATGATCATGTCAGGCTTTTCCCAATTGCCGACCATCGATCCCCAGGGATGGATCTCGAGGACAGCGGCCTGTACGAGGCCGATCAGGCCGTTCAGGTCGTTGATGCTCACATAGGGCTCCTCGCCTTGCGGGTCCTTCGCCAATGCGATGTTCCGGTTCATGCCCTTCCAGGCGTGCTTCTGGAAGAAATGCTGGCCGCCGATCCCGTTCGGGCAGCGCACGAGCGCAAGCGGCCGGCCAACGACAAAAGGCCCCATGTAGCGCCAGACCTCGGTGTAGTAATCTGCAAGTCCGGCTTTTGTAACGCCCTCGTCCGGCCAATAAAGACGATCGCCGTGGGTCAGGGAGATACTGGTCCGCGACGGCCTTTCAGTCGAGGTCTTGGCAGCCGATTTCGGTGTCTCGCGAACGATGTCGAGTGGGTTCTTGTCTTCTCTCAAGCCACGGAAGGAAGCATGACGCAGATGGCCGTCGGCCGTCCAAGCGCGGAATTCGACTTCCGCGACCAGGTCGGGCCGTATGAAGCGGACACCGCGATGTTCTTCTGCCGTCAGCCTGGATGCGAAAGGACTTTCCTCTGCCTTCAGGCGGGCAAGCCTTTTGAAGAGCTGCTCGGCGACGGTGTGTGTGTACCCGGTTCCGACGCGGCCGACATGCTGCAGCTTGCCATGTTCGTAGACGCCGAGAACCAGCGAGCCGATCGCGTTTCTCGATGTCGTCGACGGCACCCAGCCGCCGATGACGAATTCCTGTCGTGACGAACATTTCGATTTGACCCAGCTCTTGCCGCGGCCGGAGCGATAGGGATCGCTGGCGATCTTGGAGACGATCCCTTCCAGGCTCAACCGGCAGGCATGGTTCAACAGCAGATCGCCATTTTCGTCAAAATGGCTGCTGAAACGGAGGATCCCGGTTTCGGACGAAATGATCTTCTGCAGCAAGTCCTTGCGACTGACCAGGGGGCAGGCCGTTAGATCATAGCCATCGAGGTAGATGAGATCGAATGCGTAGAAGACGAAACGGTCGCTGCGCCCCTCGCTGAGATCGGCCTGCAGGGCGGAAAAATCCGAGGCGCCGGCGGCCGGCTCGACGACCAGTTCGCCATCGATGATGGCTGTGCCGACGGGGAGATCCTTGAAGGCGCTGACGATCTCCTTGCCGAATTTCTGGGTCCAGTCGAGGCCGCTGCGCGTCAGCAGCTTGACGCGGCCTGCCTCGATGCGGACCTCAAGCCGATAGCCGTCGAATTTGATCTCGTGAAGCCAGCGCTTGCCCGTGGGCGGCTTGGATACCAGCGTCGCCAGGGCGGGTTCGACAAATGCCGGCAGAGCAGCCTTCCTGACGCCCTTCAAGGCGGATGGCTCAACGGGCTTCGCATCGGCTTCCCGCTCAGGCGCAACTCTGCTTGGCTTCTTTTTATTCCTGCCCTTGTCGTTGAAGCTTTCGTCCTTGGCTCGGGCTATCCTGCGATCAATCTTGCCGGTTTTTGACGACCAGCCCGGCTTTTCGCCGGCAACCTCATCGATAACCCGTCCCGTCTTTGCCGATTCCGGTCGTTCCTCGAGGATATCGGGCGCACCCTCCGGACGGGCCGCATCGTCCTCTCCTTTGATCAACAACCAGTTTTCCCGCTTCTCACGCGGCTTTCCGGCCATGCGGATGAGGTGCCACCGGCCGCCGAGTTTTTTTCCGTGAAGCTCGAATTCGAGATGTCCCTTTGCCAAGCCCTTGTGGGGGTCGCCAAGCGGCGTCCACGAACCCTTGTCCCAGACGATGACGGTGCCGCCGCCATATTCGCCCTTCGGGATCGTGCCTTCGAAGCCGCCATATTCCAAGGGATGATCTTCGGTCTGTACCGCCAGCCGCTTCTCGCCGGCCACCAGACTTGGCCCCCTGGTCACCGCCCAGCTCTTCAGCACGCCATCCAATTCGAGGCGAAAATCATAGTGGAGCCGGCGCGCGTCGTGCTTCTGGATGACGAAGCTGTTGCCGGCTGATGCGGCCTTGTTCCTGCTCGCGCGGCCCTTTGGTTCCGATGTTCTGGTGAAATCGCGTTTGCGGTTATAGAGCTCCAGCGCCATGATCAGCTCGCCTTGCGTTGTGTCCGCGAGGAGGAGGCGGTACGGGATTTTGCCGCCTTGCCGGATGTCGCCCCAGATTTCTTGCCAGAGTGTTTGGCGCCTGCCTTGGCTTGGCCAGCCATGCCGGCGCTCTGGCGCAGAGCCTCCATAAGATCAGTAACCTTGGCGACTTTCGCCGGCTTGCGTTGCGGGATCTTTTTGCCTTCAATCTTGGCTTTTACCAGTTCGGCGAGCGCGGCCTCGTAGCGGTCGTCGAATTCACTGGCATCGAAACTGCCTTTCTTGGTGGCGATGATATGTCTGGCGAGATCGAGCATTTCGCCCTTGATCTTCATATCGGGCACATCCTCGAAAGCTTCCTGTGCCGAGCGAACCTCATAATCGAAATTCAATGTCGTGGCGATCAGCCCCGCGCCATGGGCGCGGATCATCAGTGTCCGAAGGCGGCGAAACAGAACGGTGCGGGCAATAGCGGCAACCTGCTTCTTGCGCATTCCCTCGCGGATCAGCGCGAACGCCTCTGCGCTCGCCGGAGCGGAAGGGGCTAGATAATAGGGCCGGTCGAAATAGACATCATCGATTTCATCGCATGCCAGAAAGGCTTCTACGTGCAAAACCTTATCGCTTTCCGGCACCGCCGCAGCGACTTCCTCGGGCTCAAGGATGATATAATCATCCTTGTTGACTTCGTAACCCTTAACCTGATCCTCGCGCGGCACCGGCTTTTCGCTCGCACTATCGATGAATTCGCGCCTGACCCGGTTGCCGGTCGCCCGGTTCAGCGTATGAAAGGAAATTCGTTCCGAGGTGGAAACTGCCGTATAGAGCGCGACCGGACAGCTGACCTCCCCGAATTTGAGATATCCTTTCCATTGCGCGCGCGGGCTCATGGGGATGCTCCATTTTCACGATGATATTCAACGATGCCGAAACGCCATTGTTCCGCGGTTTCGGATTTCGCTGCTGCCCTGACCGGCCTGCTTTCCCGATATTGGCCCGATATGGGATTGACGTCATGCGCAACGTTCCGAGCCTGGCGCCTCGGACCTATTTTCCCAATTGCTTGGCCATCTGCAGATGATGTTCGAGCGTAAGTGTCGTATTCGCGGCCCGTGCTTTGAAAGCAGCTCTGTCTCAGCCAAGCTTCCTGTCAGAGCACGAGACCGGGCTTCCTGGCCTCGACGATCGTATCCTCCTTCGCCTTCCTCCTTAGCGTCTCATCACATTCATGATCAGCGAGACCACGAAGAAGATGAGGAAGATAAAGAACAGGACCTGTGCGATGGACGCAGATGCGCCTGCTATGCCACCGAAGCCGAGGGCACCTGCAATCAAAGCTACGACGAGGAATATCAGTGCATAATAAAGCATTTCGCTCTCCATTGGTTGCTGCAAGGAGAACGGAACTGTGAGTGGTTTGTTCCTGTGGAGCTTGAAAGCGTCACACTGCAGCGGTCGCCTGCCTCGACCAAGCCTGATCGCCGCCGTCGCCGGGCGGCGGCGGCTCGGCGGCGTCCAGATACATCTTTGCCGGTGCCGTCAGCACAAACCAAAGGCTGGCGCCAAGCAGGAATGAGCTTGCGGCCTCATCACCGGCGGAGACGCAGAAGGGGAAGATGATGGCGGTGAACAAAACGGTCAGGCGTGTCGCCCATTCCGTTTCACGCTTGCGGGTGGCTGTCGCCGCGAGCGCCCGATAGGACCGCATATCGTAAATCCGTCCCACCCGGCCCAGGGCCAACAACCGCAGTGACGGAAGCGAAAGCATCAAGAGCGTGCCGAGCCCGAAAACGTAGATCGGACCGTTTAAAAACAAGCCGCATGCCGACAGAAGGGCAAGTATGACGATGAGGTTCCACAGAGGGGAGAGCTTCTGCGGAGAATGGCCTGTCTGTCTGTGCCATAGGTGCATGACCGCCGATCCGCCGCGCAGCAGCGGTCGATCAATGTAATAATTGAGGAATTCCATGATGCGCCCTTCTAAACCTGGCGCAGACACATCAGAAAAATCCGGCGTCAGCATGGCAGAATCGCAAATCCGATAGGCCAATGAGCTTACTCGATGTTTTTCTGTTGCGAGACGGAGGAACTATCTACGGTCAAGGGGGTTCTCTGGCTGATCCGTCTTTCAGACGAGGCGCCGCCGATTATGTCGTCAATCGCGCGTCATCCGTACGGCTGCAAACATTCGATTTCTCGGCATATCTGCCAGCAATCGATATCAACGACCCGGAAAGCCCTTACCGTGAAACATCTTGACCAAGCCATCGATATCGCGCTCGAGGCTCACGAAGGGCAGACGGACAAGACTGGACGGCCTTTCTTTGAACATTGCCAACGCGTCGCGCTGCTGGTTTCCGGTGATGAGGCCCGTACGGTTGCATATCTTCATGATGTTGTCGAAAAGGGAAGAGGGTGGACGCTCGATCGCCTGAAAGAAGAGGGCTTCCCGGCAAGGATTCTATCTGCCGTCGATGCCTTGACGCGGCGGCCGGGCGAGCCGGACGAGCAATTCATCCATCGTGCGGCAGCGAATGCGTTGGCTTGGCCCGTCAAGCGGGCCGACCTTGAGGACAATCTTTGGCAAAGCGAGCAGATAGGCAAGGACGCTGCAAAATATCAGCGCGGCTTGGACATCCTGCTCGAAATGGTGGGCCGAAAGTAGGGGTCATCTTCGACAGTATCATGGTTTTCGGGTCCCGCGCCGGCTAAAGTAAGGGATTAAAATCCGCATGCTGAGCTCCTTCGGGAACCATAGTCCTTTTCCCATGTTGGGATCGTTGACTAAACGAGGAGCACGATCATGGTTCTGAAAGCCTTAGCACTGAACGCAACCTTGAAGACCGGCTCCAGCGAAACATCCTCGACGGATCGAATGCTTTCTCTTGTGGGAGAGGCTCTTGCGAAGGAGAAGGTGGAGATGGCGACGATCCGTCTCACCGACCACAATATTCTGCCGGGTGTCAAATCGAACGAGGGTGCGGCGGATGCATGGCCCGGCATCCGCCGGATGATCCTTGCGGCCGACATTCTGATCTTCGGCACCCCGATTTGGATGGGACAGCCGTCGAGCGTGGCAAAACGCGCATTGGAACGTATGGATGCCTTTCTGTCAGAAACGGACGAACAGCATAGGATGGTATCGTATGGTCGCGTCGCCGCCGTGGCAGTCGTCGGCAACGAAGACGGCGCTCATCATGTCTCCGCGGAAATCTATCAGGCCTTGAATGATGTCGGTTTCACGATCCCGGCCAACGCTGTCGTCTATTGGGTAGGGGAGGCAATGGGTAGCACCAATTTCATCGATCTGGAGGCAGTTCCAGACAAGGTCACCAGCACAGTGAACATGCTGGCACGCAATACTGCCCATCTCGCACGACTGTTGAGCGAAAGCCAATATCCCGGCATCGGCAATTGATCTGCCGACGCCAGCCAAAGAAGGATTGCGAGCCTCACGGATCGCGGCCAAAATCCTTGCGGAGTTCGGTTTTTGCCTTCTCCAACGTTGCGCGCCGGGATTTCGAAAGCTGATCGCCCGCGCGATTGATATAGAAGTTCAACATCGACATGGCGGATTTAAACGGACTGGATTTGCGGCGGTCGCTGCTTTCGGCGGATTCTTTAAGTGAATCGGCAATTTTCTTGGCGCTGCGCTCGTTGAATACGCCTTTCTTCAGGTCCATGGCATCACTGGTCTCATTGACGCGCCGTGACCATTTCTTCGATTTAACTTTGGGCATTGCTGCATTCCTCGTTGAAATTCGCGGTGCCGCCAGCAACCCCGAAAGGCTGAGCTTGCCGGCGCTGGAATCCGAACAAGCGAGCTGCCGTCATGTTCCCCGTCATGGGGGCGAACATCGGCATCGGGCTGTAGATTTCCCCTAGGCAATCTTGAAGAGGCGACAGGCAGTATTAGTTTTGTGGCCAGAACCTGTCGCGCCTGACCGAAACAATGGTTGCCGAGGGAGCTGCCGATTGAGCGAAACCGAACGCGAGCTTCGCTATGCATCCTGGCATAAGGATGCCGTCATCTACCAACTCCATGTGAAGTCGTTCTTCGACGCCAATGGAGATGGATTTGGCGATTTCGCCGGATTGACGCGCAAACTGGATTACCTGGCATCGCTAGGTGTCAACACGATCTGGCTTTTGCCGTTTTATCCATCTCCCCGCCGT
>Ga0268256_1000773_pt1 | contig 23269 bp, 37 predicted proteins | sample AgamicAtAmrz_FD_200247 | JGI IMG/M metagenome (GOLD analysis project Ga0268256, IMG submission 200247) | Agave microbial communities from Guanajuato, Mexico - At.Am.rz (v2) (version 3) | ecosystem: Host-associated > Plants > Roots > Rhizosphere | place: Guanajato, Mexico | collected 2012-06-07 | reverse complement strand
CGGCTGGTTGATCACAGTGCGCAGCGCTTCGAATGGAATATAATCTTCAGCAGTACGGCCGTTGATGATGATTTTACCTTCGCCTGGTACTAGACGTACGCGGGCTACTGAACTTTTACGGCGTCCTGTGCCTAAGTATTGAACTTGTGACAATGTCATTTCCTCCTTTTAGTTAAATAAATTATCCGCGAAGTTCGTAAACTTCTGGTTGTTGTGCTTGGTGCGGATGCTCGCTACCAGCGTATACATGTAATTTTTTAAACATTTGACGACCAAGAGAATTCTTTGGAAGCATGCCTTTGATAGCAAGCTCAAGCATTTTCTCAGCGTAGTTTGTACGCATTTCTAAAGCTGTTCTTTGCTTTAGTCCACCTGGATGCATTGTGTGACGGTAGTAAATTTTATCAGTCAATTTTTTACCAGTCAATTCGATTTTTGAAGCATTTAAAAGAATAACATGATCACCAGTGTCCACATGTGGTGTGAAAGTTGGTTTGTGTTTACCACGTAGAATTGATGCTACTTCACTAGCAAGACGACCTAAAGTTTTGCCTTCAGCATCAATCACGTACCATTTACGGTCAACAGTATTTGAATTAGCCATGAACGTTGTACGCATGAGTTTCCCTCCTGAATGTAAGTTTTTAATTTTTTGTTTGTTTTAATGATTTACGTCTATATGTTCACACAATAAGATTCCGGGGCTTAATGTGGGTTTATAATACATACCATATTATGATATATGCTAGAGTGGCATATGTCAAGAAAATGTTACACCAGGTTTAGTTGTTATGAATATTTCTTGAAAACCTGGCTCTTTCGGCCCTAATAAAAGACCTTCCAAAGATAAAGTCCGTTTGCAGAAGCTGTCTTTCCTGCGGCTTTGCGGTCTTTCTTCTCTAGTATCTCTTTAATGGATTCCGGCTTTCGTTTGCCTCTGCCCACATCTAACAGCGTCCCAATAATAATCCGGACCATATTGTACAGGAAACCATTCCCTTCGAAGCAAAAAACAAGCATGTCCCCTTCTTCCACCAATCTCATGGAATGAATGGTCCTAACCTTATCTTCTTTGTCTGTCTTCATGGAACAAAAACTCGTAAAATCATGTTCTCCGATGAAATACTCCAGTGCTTCCCTAATGGCACCTATATCCAGCTGATATGGGTAATAATAGGCAAAATTACGCTTAAACGGGTCTCTCCTTTCAGAGAGATGAATAAAATAACGGTATTCCTTGCCCTGCACATTGTATCTCGCATGAAAGCTCCTATCAACCGCCTCTATTGTGGAAAAAACAATATCATGCGGCAGCAGTGCATTTAAAGCAAGCTCCCACTTACCTGCAGGAATATCAAGATCTGAATCGAAATGAATAACTTGACCCTTTGCATGAACACCTGCATCTGTACGGCCCGATGCTTGTATCTTAATTTCACTGCCTTTATGAAGCTTTTTAAGAGCTTTTTCAATTTCTCCTTGAACAGTTCGGTCTTTTGGCTGCAACTGAAAACCGCAGTATTCGGTGCCGTCATAGCTGACTATCCCTTTATATCTTTGCATTATTTATCTCCATTATGATTTAAATACAAACAGCAATCCTGCCACTAGCACTAATAATAAAATCATGATACTATCTGTTTGCTTCCATACTAATTGACGGTACTTGGTCCTGCCCTCTCCGCCTTGATAGCCTCTTGCCTCCATTGCAGTTGCTAGCTCTTCCGCACGCTTAAAAGCATTGACAAACAACGGAATTAACAATGGAACAATAGCTTTAATTCTGTTCTTGATTGGGCCGCTAGAAAATTCGACCCCTCTTGCCATCTGTGCCTTCATTATCTTCTCCGTCTCATCCATAAGTGTCGGGATAAAGCGCAGGGAAATAGACATCATTAAAGCAAGCTCATGAACTGGAAAACGGACTTTTTTCAACGGCCCTAGAAGCGTTTCTAAGGCATCTGTCAGCTCGATTGGAGTCGTTGTCAAGGTAAGCAAGGATGTCATAATGATAAGCAGAAAGAATCTTAATGAAATAAGAATCCCCATCCTTAAACCTTCTTCATAAATCTTTATCCATCCGTATTCAAATAAAAGGTTGCCACCTTTAGTAAAGAATAAATGAAGACAGAAAGTAAATAATATAAGCCATAAAATCGGCCTTAACCCGAGATAAATATATCGGAAGGGCACCTTGGATAACAGAATCATCATACCAACATAAACAGCAAGTATAAAGTAGGTAACCGCATTGTTAGCAAGGAAAACGATACATATAAATAAAAATACGATTATCAGTTTAGAGCGAGGGTCCATCCTGTGAAGAAGAGAGTCAATGGGAACAAAACGGCCGATTATCATCTTCCCCATCATTGATTAGCCTCTTTTTTCTTTAAATGATCTGAAACTTCCATAATAAATGTCTCCATGTTTAAATGCACTCTGTCTAACTTGTATCCTAGCAGTGATTCTAATTTCTGTTGAAATCTAACTATATCCGGAACATTAAGACCAATTTCTATTAAACCTTCACTATTTGAGAATATATTCTCTGGTGTTCCTTCTTTATAAACATTTCCTTTGTTCATAATAACTATTTTATCAGCATAGATTGCGGCATCTTCCATGCTGTGAGTAACAAGAATGGTCGTTAAATTCCGCTCTTTATGAAGTCTGTAGAACATATCCATAATTTCTTTGCGCCCTCTTGGATCAAGTCCAGCGGTTGGTTCATCAAGCACAAGCACCTCTGGTTCCATTGCCAGAACTCCTGCAATTGCAACCCTTCTCATCTGCCCTCCAGATAAATCAAATGGAGATTTAGTCAAATACTCTTCAGACAGACCAACTTCTTTAAGCGCCTTTTTTGCTCTTACTTTAGCTTCTTCCTCGCTTACACCAAAGTTCATCGGTCCAAAGCAAATATCCTTTTCCACTGTCTCCTCGAAAAGCTGGCTTTCGGGGAACTGGAAGACGATTCCTACCTTTTGACGAATAGGGGCAAGGTTTTTATTTTTACGTCCAGATTCGATTAGTCTGTCGCCAATTACAACACTACCATTTGAAGGTGTTAACAGAGCATTCAAATGTTGAAGGACGGTAGATTTCCCAGAGCCTGTATGTCCAATAATAGCTGTATATGATCCAGAGGTAATGTTTATGTCTACATCCTTAATAGCCAAAGTTTCAAATGGTGTATTCTCTTGATACTTATAAGCTACTCTTTGAAGTGAGATGTCCATAACTCTGTCACCAACTCTTCTTCTGTCAATGTAATTTTGTCCAGTTGAACTCCCTGCTTACGAAGACCGCTTCTCAGCTTTATCGCAAATGGGATATCCAACCCAATATCAATTAATTCCTTTTCTAACTGAAAGATTTCAGAAGGATTCCCCTCTTTATATATCTTCCCTTCATTCATAATTATGATCCGGTCTGCTCTTGCAGCTTCGTCTAAATCATGAGTGATGGAGATAACGGTCATGTTCTCCTCCTTCAGCTCTTTCATTAATTCCAGCACTTCTTGCCTGCCTTGCGGGTCAAGCATGGAAGTAGCTTCATCCAGCACGATGATGCTAGGTTTCAAAGCAATTACCCCAGCAATAGCTACTCTCTGTTTTTGACCGCCTGAAAGATGGTGCGGCTCTTGATCAAGAAAAGGCAACATATTAACTTTTGATAAAGCTGCTTCTACCCTTTTATGCATTTCTTCTCTGGGGACGGCAATATTTTCTAACCCAAAAGCCACATCATCTTTTACTGTAGTACCTACAAACTGGTTATCAGGGTTTTGAAATACCATGCCTATCTTTCTTCTTGCTTCCCATACTGTTTCTTCAGAAATAGTTACATCACCTATTTGAATTGAACCTTCCGACGAAAAATATAAGCCGTTTAACAGCTTTGCAAGTGTAGATTTGCCAGAGCCATTATGTCCTACTATCGCCACCCATTCCCCTTGCTTTACTTGAAAGGAAACGTTATCGAGAGCTTTTCTTTGTTGATCTTCGTACATAAAAGATAAGGAATCAACTGTTACCAATACTTTATGGTCCATATAATACCCCACTCATTTTTCTTTTGCCAAAAAGAAAACTCGCCTTACGGGCGAGCTTTGAATTGGTTTAACATAAGATTGATATTTTTTATAAAATCCTATGTCCCTGTTACCCAGGTAATTCATATGTTGTAAAGAATCTTATGATATTCCTATTCTTCGCACCCTGAATGCTTCTTTAAAAACGAAAAAAGCCCGCACCCCAAATTCACATTGAATTTATTGAGGTGCTAGAGCTAGACGAGACATTTCTATCTTTTTTTCCTTAATGCTCATCGTAACACTCTGTTTTGGCTTGATAGCATATAGAATGAGACTGCTAAAGAAAAAGGGTACTTGAACAAGTTTGATAGCAATATAAACTGTCCCGCACCCTAAGTTCTTTTAAAATCTCTTTATTATACTAACTCGATAATTACCATTGGTGCACCGTCTCCGCGACGAGGTCCCATTTTCATGATACGTGTGTATCCACCTTGACGTTCAGTGTAACGAGCAGCGATGTCGCTGAACAATTTTTGAACAGCATCTTGGTTTTCTTCAACGTTAGCAACTTCATTACGTACGTAAGCAGCAGCTTGACGACGTGCATGAAGATCTCCACGTTTACCAAGTGTAATCATTTTTTCTACAACAGAACGAAGTTCTTTTGCACGAGCTTCAGTTGTTTCAATGCGCTCGTTGATGATTAAGTCTGTTGTTAAGTCACGTAACATAGCTTTACGCTGTGCGCTAGTGCGTCCTAACTTTCTGTAACCCATGTGTGATTCCCTCCTTTTGTTGTTATTCAAGCAGCTGGGCAATCAAAAACGGCTGTTTATCAGTCGTCTTTTCTCAGGCCTAAACCTAGCTCTTCCAGTTTATGCTTAACTTCTTCCAGAGATTTTCTACCTAGATTTCGAACCTTCATCATATCTTCTTCAGTTTTATTTGCCAATTCTTGTACTGTATTAATGCCAGCACGTTTTAGGCAGTTATAAGAACGAACAGATAGATCAAGCTCTTCAATCGTCATCTCAAGAACTTTTTCTTTTTGATCTTCTTCTTTTTCTACCATTATCTCAGCATTTTGTGCTTCATCAGTTAAACCAACGAAGATGTTTAAATGCTCTGTCAAAATCTTTGCACCAAGTGCAATAGCATCTTGAGGACCTGTACTACCGTCAGTCCAAACGTCAAATGTTAGTTTATCATAATTAGTCAATTGACCAACACGAGTGTTTTCAACTTGATAATTCACTCTAGATACAGGCGTATAGATAGAGTCAATTGGAATAACACCAATCGGCTGATCTTCACGCTTGTTCTGCTCAGCAGGTGCGTATCCACGACCACGCTTAGCAGTTAAACGCATGCGAAGATTTCCGTTGCTGCCCAATGTAGCGATATGAAGATCTGGATTCAAGATCTCTACATCACTGTCATGAGTGATGTCCGCTGCAGTGACAACTCCTTCACCTTGCATATCAATCTCTAAAGTTTTTTCATCATCAGAGTAGATTTTAAGTGCTAGTTTTTTGATGTTCAATATGATAGATGTTACATCTTCCACGACGCCTTCAATTGTTGAGAACTCATGAAGTACCCCATCAATTTGAATGGATGTGATAGCGGCACCAGGGAGTGAGGATAATAGAATACGACGTAAGGAGTTACCCAAAGTAGTACCATATCCACGCTCAAGTGGCTCTACGACGAATTTGCCGTATTTGGCATCATCGTTGATCTCAACCGTTTCGATTTTTGGTTTTTCTATTTCGATCATCAAAATATACCCTCCTTCAAAACGTCGAAACCCCGGCTAACTGAGTAACCGAAATTCCCCATGTTTACGTTCCCGCTTTGTGCACAACAACTGGGTTAATAATTCTGTACGGGCTTTTTTAAAAAGTTTTAATCAAATCCCAGTATAGACAAGGATAAATGATTTTATACAGAAAAATTAAACGCGGCGACGTTTAGGTGGTCGGCAGCCATTATGAGGAACTGGAGTTACATCTCTGATAGCAGTAACTTCAAGACCTGCAGCTTGAAGAGCACGGATAGCAGCTTCACGACCAGCACCTGGTCCTTTTACAGTTACTTCAAGAGTTTTCATACCATGTTCCATTGATGATTTAGCAGCAGTTTCAGCAGCCATTTGAGCAGCGAAAGGAGTAGATTTACGAGAACCTCTAAATCCTAGAGCTCCTGCACTTGACCAAGAAAGAGCATTACCATGAACATCAGTGATAGTTACGATTGTGTTGTTGAATGTTGAACGAATGTGTGCAATACCAGATTCGATATTCTTTTTCACACGACGTTTACGAGTATTCGTTTTACGTGCCATTACTAGTACCTCCTTTACCGATTATTTTTTCTTGTTAGCTACAGTCTTACGAGGACCTTTGCGTGTACGAGCGTTGTTTTTCGTGTTTTGTCCGCGAACTGGAAGACCACGGCGGTGACGAAGACCACGGTAGCAACCGATCTCCATTAGACGTTTGATGTTAAGTGAAACTTCACGACGAAGGTCACCTTCAACTTTTAGTTTGTCAATGATATCACGGATTTTGTTAAGTTCATCTTCCGTCAAGTCACGAACACGAGTATCTTCAGAAACACCAGCTTCTGCCAATACTTTTTGTGCAGTAATTTTTCCGATACCAAAAATGTATGTTAAAGATATTACTACGCGTTTTTCACGTGGAATATCCACACCAGCAATACGTGCCATCTATATGCGCACCTCCTTATTATTAACCTTGTTTTTGTTTATGTTTAGGGTTTTCACAGATAACCATAACTTTCCCACGTCTGCGGATAACTTTGCATTTTTCGCAGATAGGTTTAACAGATGGTCTAACTTTCATTATCCTAACCTCCTTGATAGTACGGAGTGCAATCAGATTATTTAAAGCGGTAAGTGATTCTTCCGCGAGTCAAGTCATATGGAGATAACTCAACCGTTACTTTATCACCAGGTAAAATGCGGATAAAATGCATACGAATTTTACCAGAAACGTGAGCCAATACAGTATGACCATTTTCTAATTCTACCTTAAACATGGCGTTCGGCAAAGTTTCAGTGATTGTGCCTTCAATTTCGATTACATCGTCTTTAGCCATCGAATAAATTCTCCCTTCATTTTAAAATACGAAATACTTTAAACTAAATATAGCAAAGTGTAGTTCTCTCTTTTGTAACACGATCGGTGTACATCAACTACTCTGAACTGCTCTATAATATACTAATTCGTCATATAACTGCAACTAATTGATTATAACACAATGTTAAACCTTCGTCCGCTAATAATGACAAATTAATAATAAAAATTATAAACTTCCATCAGAATCGACCAATGTGACCACCAACACAGCTAATATTGCTTTTACACTCCGTTATAAAGCTATATTAAAAGTAATATTTCTTGCTAACAGGGTAATATAAAAACACTAGCAACGTGCTAACTGCGGCTGTTTCACTGCTTTTGTTAATTACTGCAAAAAAAATAGCATGGACACTTCTTCAAGAGTCTAACCGTATTTTTCGCATCACATACACAATCGCTACATGAAATGCCGTAAAGATCTTCGCATTCCGATATTAAAATAAAGAGGGATTACCGATTGCGCACACCTGGTCCTATACCTTATGTCCATAATAGAAAGAATAATAGTTACCTTCTTCACTACTAGATAAAAAAGCAATTCAAGCGGAGCTACCATGAAATCCAAAATACTCTGCACCAATTATCATAAATTGATTATTCTTCTAACTCACATAAACATTAAAATTCATATTTATGCTTTATTTGTTACAGATATAACCATAGGAATTATTATACCTTTTGAAAAAAGGAAATGCATCATGTTTAGGAATAAACTCCTTAGCCATTTCATCCCAATTCTTCTATTTTATTCTCTGATTTAAGTCCATGCTAGATTCAGATTAGTCTAAGCAAAAGTGTTTTATGAATTTAGGATTACTTAAGAGTACTTAGTAATTCATCCAGATCTGAGAATACTTTTGAAATATCTTGTTGGCCATTGAAGTTTTTCAAGTAGCCTTTTGACTCATAAAAATCAAGTAATGGTTGAGATTGTTTGATGTTAACATCCAAACGGTTTTTGACAGTAGCTTCATTATCATCTGCGCGTTGATATAACTCACCGCCACAGCGATCGCATGTATCTTCTTTAGCAGGCGGGTTGAACACCAAATGGTATGTCGCTCCGCAAGACTTACAAATACGGCGTCCTGTCAGTCTTTCCATTAATATTTCTTGATCGACTTGAACATTGATTACATAATCAAGTCTTTTTTCTAAATCAGACAAAATGGATTCTAAAGCTTCAGCTTGTGGAACAGTACGAGGGAATCCGTCTAGAAGAAAACCCTTTTCACAATCATCCTTACTAAGTCTTTCGCGAACGATCCCGATAGTAACTTCATCAGGAACCAATTCACCTTTATCCATAAATGATTTTGCTTTTAGTCCAAGCTCTGTTTCATCTTTCATTGCAGCACGGAACATATCACCAGTTGAGATATGAGGGATGCCATATTTCTCGACAATCTTCTCGGCTTGTGTACCTTTGCCTGCGCCAGGGAGCCCCATTAAGACTAAATTCATGCGTATTCCCCCCTAAATAAAGTCTTGCACATAAAATTCAAGGGACAAGAGTCCCCTAAAATTATATGTTATTTTATAAATCCTTTATAGTGACGTTTAACTAGCTGGGATTCTAACTGCTTCATTGTTTCCAGTGCAACACCGACTACGATTAGTAGACTCGTTCCACCAATTTGCGCAGATTGCGGTAACCCGGCAATGTTGATAAAGAACACTGGAAGAATGGCAATAACAGCCAAGAATAATGCACCGACTAATGTTAAACGGTAAAGAACACGAGTCAAATATTCTTGCGTACTTTTTCCTGGTCTGATACCTGGAATGTATCCACCTTGCTTTTTCAAGTTCTCTGAAACTTGTTCAGGATTAACTTGGATAAAAGCATAGAAATAAGTGAATGCAAGAATTAATACTGTATAGATAACCATTCCAATAGGATGCGTGTAGTCGAATACTTTTTGTATCCAAGTTGTTACAGCATTTTGCTCAAAGAATGATGCGATTGTTCTTGGAGTAACCAAGAATGAAACCGCGAAAATAACCGGGATAACTCCAGCAGAGTTAACCTTTAGCGGAAGATGTGTAGATTGTCCTCCAACCGAGCTGTTTCCATTTGTCATTCTTTTCGCATATTGAATTGGGATCTTTCTAAGTGCTTGCTGGATGAAGATTACTCCAACTACAAGAGCTACCACTGCAACTAGAATTAGAAGCACTGTAGCAATGCGCAAGAATAATTGATCACCAGGGTTTTCAAACTGTTGTGCATAAATTTGGTTAGCGATATTTGGAATTCCAGCAGCTATCCCAGCAAAGATGATAATAGATATACCATTACCAACACCTTTTGACGTGATTAGTTCCCCAAGCCACATCAAGAAAGCAGTTCCTGCTGTTAACACAACAGAGATTACCAAGTAGGAACTAAATCCAGGATTAGTAATCAAAGCACCACCTGCAAGGTTATTGAAACCATAAGACATTCCAAAGCCCTGAATGAAGCCTAAGACGATAGTGAAGTATCTAGTAAATTGAGTTAACTTACGTCGACCAGCATCACCTTGTTTAGACCATTCAGTGAACTTAGGTACAACATCCATCTGCAGCAAGCTGACAATGATAGATGCTGTGATATATGGCATAATCCCCATAGCAAGTATAGAAAAGTTGCTAAGCGCGCCGCCGCCGAATGTATTTAGAATACCGAAGGCACTAAAAGCATCCTGCGCTTGTAAAAACTCTGCATTTACATAAGGTACCGGTATGAAAGTACCGATACGGAATATAATCAACATTAATAGGGTGAATATGATTTTACGTCTTATTTCACCCACGCGCATAAAATTGGAGATTGTCTGAAACATTAAATCACCTCAGTTTGACCGCCGGCAGCTTCAATAGCTTCCTTTGCAGCAGAGGAGAATTTATGTGCTTTAACAGTAAGCTTTTTCTCAACTTTGCCATTTGCAAGAATCTTAATTCCTGCTTTCTCGTTGCTCACGATTCCAGTTTCGATAAGAAGTTCTGGAGTCACTTCTGCTCCATCTTCGAAACGGTTAAGAACATCAAGGTTAACAATTGCGTATTCTTTACGGTTGATGTTTGTAAAACCACGTTTTGGTAAACGACGGAATAAAGGAGTTTGACCACCTTCAAATCCTAGTCTTACACCCCCACCTGAACGTGCATTTTGACCTTTATGACCTTTACCAGCAGTCTTACCAGTACCTGAACCGATACCACGACCGACACGCTTACGTTCTTTACGAGAACCTTCTGCAGGTTTTAATTCATGAAGTTTCATATTGGCACCTCCTTATTGAAGAAGAATGATTTTTAGTTTTCTTTAACAGATACTAAATGTGATACTTTAGTGATCATGCCGCGGATAGCAGCATTATCTTGTTGTTGTACTGTTTGGTTTACTTTACGCAAACCTAACGCTTTAACTGTTTCGCGTTGGTCTTGAGGACGACCAATAACGCTTTTAGTGAGGGTAATTTCCAGTTTGTTTGCCATCTAATTTCCCTCCTTATCCTAACAGTTCTTCTACTGATTTACCACGTAACTTCGCTACGTCTTCAGCACGTTTTAATTGTTTTAAACCGTCTAAAGTTGCACGAACCATGTTAATTGGTGTGTTTGTACCTAAAGATTTAGATAGGATATCAGCAACACCAGCTAACTCAAGCACTGCACGTACTGGACCACCAGCGATAACACCAGTACCTTCAGAAGCAGGTTTTAGCAAGATTTCACCAGCACCGAAATGTCCGATAATTTCGTGTGGGATTGTTGTACCAACCATAGGTACTTCCACAAGATTTTTCTTCGCATCTTCAACTGCTTTGCGGATTGCATCTGGTACCTCTTGAGCTTTACCAGTACCAAAACCAACATTGCCGTTTTTATCTCCAACTACTACAAGTGCAGAGAAACGGAAACGACGTCCACCTTTAACAACTTTCGCTACACGGTTGATAGTAACAACGCGTTCTTCAAGTTCAAGTTTGTTTGGATCAATACTACGACTACGCATCTATTTTTGTCCCTCCTTTGACTATTAAAATTCTAAGCCGTTCTCACGAGCAGCATCAGCTAAAGCTTTTACGCGACCATGATATAAATATCCACCGCGGTCAAAAACAACTGATTTAACACCTTTTTCTACAGCACGTTTAGCTACTAATTCACCGATCTTAACAGCAGCATCAAGGTTGCTAGCAGATTCTAAGTTAAGCTCTTTATCTAAAGTAGATGCGCTAGCGATTGTTACGCCATTAACATCATCAATAAGTTGAGCGTAAATGTGTTTGTTTGAACGGAACACATTTAGACGAGGACGAGCTTGAGTACCGCTTAGTTTAGAACGCACACGTGCGTGTCTTTTTTTACGGGTTTCATTCTTGTCAGCCTTCGTAATCATTCAGGTCACTCCTTTCGTTTACCTATCCGGCATTACTTACCTGTTTTACCTTCTTTTCTACGTACGAATTCGCCTTCGTAACGAATACCTTTACCTTTGTAAGGCTCTGGTGGGCGAACGTCACGGATGTTAGCAGCAAGTGCTCCAACGCGCTCTTTGCTAGTACCTTTTACAACTACTTTAGTTGCAGAAGGAACTTCGATTTCGATTCCTGCTTCTGGTTCGATCTCAACTGGGTGAGAGTAACCTACGTTAAGAACAAGTTTGTTTCCTTGTTTTTGAGCACGGTAACCTACACCGATTAGTTCAAGACCTCTTTCAAAGCCTTTAGAAACACCTTCCACCATGTTAGATAACAAAGCGCGAGTTGTTCCGTGCAATGCACGATGTTCCTTCGCATCTGAAGGACGAGTAACGTTAATCACGTTCTCTTCAACGTTGATTGCGATATCAGAGTTAAAAGTACGAGTTAATTCGCCTTTAGGACCTTTAACCGTTACAGTACTGTTATCAATAGTAACTGTAACGCCTGCTGGTACTTCGACTGGTTTTTTACCTACACGAGACATTTAGTTGCACCTCCATTCATTTAAACCTATATTACCAAACGTATGCTAAAACTTCTCCGCCAACTTGTTTAGCGCGAGCTTCTTTATCAGTAAGTACTCCTTGAGAAGTAGAAACTAGTGCGATTCCAAGACCGTTTAGTACGCGTGGTACTTCAGTTGCTTTCGCATATACGCGAAGACCAGGTTTACTAATACGTTTAAGTCCAGTAATTACACGCTCGTTGCTAGAACCGTATTTAAGGAAAATGCGGATGATTCCTTGTTTGTTATCTTCAATATATTCAACATCACGGATGAAACCTTCACGCTTCAAGATTTCAGCGATTTCTTTTTTCACATTAGAAGCAGGTACCTCTAATTTTTCGTGACGTACCATATTCGCATTACGGATTCTTGTAAGCAAATCTGCAATTGGATCTGTCATAACCATTGTTTTAACCTCCTTCCCATAATGGGGTTTTACCAGCTAGCTTTTTTCACACCAGGAATTTGTCCCTTATATGCTAATTCACGGAAACAAATACGGCAAAGCTTAAATTTACGGTACACAGAATGTGGACGTCCGCAGCGTTCGCAGCGAGTATATTCTTGTACTTTATATTTAGGCGTGCGTTTTTGTTTCGCAATCATTGACTTCTTAGCCACATTTACGCCTCCCTCTAATTAGAGATTACTTTTGGAACGGCATTCCAAATTGAGTTAATAATTCACGAGCTTCTTCATCAGTGTTAGCTGTAGTAACGATAACAATATCCATACCTCTAACTTTGTTTACTTTATCGTAATCAACTTCAGGGAAGATCAATTGTTCTTTAACACCTAGAGTGTAGTTTCCACGGCCGTCAAAAGATTTCTTAGAAACACCGCGGAAGTCACGAACACGTGGTAGAGAAACAGATACTAGTTTATCGAAAAACTCATACATGCGTTCTCCACGAAGTGTAACTTTCGCACCGATTGGCATACCTTCACGTAGACGGAAGCCTGCGATAGATTTCTTTGCACGAGTGATTACTGGCTTTTGACCAGAAATTACTGTCAATTCTTCTACTGCAATGTCCAATGCTTTAGCATTTGCAACTGCTTCACCAACACCCATGTTGATAACAATTTTCTCAAGCTTTGGAACTTGCATTACAGATTTATAGTTGAACTTGCTCATAAGAGCAGGTACAGTTTCTTTTGTGTACTTTTCTTTTAGGCGGTTCATTCATAGTACCTCCCTTCTTTTTTAAACTATTTATCTAGAATTTCACCGGATTTTTTCGCTACGCGTACTTTTTTACCATCAACAGATGTAGATCCTACACGTGTAGGTTCACCTGTTTTAGGATCGATAGGCATAACGTTGGATACATGAATAGCTGCTTCCTGGTCATTGATTCCACCTTGTGGATTCAACTGGGATGGCTTGTTGTGTTTCTTAACAATGTTTACTCCTTCAACTAGCACACGGCTCTTTTTAGGGAACGCTGCAAGAACTACACCAGTTTTGCCTTTATCCTTACCAGAGATGACCATTACTTTGTCACCTTTTTTAACATGCATCTTTTCGCACCTCCTTAAAGGCAATTGAATTTATGATTTATAGTACTTCTGGAGCTAATGATACAATCTTCATGAAGTTGTTATCGCGAAGTTCGCGAGCAACTGGTCCAAAGATACGAGTTCCACGTGGACTCTTATCATCACGGATAATTACACATGCGTTTTCATCGAAACGAATGTAAGTACCGTCTGCGCGGCGTACACCACTCTTTGTTCTTACTACTACTGCTTTTACTACGTCACCTTTTTTAACAACGCCACCTGGTGTTGCTTGTTTCACAGTAACAACGATGATATCACCGATATTAGCAGTTTTGCGGCCTGAACCACCAAGAACTTTAATAGTTAGTACTTCACGAGCACCAGAGTTGTCAGCAACTTTCAAACGTGATTCTTGTTGAATCATGTGTGTAACCTCCCTTCGGGATGAAGCTTATTCCGAACAATTAGATAATAACTGCTTTTTCTACTACTTCTACAAGACGGAAACGTTTTGTAGCTGATAATGGACGTGTTTCCATAATACGTACAACATCGCCAATTTTAGCTGTATTTTGCTCATCGTGAGCTTTATACTTTTTAGAGTATTTCACGCGTTTGCCATATAGTGGGTGTTTTTTGTACGTTTCAACAACAACAGTAACGGTTTTATCCATTTTGTCAGAAACAACACGGCCAGTATAGACTTTGCGTTGATTGCGTTCGCTCATCATACGAACCTCCTCTCACGTTATCGATTATTGACGCCGATTTCTCTTTCACGAATTACTGTTTTCATGCGAGCAATCGCTTTGCGTACTTCACGAATGCGAGCTGTATTTTCAAGTTGTCCTGTCGCTAATTGAAAGCGAAGGTTGAAAAGCTCTTCTTTTAAAGATTTAACTTTTTGTTCAATTTCTGCAGTGGTAAGGTCACGAATTTCATTAGCTTTCATTAGTTTCACCACCAATTTCTTCACGTTTTACAAACTTACATTTTACTGGAAGCTTGTGTGATGCAAGGCGAAGTGCTTCACGAGCGATCTCTTCAGAAACACCAGCAATTTCGAACATAATTTTACCAGGCTTAACAACTGCTACCCAACCTTCTGGAGCACCCTTACCGGAACCCATGCGGACTTCTAGAGGCTTTGCAGTGTAAGGCTTATGTGGGAAAATTTTAATCCAAACTTTACCGCCACGTTTCATGTAACGAGTCATCGCGATACGAGCGGATTCAATTTGACGGTTAGTAATCCAAGATGCTTCTAAAGATTGTAGACCGTATTCACCGAAAGTTACTTCTGTGCCGCCTTTTGCTTGACCGCGCATTTTTCCACGGTGTACACGACGGTATTTAACACGTTTAGGTAGTAACATTATTATTTGCCTCCTTCCTCAGTTTTCTTCTTCGTTGGAAGGATCTCTCCACGATAGATCCAAACTTTAACGCCTAATTTACCATAAGTAGTATCTGCTTCTGCTGTAGCGTAATCAATGTCAGCACGTAGAGTATGCAAAGGAACAGTTCCTTCACTATAAGACTCAGAACGAGCGATATCTGCTCCGCCTAGACGACCTGATACCATAGTTTTGATACCTTTAGCACCCGCACGCATTGAACGTTGGATAGCTTGTTTTTGAGCACGACGGAAAGATACACGGTTTTCTAATTGACGAGCAATGTTCTCAGCAACTAGTTTTGCATCCATGTCCGCTCTTTTAATTTCAAGAATATTGATGTGTACACGTTTGCCAGTAAGTGAGTTTAAAGCTTTGCGTAAAGCTTCAACTTCTGTACCACCTTTACCGATAACCATTCCTGGTTTAGCAGTGTGAACAGTAACATTCAAACGGTTAGCAGCACGTTCGATTTCTACTTTAGAAACAGAAGCGTCGTTTAAACGTTTTGTAATGTACTCACGTACTTTAAGGTCTTCGTGTAAAAGATCAGCATAGTCTTTGCCTGCGTACCATTTAGATTCCCAATCACGGATGATCCCGACACGCAAACCGACTGGATTTACTTTTTGACCCACTGATTACCCCTCCTTCTTTTCTGATACAACGATAGTGATGTGGCTAGTACGTTTGTTGATTTGACTTGCACGACCCATCGCACGTGGACGGAAACGTTTAAGTGTTGGTCCTTCGTTAACGTATGCTTGCTCAACCACTAGGTTATTGATATCCATTTCGTAGTTATGCTCTGCATTTGCAATAGCAGACTTTAGAACTTTTTCAACGATAGGAGAAGCAGCTTTTGGAGTTAACTTCAAAATTGATACTGCTTCACCTACTTGCTTACCTCGAATTAAATCTACGACTAAACGAGCTTTACGAGGAGCAATACGAACTGTATTTGCAACAGCTTTAGCTTGCATGTGAATGCCCTCCTCTCATTAACGTCTTGTTTTCTTATCGTCACTTGCATGACCTTTGTAAGTACGGGATGGAGCGAATTCTCCAAGTTTGTGACCTACCATGTCTTCAGTGATGTAAACAGGTACATGCTTACGACCATCATAAACAGCGATTGTTTGACCGATGAATTGTGGGAAGATAGTAGAACGACGAGACCAAGTTTTGATAACTTGTTTCTTATCAGACTCACTTAATTTTTCGATCTTTGTTAGTAAATGATCATCAACAAAAGGCCCTTTTTTTAAGCTGCGACCCATGATTGAACCTCCCTTCGTGATTGTTCTACGGTTCTTATTATGAACCGTAGTTCAACCCCGTTATTTTTTACGGCTACGTACGATAAATTTATCTGATTTGTTTTTCTTCTTGCGAGTTTTAGCACCAAGAGTTGGTTTACCCCAAGGAGACATTGGTGATTTACGTCCGATTGGAGCGCGTCCTTCACCACCACCGTGTGGATGGTCGTTAGGGTTCATTACAGATCCACGAACAGTTGGGCGTTTGCCTAACCAGCGAGAGCGACCTGCTTTACCAATCTTGATTAATTCGTGTTGTTCGTTACCAACTTGACCGATTGACGCACGGCAAGTAGCAAGAACTAGACGAACTTCACCAGAATTTAAACGTACAAGTACGTATTTACCTTCTTTACCAAGTACTTGTGCAGAAGTACCTGCAGAACGAACCAATTGTCCGCCTTTACCTGGTTTTAATTCGATGTTGTGGATAACAGTACCCACTGGAATGTTAGCTAGTGGAAGTGCATTACCTGGCTTGATATCAGCCTCTGGTCCTGACATTACTTCTAAGCCAACTTCTAGATTTTTTGGTGCAAGAATGTAGCGTTTTTCACCGTCTACATAGTTGATTAACGCGATGTTAGCAGATCTGTTTGGATCATACTCAATTGTAGCAACGCGTCCTGGAATGCCATCTTTGTCACGTTTGAAATCAATCACACGATATTGACGCTTATGGCCTCCACCTTGATGACGAACAGTTAACTTACCTTGGTTATTACGGCCGCCTTTTCTGTGTAAAGGAGCAAGCAATGATTTTTCTGGAGTACTTGTAGTGATTTCACTAAAGTCAGAAGAAGTCATGTTGCGTCGACCATTAGAGGTAGGTTTGTATTTTTTAATCGCCATTTGTGTTCCCTCCTCTTCTCAGTTATATATTAAGCTTCGAAAAATTCGATTTCTTTGCTGTCAGCTGTTAGTTTAACAATTGCCTTACGACGTTTGTTAGTGTAGCCTCCGAAACGGCCCATACGCTTGAACTTACCTTTGTAGTTCATGATGTTTACTTTCTCAACTTCAACGCCAAAGATTTCTTCTACAGCATCTTTAACTTGAGTTTTGTTAGCTCTAACATCAACTTCAAACGTATATTTTTTCTCAGCCATTAAGTCAGTAGAACGTTCTGTGATAACGGGGCGCTTAATAGTATCGCGTGCATCCATTATGCAAGCACCTCCTCTACTTTTTCAACTGCTGCTTTCGTCATGATTAATTTATCATGATTTAATACATCTAATACTGTAACATCAGAAGCAGATACAACAGTGATTCCAGGGATGTTACGAGCAGATAATGCTACGTTCTCATCTAGGTCAGCTGTTACGATAAGTGCTTTCTTCTCTACAGAAAGATTACCTAAAACAGTTTTGAATTCTTTTGTTTTTGGTGCATCGAAAGCAAGGCTTTGCAATACTAAAATGCTTTCTTCTAATACTTTAGTAGAAAGTGCAGATTTGATTGCTAGTCTGCGTACCTTTTTAGGCAATTTGTAGCTGTAGCTACGTGGAACTGGTCCAAACACTGTTCCACCACCACGCCATTGCGGAGATCTGATAGAACCTTGACGTGCACGTCCTGTGCCTTTTTGGCGCCATGGCTTACGGCCACCACCAGCAACCTCAGAACGAATTTTTGTTTTATGTGTACCTTGACGTAAAGAAGCTCTTTGCATAACAACTGCTTCGAAAAGAACGTGGTTGTTAGGCTCGATACCGAATACAGAATCCTTTAATTCGATATCTCCAGCTTGAGTACCGTCTTGGTTGAATAATGCAACTTTAGGCATTCTTGTTTCCTCCTTTCCGGATTACTAATTATGCTTTAACAGCACTTTTTACTTTTAATAGAGCTTTTTTAGCTCCTGGTACGTTACCTTTAATCAATAGAAGGTTACGCTCAACATCAACCTTAACGATTTCTAGGTTTTGAACAGTTACTTGCTCTCCGCCCATGCGTCCTGGTAATGCTTTACCTTTGAATACACGGTTTGGAGCTACTGGACCCATTGAACCTGGGCGACGGTGGTAGCGAGAACCGTGAGCCATTGGCCCGCGTGATTGTCCGTGGCGCTTGATAGAGCCTTGGAAACCTTTACCTTTAGATATTCCTGTTACATCAACGATATCGCCTTCAGCGAATACGTCTACTTTGACTTCTTGACCAACTTCGTACTCTGCTAAGCTAACTTCTCGCAATTCACGAACGAAGCGCTTAGGAGCAGTGTTTGCTTTAGCAACGTGTCCTTTTTCAGGTTTGTTAGACAACTTTTCACGTTTATCTTCGAAACCGATTTGAACAGCTTCATAGCCGTCTGTTTCAACAGATTTCTTTTGAAGTACAACGTTTTGAGCAGCTTCAACTACTGTTACCGGGATAAGATCGCCGTTTTCAGCAAAAACTTGAGTCATACCAATTTTTCTTCCTAAGATTCCTTTGGTCATTTCAGTCACACCTCCTGATAGTTATATATTTATTTCAATTAAAGTTTAATTTCGATATCTACACCTGATGGTAAATCCAAACGCATTAATGAATCAACAGTTTGTGGTGTTGGGTTCACAATATCGATTAGACGTTTGTGCGTACGCATTTCAAATTGCTCACGAGAATCTTTATATTTATGAACCGCACGTAGGATTGTGTATATAGACTTTTCAGTTGGTAACGGAATAGGTCCAGATACAGCAGCACCAGAACGTTTTGCAGTTTCAACAATTTTCTCAGCAGATTGATCTAAAATCTTGTGATCATACGCTTTTAAACGGATACGGATTTTTTGTTTTGCCATTATTTTCCCTCCTTTTCGCCTATTTTAAAATAGACATTCTCCGCAGAAATTTCCCACACACTCGCCATGGCAAAGCGGCCGGGTGTGTCAGCAACCTTCTGCATCATCGCAGTCAAAGACCAACATTGTCTATTATACATAAACATTCTAAGAAAAGCAATACTTAAATTATTTTTCTTTTTACGTTTTGTACACTTTGATTATTATACAGCGACTATCGTTATATTTCAACCCATTAATGAATAGTCATAAAATTACAATCTATTTTTCAATAATTATGTAGAATAATAAATAACAAAATTACATCATATATATAGAAGAAACTAAGATCACTTTCGTTATTTCTAAATAAAAACGAGCCGGTTAGACCGGCCCGTTTATTTTAAAGGTTATTATTCAACGATTGTAGCAACTACGCCAGCGCCTACAGTACGTCCACCCTCACGGATAGAGAACTTAGTACCTTCTTCGATAGCGATAGAAGAAATCAATTCAACATCCATTTCGATGTTGTCGCCAGGCATAACCATTTCTACACCTTCAGGAAGGTTGCAGATACCAGTTACGTCAGTTGTACGGAAGTAGAACTGTGGGCGGTAGTTTGTGAAGAATGGAGTATGACGTCCACCTTCTTCTTTAGACAATACGTAAACTTCAGCTTTGAATTTTACGTGTGGAGTAATTGTGCCTGGTTTAGCCAATACTTGACCACGTTGGATATCTTCACGAGCAACCCCACGAAGAAGTGCACCAATGTTGTCACCAGCTTCAGCATAATCAAGCAATTTACGGAACATTTCTACACCAGTTACAGTAGTAGATTTTTTCTCTTCAGCAAGACCGATGATGTCTACAACGTCACCGACTTTAACTTGTCCACGCTCAACACGTCCAGTAGCAACTGTACCACGACCTGTGATTGAGAATACGTCCTCAACAGGCATCATGAATGGTTTTTCAGTGTCACGAGCTGGTGTTGGGATGTACTCATCAACTGCAGCCATAAGCTCGTTGATTTTTTCTTCCCACTCTGCTTCACCTTCAAGAGCTTTAAGAGCAGAACCTTTGATAACTGGAATGTCATCACCAGGGAACTCATACTCAGAAAGAAGGTCGCGAACTTCCATTTCAACTAGTTCAAGAAGCTCTTCGTCATCAACCATGTCACATTTGTTCAAGAATACAACTAGGTGAGGTACACCAACTTGGCGAGACAATAGGATGTGCTCACGAGTTTGTGGCATTGGACCATCAGTTGCAGAAACAACTAGGATACCGCCGTCCATTTGTGCAGCACCAGTGATCATGTTTTTAACATAGTCAGCATGTCCTGGGCAGTCAACGTGTGCATAGTGACGAGTAGCAGTTTCGTACTCAACGTGTGCAGTTGAGATTGTGATTCCACGCTCGCGCTCTTCAGGAGCTGCGTCGATTTGGTCGTAACCTTTAGCTTCCCCACCGCCTGCTTTAGCAAGTACAGTAGTGATAGCAGCTGTTAGAGTTGTTTTACCATGGTCAACGTGACCAATAGTTCCGATATTTACATGGGGCTTTGAACGATCATATTTAGCTTTTGCCATTAGGAAAATCCTCCTTTGATTTGTAAAAATTAAGTATGGGAGCTGTGATATTTATATCACAGCTTTATTGCTTACATAGTAGTTATACTTCATTGAAAAGGTAAAATCAATCATTACCCTTTATTTTTTTTGATGATCTCTTCAGAGATTGATTTTGGCACTTCTTCGTAGTGGTCAAATGTCATTGAGAACACACCACGGCCTTGTGTGCTAGAACGTAGAGTTGTAGCATATCCAAACATCTCAGAAAGTGGAACCATCGCACGAACTACTTGTGCGTTACCACGAGCTTCCATTCCTTCTACGCGTCCACGTCGAGAAGTGATGTTACCCATGATATCACCCATGTATTCTTCAGGGATGATTACTTCAACTTTCATTACTGGCTCAAGAATTACAGGGTTACATTTTGAAGCAGCATTTTTAAGTGCCATAGAAGCGGCAATTTTAAACGCCATTTCAGATGAGTCAACATCATGGTATGATCCATCAAACAATTTAGCTTTAATGTCTACCAATGGGTAACCTGCAAGTACTCCTCTTTCTAATGCATCTTCTAGACCAGCTTGAACTGGTGCGATGTATTCACGAGGAACAACACCACCGACGATAGCATTTTCGAATTCGAAGCCTTTACCTTCTTCGTTTGGAGCGAATTCGATCCAAACATGGCCGTATTGTCCGCGTCCACCAGATTGACGTGAGAACTTACCTTCAACTGCAGCAGAAGAACGGAATGTTTCACGGTATGCAACCTGAGGAGCACCAACATTAGCTTCAACCTTGAATTCACGACGCATACGGTCTACTAAAATATCCAAGTGAAGCTCACCCATACCAGCGATGATTACTTGTCCAGTTTCCTGGTTAGTATGCGCACGGAATGTAGGATCTTCTTCTTGTAGTTTTTGTAGAGCTGTTGTCATTTTATCTTGGTCAGCTTTTGATTTTGGTTCAATAGACAATTCAATAACTGGCTCTGGGAATTCCATAGACTCTAGAATTACTAGGTTTTTGTCATCACATAGAGTATCTCCAGTTGTTGTATCTTTTAAACCAACAGCTGCAGCGATGTCTCCAGCATGTACTTCTGTAATCTCTTCACGGCTGTTAGCATGCATTTGTAGGATACGTCCTACACGCTCACGCTTACCTTTAGTAGAGTTTTGTACGTAAGAACCTGAGCTCAATGTACCAGAATAAACACGGAAGAAAGTTAATTTACCAACATAAGGGTCAGTCATAACTTTAAACGCCAATGCAGCGAATGGCTCATCATCACTTGATGGTCTTGTTACTTCTTCTTCTGAATTAGGAATTGTACCTTTAATTGCTGGTACGTCTAATGGAGAAGGCAAGTAATCAATTACTGCATCAAGCATTTTTTGAACACCTTTGTTTTTGAAGGCAGATCCACAAATTACTGGATAGAATTCAACGTTTACAGTTCCTTTACGGATTGCAGCTTTCAATTCTTCTTTAGTAATTTCTTCTCCACCAAGATATTTTTCCATTAAGTCTTCATCAAGTTCTGCTACTGCTTCAACCAATTTTTCACGGTATTCTTCAGCAAGATCTTTGTACTCTTCAGGAATTTCTCTATCTTCAATATCTGTTCCAAGGTCATTACCATAGAACGTTGCCTTCATTTCAACTAGGTCAATAATGCCTTCGAATTGATCTTCAGCACCGATTGGAAGTTGAATTGCATGAGCATTAGCTTGAAGACGGTCATGCAAAGTTTTTAATGAATAAAGGAAGTCAGCTCCGATTTTATCCATTTTGTTAACAAATACAACACGAGGTACACCGTAAGTTGTTGCTTGGCGCCAAACTGTTTCAGTTTGAGGCTCAACACCAGACTGTGCATCCAATACTGCTACAGCACCATCTAATACACGAAGAGAACGTTCAACTTCAACAGTGAAGTCTACGTGTCCTGGAGTATCGATAATGTTTACACGATTACCTTTCCATTGTGCAGTTGTTGCTGCAGATGTGATCGTGATACCACGTTCTTGTTCTTGCTCCATCCAGTCCATTTGAGATGCACCTTCGTGAGTTTCACCAATTTTGTGGATACGACCAGTATAGTAAAGTACGCGCTCAGTTGTAGTCGTTTTACCAGCATCGATGTGAGCCATGATGCCGATATTACGAGTATTTTCTAAGGAGAACTCTCTAGCCATTGGTTTTTCTCCTTCCATAAGAAAGTATTTTTTAGATTTTTGATCTTACCAACGATAGTGAGCAAACGCTTTGTTTGCTTCTGCCATTTTGTGTGTATCTTCACGCTTTTTAACTGATGCACCAGTGTTGTTAGCTGCATCAAGAATTTCGTTAGCTAATCTCTCTTCCATCGTTTTCTCACCGCGAAGACGAGCGTAGTTAACTAACCAGCGAAGACCTAAAGTAGTACGTCTGTCTGGACGAACCTCCACTGGTACTTGATAGTTAGAACCACCAACACGGCGTGCTTTA
>Ga0268256_1000770_pt1 | contig 23369 bp, 14 predicted proteins | sample AgamicAtAmrz_FD_200247 | JGI IMG/M metagenome (GOLD analysis project Ga0268256, IMG submission 200247) | Agave microbial communities from Guanajuato, Mexico - At.Am.rz (v2) (version 3) | ecosystem: Host-associated > Plants > Roots > Rhizosphere | place: Guanajato, Mexico | collected 2012-06-07 | reverse complement strand
AAATCATTGTTCTTTATCCTCGATACTGAAAAAGCTAGCTCAGAACGAGATAAAATAAAGCTCTTCGGCTATAAGTGGTTTGCCCGCCAAAGTGAAAAATTGTTCCCCATACTCTCTGCATTAGAGGTATTACAAGTAAAAGGTGAGGAAAAACGCCCTCTTTGGCAGGTATATCAAGATTGTTTAGATTATTCAGATACATCGAATCGAGTACTGAATGAACTCAATAATTATATACAGAAGTTTATCAGTAAGGAGGAGCGAGATCTTCCTGAACGCGATCGCGCTACAAACTTGGAAGATGCCTTTAAACAGCTGTTATCTGTTGCCGTTGAACAGTTTCAGGGTAAAAAAACCGAGCGAGCAGCGGTAAATCGCAAATACATCAACGAGCTGGAAAGCCTGATTTGCACTGACTTCATTCAGGTTCGTGGCCGAGCGGGGAAAGTGCTGGTACTGAACCAAGATAGACTACTGCTACTAACTAACCTTACCGTGGGTAAAAACAAAAAACTCCGTCTGCATGAGCTGCTACGTGGTTTTGAGCAACGCGGATTTTATCTGGATAACCAGTCTACACAAATGCTGGTTGCGTTTTATGAACGCATGGGGAATGTGGAGAGAATGAGTGACAGTGGAGACGCCGTATATGTCCGTAAAACAGTATGAAACCTATCTGGCAGAAACCTTCATTGAATGGGTTAGCAGCATCATCCAGCCTGGTGAGCGCTACCAGTTTAAATCTCCCGATCCGGATAACGCCTTAAAGCTCTGGAAGGCTTTCGACTCTTTAGCGAATGGAAATAAACTAGAAATTGCACCGGGGCAATATCTTACCTACGTCCAATGTAATAATATTCAGCTTATTCCGGTACTGCACGGCACCACAACCCCTGCATTTACAGAAAACTATATTTCTCATTTACGCGATCAGGTTTCTGGCCGCAATGGCATTTTTGCCCAGACAGCGTTGTTGATTATCCACAACAGCATGCTGGATACCTTACTCAATAGTACCAAAGATGTCGCTGCACCGGATGCTATCTGGCATCCAGAAACCTTCCGTCACCAGCTCGAAAAGTTAATCACAACGGACAGCGCCCGTTCTCAAGTATCCCGCTGTTTGCTGGGCGATCAGTTGACAACAATATTGGATGAAGGCGCAACGGTTTTTGGATTTTCATCGTTATACCGTCTGCTGGACGACGGCAATTTGGATTTCTCAGAGCTAAAGTTATTCAACGATAATAACCTGCTGAATTTTAGTGATAAGCAGTTGCGCGCCCGGCTCAATGAAAACCAAAAGTTATATCGCCAGATAGAGGACAGTGTTGAACGCTACAGCGGGCAACTGGAGAATGTACTAACTGAATTTAGTGCAAAATTCATTCAGGAGCATTTCGTTGACAATGACGATTGGCGTGAACTTGATTTCTCCGTCTACCTGAATGAAAAAGCACAAAACAGTGAACAGAAACTGGTGTTGGAAAACATTACTGCTGAAAACGGTGAGGTCTGGCAAAGAGCCAAAAGCACCAGTAAAGCAGGTAAACGAGATATCAGTGTCCTGGTTCAGGTTCTACCGGGGCAGTCACACGTTGAGCTGGAGTTTATCTTCCAGGGTAACGACCTTCAGGACAATCAGGTAAAAATTGCTCATCATCGTCCGTTACAGAAACAACGATTCTGGCGTACTAGCCGGCTCGGGGGGAGAAACTCTAAGATACTGGCATCAGTGCCTTTTGATGGTCGGCCCTGCTTCTTTAGCCTCGAAATCATTAACCGCAATAACTCAGCAGAAGAGTACAAGTTTCGCCTGCTGTTAGTTGAACAAGGACAATTCTGGCTTAATGAAATCCAGCATTGTTATCGTATTGAACCCGGTAAAGGTCAATTAACTCTGCAACTGGAAGATAATGAGTTACGTATTGCAGAGCTCGGCGACAAGACCTGTTTACTTGATGAAGAAAGTGATGATGTTGATTGCCGCCATTATGCACTCGTTAATTTTGAAACGCTGGCGGATCAAAGTGAGCTGATCAAATTTACCCTGATTTCAGGTGACTCCCGTTTACTGTTTAACATCGAAGGTCCAAGAGCAGAGGAAGGATTAACACTGCCTCTACTTTTTGATCAGGGTCGTTTTAATAAACTCTTTAAAGAAGAAGGGAATGCAACCTGGAACAAGTTGAAAGGTCGCGTCATCCTGGACAATATCGAACATAATGTGGTTGGTGTTCGCCAGCAGTTGCTTATGCAAGAGAACGCCCTGATCGAGCGTAATCTGCTCAGCACTGGCAGTAATGGTAGTGAGTTTGCACTGGATGAGCTTCTGGCGAGCTATCCCGACCTCCATAATGCGTACCACCAATTGTTCGTTTACTATCAATGTCGAAATACCCTGCCGAGTCTGGTGTCATGGTCAGCGGAATATCGTGTATTAGTCAGTCACATGATCGCTACTTTTGAACAGGCATTACAGCAAATCAGTCTAAGCAGAGCATTAACCATCCAGGAAAAACGTCTGTTACATCTGGGGATTTGCCGCGGCGACGATTATGAACGTCTCTCGCCTCTGCACCCATTGGTAATGGCTTATCATTTACAGCTAGCTGAAACTATTATCGCCGAGCCCGGATACCCCGCATCAGCTTCCTTCGCTTCATTACCAGAGATTACTCTCGATCGTCTGGTCGTCTCTGGCCTAATGCCATTTGTGTATCATAGCGAACATGAATACGCACAGTTACAACCGATGGTAGAAAACCGCTTCTGGATAGATATTGTTCCCCAGCGCCAGATGAGCCACGAATATGTTAAGCGTCTAGTGAAAGACAAGCTAAACGAATTTACAGATGCCTATTCTCGGCTGTTCCAGAGTGCAGGAAATAATGCCTTGGTTATTAATGCTATTAATATGGGAGAAGCCAGAGAGCTATTCCTGGGACTGGTAGATTATTTTAAGCAGGAAAAAGATAACGCAATTTCGATACACGTAAACTGCTATGACGAACGTCTGCTACCCAATGCCTTTGACCGCTTTGCCGAAAGCGGCAGCTATGAACAACTTAAAAATGATCTTGGTCTGAACAGCGGTGCGTGGCGTTCTGAAGCCGATATGTTGATCGATCTGCTTCGCAGTCGCTTAACATTCAGCAAATTTATCCTGCCACCGGAAAGCGATCAACTGGCTTACGCCCATCTCGCATTTTTCACCAACACCGCACCGGTTGATTGCCGCCAAATTCGCATTGAGGATGCTGCCAGCGGGGTTTTATGTCATGGCTTGATTGCAGGCGAAGGGGCTGAAACACAAGGCGATGCTTACTTTACCGCGTTTGGTCTGCGTAATGTCGATACTGAATCGTCTTGCGCCCTGCGTCTCGCCCGCTTGTTAGGCTGTCTGTGGCAACCGGCACGGCAGAGCAACAGCCAGTATCACGGTCAGGGAATTAGTCTGGCTGTCAGCGGTAACTTTAAGCAACTGCTGAATCGCTCTTATGATAGCTCTCTCTGGACCACAATTATCGACCCTAAGGTCACACTCGATTTCTTTACTAGTCAAAAAGATGTCGTACTAATTCATTACTCTGACCAGTACACCAGTTGTGCTGGTTATGACGCCGTAACCGTCACAAAACAGGTTGAGTTGTTCCTACGTCTCCTTCAAACAGGACAATCCACCGTTGATAGCCAGCAACTACTTGCTGAATTTAATGCCTTTAACGGTGAGTGGCTGTTGAAAATGTTGCGTTCAAATGAAAAGGAGCGCAAAGAAAAACACGGCATTATCGGTGCATACAAATTCGTACAGTCTATGCTGCTCCAGTCAGATATTTGCTGGATCCCACTGTCAGTAGCTGAGATGATCCGCGTGTCCGGCAATGTCGGGCTGAGAATGAAAGAAAGCGATTTATCGCGCCATTTACAGGGTTATCAGAAAGGAGCGATCTCTGACGATGTGCTCTTTGTCGGCTTCAAAGATAACAACCTGTATCTGTTACCACTTGAAGTAAAAACAGGAGCTCGCCCCGATTACAACCATGCGGGGCAGCAGGCCCGCGAGCTAAAACGCTATTTACAGCAAGATATTCTTGGGCCGCAAACTCTGGCATCACAACTATACCGGGCTCTTTTTATCCGTCAGGTCTTAATGCAGGTAGAGAAGTTGCGTTTGTATGGAGTACTGGATAACGACAAGCTATCCCCTCTTCTGGAGCGACGCGAATGGTGGCTCACTGGCGATTATCAATTAGGTGAGCTTGCTGACTATGCAGAAGGTTTTGTGGTAGCGCATGTAGACAGCGGAACCTGTTTTGGTCTCTCTTATAAAGAGACAGTAGAAAAGATCTTACAGATTGAGATCCCTTACTCATTGCTTCCATCGTTAATCGCAGCGCAAGGAGATCAACCTCCACTAGCCGAACGCTATCGGGTACCGGAAAAGTATCTGCTCAAGCCAGAGTATGATGCCAATGCTTCGTGCCCGGGACAGGCGGTAACAACAACTGAGCTGCAGCCCATTTCTACACCGAAGCTTCCACAACCTGGAGTATTGGCACTGACTCCCGGTAATGTCAGCAATGCGCCATTACAAGTCTTGTTTGGTCATGATGCTGTACACCAGAATCCGTTGTATTGGGAGCCAACTAACACAGCTAAGTTCATGAATACCAACACCGGTATTATTGGAACGATGGGTACCGGGAAAACTCAGTTTACTAAATCGCTGGTTACGCAACTGATGCGCAATCAGTCCTGCAACGTTGATGGTAAACCGATTGGCTTACTGATCTTCGACTATAAATCCGATTACGTAGATGATGCGTTTCTGGAAGCTACGGGCGCTAAGAGGTATCAGCTATCGTTGTTACCTTACAATCCATTATCGTTATTTGGTGATATGCCCATGTTACCGAGGCATACGGCCATGGCATTCGCTGAAACAATGGGCAAAGCGTATAACCTTGGCGTAAAACAACGCATGAAGCTGGTTACGCTAATAATGGAGTGCTATGACTTAGCTGGAATAGTGCCTCATGATCGATCAACATGGAATCGTATAGCACCGACTATCGAAGATGTGTGGCAGCAGTACCTGGCACAAGAGAAAGTCGACGAAGATTCATTATATGCTGCGCTTTATAATCTGGCTGGTTTCCAGATTTTTGAAACAGATCCAGAGAAGATGACCAGTTTGTACGATCTGGTTGATGGAGTCACAGTTATCGAGCTCGCGGGTTATCCATCAGAGATTCAAAACCTGGTAGTTGCACTGACACTGGATCTTTTTTATGCGCAGATGCAAAAGCGTGGAAAACCGACGGTGCGCGGTGATTATCGTCAGCTAACCAAAATGATTCTGGTTGATGAAGCCGATAACTTTATGCGCCAGGACTTTGCCAGCTTGCGTAAAATTCTTAAAGAGGGCCGCGAATATGGTGTAGGGGCGATCCTATCAACACAAGAAATTACCCACTTTAAAACAGGCGAGAATAATTATGCTTCTTATATTCTCACTTGGGTGATTCATCGAGTTTCTGAGATCAAAAATGCGGATATTAAGGCAGTATTTAACATCGACGAAAAAGGTGATCAGGAGTCTCTAATGGGACAGATTCGGCAACTTGAAAAGCATTTTAGTTTATATGTCGATGGGGATAAGCAGATTAAGAAGATGCATGATCGGGCTTTTTGGGAGCTAATGAAAAATGAGGGGGGATTATGATTATTAGAGATACAACTAACAAAATAAAAAGCGTCTACACAGAAATAAAAGATGGTGATCTTGATTTGCGCCCTAATTTCCAAAGAGGTGAAGTCTGGACATTAAATAAGAAAAAATTGTTGATTGATTCTATATTAAGAGAATGGTACGTCCCACCAATACATACAGTAGCACTAGGTGTTGGTAAATCGGAAGTGCTGGATGGACAACAACGATTAACCGCTATCAAGGATTTTCTTGATAACCAGTTTGCAGTAGATGGCAATATTGAACCAAAAGATGAAGAGATTCTTGCATTGCATGGGAAAAAATTTAAAGATTTACCTATCGATGTACAAAAGAAAATAGAGAGATTTGGTATAACAATTTATGAGATTACTGAATACAATTTAGGTGAGCCAAGTGAGTTATTCTATAGACTAAATCAAACAGTTAAACTAACCTCGTCAGAAGCAAGAAATGCTATTTTTGGAGACGTGAGAGATGATATTTCTTCATTTGTCACATATATGGATGAGCTTGGAGTTGGGAGGAATATATTAGGGTTTAGCAATTCCAGAATGGCTTATAATGACTTATTATCTAGAGTGTGTTTGTTGCTGGAAAAAGGTAGCATACGATATCAATTAAGTGATGCAACACTAACAAATAGATACCGCGATGATACTAGCTTTGATTCAGATATATCAAACGCAATTAAATCCACAATTAAATTCTTTGGCTATCTATCTAAGTACTCTTCTCAAGAAGATATAAAAACAAATTTAACAAAAGCATCGTCACTTAACTGGATATATCTTATCTGTTGTATGAATATCCATTCCGATGGTATTGATGTCGAGAAGTTATATAGTGCTTTTATTTATTTAGAGACTGCGAGGACATGTATCAAAACTAATGAGCGATTCCCTAAAGATGTAGTTGATTTTTTTGGAATTGGTCAGGCGAATCTACGTGAACTAATGATGATTTACATAGAGCGTTCTTCATCACGGGTAATGTCCATAGGTTCTATAATTATAAGGGATATAATACAGAATTTTGCATGTTACATGGCTGGAATTGTGCCAGTACACTTAACTGATGTTGATACCAATCATCTTGAAAAATTTGCCGATGCATTAAGACATGAAAATGATGTTAAGTTCTTAATTGAAGATATGGCCGAAATTTGGAAGGAAACTGGATTATGAGACAGGCTAAATTTAATGATGGATGGCGAAGGACTCAAGAACTATCTAACTACAACTGCCAGCTTCGCCAAGTATCTATTAATGATGCTAAAGGCGTATCTGACAAATTTTGTTTGGAATTAGACAATGGTATATCTGTACTTTGTGGTAAAAATGGTGTTGGCAAAAGTACTATTTTAAAATCTATTTACTCGTGTATTAAAAAGAATGGCTTGGTCAATAATAGACTCAATTTATCAGATATTAATATATCATTAAAAAATAATAATCATGAAGTTCAGGACATTAATAATGCGGTTGTTAATTATCTTGAGCCATCGGTCGAATGCAATAAGATCATACGATTCCTGAATGACTCTGATAACATTAATGACTTTATAGAAGGCATTGAACCTAGTGGTTTTTTAGGAAAAAAAGAAAATATCGCAATAATAGGTAATATTATTGGTAGAGTTTATTCTAAAATAGAATTTTATGAAGTTGAGGGGGCTCTTGATGATGACTATACATTTCCATTCATCAAAGTCACTCTTCCGGATGGTGTAGAATACTCCTGCCTTGAAATGGGTTCCGGTGAGTATTTGTGCATGTATATTTTTTGGTTTATAAATTGGATAGAAAAAAATTCAATCCTGCTTATTGATGAAATTGAAAATTGTATATCAGTATATAGCCAAGAGTATTTGATGGATTACCTTGCGCATGTGTCCTCGCAACGAGGCATTTGGATTTTGCTCTCTAGTCACTCTGAAACAATTTTAAGTAAAGTAGGTATTAAAAATGCAAGGCTAATTTCTAATGTTAGTAACGTTGGTATTAGCGTAGTTTCCCCAAAACATGAAAGAAAATATTTTACAGCGTTAGGTATCAAGCCTAGAAAGAAAGGCATTTTCATTGTTGAGGACAAGTTTTCATATATGTTTCTTAAAGGCATGTTGAATCGTGCTGCTTCTGATATTGCTTATGATTATCATATAGTTAGTTTTCAGGATGGTGAGTCAGATATCGAAAAAGTAGTAAAACATTTTAACCCTCATAAAAAAATTAATTTTGATTTATTAGCTGTGTTTGATGCAGATATGCGTGATAAAATATCGAAACTTATAGGGAAACAAATCCCCGTAGTTTCTTTACCATCAATTGATGGATTAAACCCAGAACAGGAACTATGGAATGTTTTATCTAAAGGAGTCGATAACGTAGCTCTGCTTTTAGGCACTAAACCTGATGATCTATTACAATATTATGAACAATGTGGATCTTTAGATCATCATGATAGATTCATGCAATTGGCTAATTATCTTAATGTTAATGAAGAAACATTATTTAATTATATATTTTCCATTTGGTATTCGGAAAATAAAAACCTTGTTAATAAATTCATTTTTTGCATCTTTAACTCTTGTTATCACCTAACGAGAGAGGAAATTGATTTGCTTGCAAAGGAAATGGAGTTAGAGGGAATACCGTTGGATGAAAACCTTAACAAAAAAATGCTGTTCGATGGCAAAGATTTATTATTTTTAGAATAGTGTATAACTTCCATTAAACAGATAAGGTATAGGAAGATTACAATCCTATACCTTATGTAAGCATTATATTCCTAAAGTAAAGTCTTTAAGATTTCGATAGTTCCTCACCCCAGATATACCATCCTCAACATGTGCCGCCCAAACCTTAATCATGTCCTTCTGTGGTATCTGCGGGTAAAGCATCTTCAATACCAATTCTGTGGCTTGTAGTGTTTCCCCCAGCCATGTAATTTTATCCAGCACCAACGAGCCATCTAACTTCCGACTATCTCGCTCAGGAGAATAACGAAACTCACTCTCCACCGAGCGGAAAAATGCTAGCCGGGCAGCAATATTGGGTGTAATCCCAGTATACCCTTTAAGCTTTTTAAGCTGTTCTTCAGTCTGACGACTAAGCGCCATTCGATTCGGGAGCATCAGATAGCCTCCTTAGTTAATTCCCAGAAATAACCAGGTTTCAGCGTTGATGATTTAGTATGTGCATTAAACACAATCTCATAAGCATGAGAGATATCATCACGCAACTGATCAACAAAATAACGTTCATCTACTTCAGTATCGGTAGAAAGCAACACAACTTGATGACTGGCTTCAGGGAAGTAGTGATTAATCAATTTATCTCGATGTTGAGAGTCCAGACGACCCAATGGTGTATCAATGATCACTGGTAAATCACGGCCAGAGGTTTTCGCCAGCGCCTCAAGAATAGCAATTGCATAAATCTGCTTTTCACCAGCAGAAAGCAACTTACGGTTAATCACTGAGCCATTCTCATCAATTAATTCAACATCAAACGTTTGAGGGTTTATGTGTGCGCTAAGTTGTAAATCCTCTTTACGAGCTAACTTACGGTAAGCAAGCTCAAAGTTTGTAGACAGTGTTTTCACTCGAGCCTGTGTTAATACATCACTGTAGCGATCGAGTAAATTTATCGTTTCCTGAGCATTCTTAAACGCACTACTATAGCTGTGCTGATAACGAGCGGCATCATGCGCTTTTTGAATCTGGCGAACACAATCCAGTTGCTGCTGTTTCGTGCGTTTAGCATCTTCCAGCAATGTCCGATATTTCTGCAATTGGGCTTCGCGCTGCCTATCCAAGTCACGTAATTTTTCAAAGAGATCCATCAGCTGATCATCTTCAGGAGCACGGGCAATATTAGCAGCCGCTTGTTCTAACTGTTGTTCAATCTCAGATAACTGTGTGCGATAAAGTTCAAAACGCTGCCATGCTCTTTTACTATCTATCTCAATAGACTGTTGAAGCATACCTGCTTCACGCTCAGAGATATCAAAGAGCAAATCACCTTTTGGTTTCGTTGCCATATAATCTTTTAGATTATCGGAAATCGCTTCCGCTGCTATTTTGCCAGTCCCTGCAGAACGAAATGCAATATCATTTCTGAGTTGCGTTAAAAACTGGCTCAGCTCTTTTTCAAAGCTTTTTGCCTGTTTAATCTGCGTTTCATCAGCAATTTGTTGCAACAAACGAGACAAAATAGTGGGCGCAAGCGCATAAGGTAGCGAGCCATCGCATTCTTGTCTCAGTGCTTTTTCCAGATGTTCTTTATCTTTTAGCAGCGTTTCGACTTTCTGTTTTTCCTGCGCTTTAGTCTGGGCAAAAGCGCCCCCCTGAGCATTTAGCAAGCCTTCATAACGGGTTATATCTTTAGACAGAAACTCAATCCGCGATTTGGCAAAATCGGCGCTTTCTAGCAGTGCTTCTGTCTGGCAGGCTAATTCTTTACTCTGTTTTTCAAGCTCTGCAATCTGTTGTTGCTGAGAACTTGCTAGCTGGCTGGATTGCTGACGCTTAATAAAAATCATTAAATCGTTACGCAGTTTAGAGATGAGATCCAGCCCCAATAAGCGTCGTACGGCAGTACGTAAAATATTACCGGATTCGTCCTCAGCAAGTTCTGCAATTTTCTCGCCATCGAAAAAGAACAAATCAGCAATGCCATGCGGAATTAACTCATTTAGAAATCCCTGACACTGATCGTAATCCAGCTCACTGAGTGGCTGCCCATCCTGTTGCAAAGAAAGGCGGTCCCTCTTCCCCTTTTTCCAAGTTCGCGTAACGGTAAATTCGGCCTCATGACCGCCTTTATTATAGGTAAACGTCAGTTCTACAGATGCTTCTTCCGGCTGCTCAATATAGTACGCGCCGTTATGAATCAATGCGCTGAGTTGTTCGATATACTCTTGCTGTTGAGTCGCTAGTCCAAACGCCAGTCGGCCATACAACGCTATGCGGATCGCCGATAGGATAGACGTTTTCCCTGCGCCGTTTAAACCACCAAACAGCACAATAGGTCGTGGATTCAAATCATGCGGACGCTTTCTGGGTGCCAGATCAATAGTATGTGTACCGTTAAATACCCGGAAATTATGTAATACCAGCTGTTTAATGAGCACGTTATTTATCCTCCCCAATCAGTAACGAGGATTCACTGGCATCAACAATTCTGCGCTGTAAAACCTGAAGTTCAGCTTCCAGCTTTGTAAGCTCTTCCTGATGAATATCCCGTTCAACTCGATTTTGCAGATTGACTTGTTGTTGCTCAATTTCTTCGAGAGTGCCCCAGTCCTGCTTCAAGATCGTGCCAAGTTTATCAAAAATCCCCTGACGACGGCTTAAGCCTTCCATTGAAACTTCCAGCTCAATGAGTTTCATCACCATTTCAGGCACAACGTCAAACCCCTGCGCTATCTGCACCAACAGATCTGCATCGCTGGCATCAAAGCGCGACTGATCGTCTACCACCCAGTCTAAATCCTGCTGATACACTTCGCGGTAAATCCCCGGTAGCGTGTCATACCAGTCTGGCTCATTAGGATCTTTCAACCACTCTTGACGAATCGCATGTAGCTCTGGTTTGGTAATTAACGTAATGGTATGGCCTTGAGCATTTAAATCGCGCTCAATCTCCAGCAATTCTTTGAGCCATTGCTGACGGTATTTTAGCCAGTAAGGACCTGGAACATGCTTACGCTCAGCCCCCGGCTCATCACTTTCTTTAGCGTACTGATAGCTCACCTTACCAGTACGGCGCTTATAGTTTCGAAACGTGTCTTTATTCACCGGATCGGTGGTAAATGCCAGCAGATCGCGATATTTCAGCAACGGAGACATCCATTCTTCGCCGTTTTTGATCAGACTTTCCATCGCTTTATCTTTAGTGACAACGGTACAGGTCCAACAGCCAAAACGCGAATTACCGCAGGAAGGAGTACTATCATCAATTACGAGAGGGCATTCCCCCTGTGCGGAAGAATCCATATACAGCGTCCACAGAGGACGGTTGTTTCCACCCCACGGGCTTTCCCATTCGTCGATATCTTCGGGTGCATAGCGGAACGCGCCGCGCAGTAGCTTCCAGACATCTTCTACATCCCAGGTATCAATGGGGGTATAGATGAACGCGTTTGCCAATGTGGTATGCCGGGCAAGGCGTGATCCATCAATCTTGTGCTTTGCGATTACCTGCGCACGAGAAGCACTTTCACTACTGCGCGAACCAAGTACGACGATGACTTCATCAAACTGGCTGACCTTATCTTTAATAAAGTCACTCACCGGATTGATTTTCATGCGCTCAGTGCACCAACGGAAACTACGAGTTGGAGCCGGATAACCTTTCCCCAGCAAATTGACCCAGAAGGTTTCATTCGTTTTAGGCGTTACCGCGTGTTGAGTGATCGGCAAGCCGTTACGCTTCGCTCCCGCCTCAATCTGCAACATCGTTTTCTTAATCAGATCCACGACTACCGGCGTTTCGACCAGCGTATCGGACGACACCACAAAAACATCTTTGCTGCGCATTTCCGGGGGCAGGCCGAGCAAGGCCAGATACACTAGCGTGATCACAGCGGAAGAATCTTTCCCACCGCTGTAGCCAATCACCCACGGACGCTTATCCGCACAATAAATTCGTTGAACCTCAGCAACATATTCGGCCAGAGGTCGTCCAGCGAACTGTTCCTGATTAATAAAATCTTCGTATTCGGCCAAATCATAGGCCTGAACTAATTTACTCATGAGACAACCATTTGAGCTTCAAGCTCCTGTTCTTCAGGAGTGAGGGGAATTGAGAGTGCGGTTTTTAGCGCATTGCAAGTTAACTGGATCGCGGTACTGGTTTTACTCAGCTTGCCATGTTGCATCGCACGCTTGATGAGGTCCGGATTGTTTCTACGCCAGTTAAATGTTTTGAGCGCGGCTATTTTCTCCGGCCATTGCTCAGGATAATCCGTCAGCAGGGTATATCCCAGTTGCCCAAGTGCCTGCAATCCAATGCCATGAGCGTGAACATAATCTTGTCGCAACTGAACCGGTGAAACTTCCTTTTTAGCCGCTAATTGCCAATCAGGCATTACACTAAAAATAGCCAGCCAATATTGGGTAGCAATGTGGGTGCATTCCTCAAAGTTATCCTCTTTGGGATCTTTGCCCAACAATGCGCGAGTAGCTTGCTTAATGCTGCTCAACGTAAATAGTTTATTCGACCGCTGGCTAATGCCAGATTTTTCCAGTTCCGTCATCCCAACAAACGGCTCTACTGACATTGCCAGATAACGCGCCAGATTCGAACAGGCATCGCGATGATCGTATAGCGACGCCAGCGATGGGCTGGGGCGAATGGCGTATTTATTCAGATCGGCGAACATCTGCTGGCTACGCTTTAAGCCTTCATCGACAAAGAACAACACCGGGATATTATCCTGGCCCAGCTCCGGTCGAGCGTCTAAAGCGTCTTCAATCGCTTTACGGCGATGTTGTCCATCATTGATTAGAATTTGCGCATCCATTGGTACACACAACGTCCCCAGGTTGTTAGAACCTGGAAACTCATCAAATTGAACGTCTACGGCAATGGAAGCCGTCAGAGCTGAAAACACATAATCTTTAGGGTTTTCCAACAAATAACGTACCATCTCGGGAATGCGCGATTTATTTAGCGTGCGCTGAGCGCGTAATTCCGGTGGCACATCATTTTCATCAAAACTGAATATTTTCGGGATGATACGCATCGGGCATGTGGCGATATAGAAAGGGCGACCAGCCTGAATGCCACGTATAGCCGGAAACGAGTAGCAGTAATCCGCATCAATATTAGCCATACTTTAATCCATCCAATGTATGTGTGAATCTGATGACGTGATATTTTACGTAATCCCCTTTGTGACATACAGCTTTTTTGACGTAATTTTTTGCGTACCAACATCCATTTTCCGTTGAAAAAAATGATTCGCCCAAATTTCTTTCTTCCCATCTTGAATCGAAAATTTTTTTTCATAACAAAATCATATAGATAAGAATGTAAAAAGGTATTTTAAAATCAAAAACACACTCAGAGGGAGTAAGAGTCATCAATGATTAACAAACGCGGAGGTGATCCCAGAAGAAAATGGACACAAAAAAAGCCGCCCTTGAGCGACTTGATTGTATCTTTTGGTGCCGAAGGCCGGACTCGAACCGGCACGTATTTCTACGGTTGATTTTGAATCAACTGCGTCTACCGATTTCGCCACTTCGGCACTGAAGGGGATGCGGAAACGTTCTGGATTATACCTGTCGGCAGCGGTCATGCAAGCGACAGCGTGTCGTCATTGCGCTAAGTGTTGAAAAAAACAGCGCTATCCTGCGCAGCGTCAGCTTTTACCACCGTTCCGGGGCGCAACTGCCACCAGCACCTCCTCTCACAACCCCCACAACCCCAACTCCACCTGCCAGCCACTCCCCTTTCCCCCTTTATCCCCCAAACCCCACTCAAAATCATCTCAAATTGTTCTCACATCACTCTCACCCGCATACCTCAACACAACCCAACGCTCCCCACCCATCCCCAATATCCACTCCCCAACTATTCCCCCAATCCCAACCTCCACCATTCCCATATATTCCAGAAAGTTTTAGCAAATGCCTTTTAGTTATTCATCCGCTCCGCGGCAAAACATTAATTTCATCAATATTTTTATAACTTTACATTAATGAAAAGTTTTCTTTTTGCCGTTTATTCCAGGATTTTCCTCAGGCGTGAAGGGTTCCGGTAAACACTATTTTTACTAGTCGCTGTACGAGTCTTGATGGACATATTCACTCGATGAATTAACTCAGGAGAATACTTGTGACGACGTTAAAACCTTTGCTGGCCCGCAACCGCAGCTGGGCGCTGCAGAAGTGTCAGCATGATCCGGACTATTTCGAAAAATGGATCGACGGGCAGAGGCCCCACTCGCTGTGGATCGGCTGCTCCGACAGCCGCGTGCCCGCCGAGGTGCTCACCGGCAGCCAGCCCGGCGAGCTCTTTGTCCACCGTAATATCGCCAACATGCTCGATCCCGCCGACGACAACGTCATGAGCGTCCTGCAGTATGCCCTCCACTACCTTGAGGTGGAGCGGGTGGTGCTCTGCGGCCACTACGGCTGCGGCGGCGTGCAGGCGGCGCTCTCTCTGCCCACCCTGCCGCTGGCGCAGGAGTCCTCGGCGCTGGCTCGCCGCATCGGCCAGCTGCGCCACACCCTGCATCACGAAATTGCGCAGATCGCCGATGACTGTTGTATTGCGGCCTCCCCCGGCGCCAGCACCAGCGCCAGCGCCAACGCGGAGCGTTCTCGCCATGCGCTGGACGCCCTGGTGGAAGCCAACGTTCGCGCCCAGTTCGCCCGTCTGCTGGAGAGTGAACCGGTGCAGACGGTGCTCGCCAGCGGGCGACCGCTCAGCCTGCACGGCTGCGTCTACGATCTGGCTTCCGGCCATTTAACCACCCTCGTCGAACACCTCTCACCGCAGGAGCACGCCCCATGAACACGCTTCGTCAGGACTCTCTCGCCGGCATTGTCGTCTTCCTTGTCGCCCTGCCGCTGTGCCTCGGCATCGCCCAGGCCAGCGGCTTACCGCCCTTCGTCGGCCTGCTGACCGGCATTATCGGCGGCCTGGTCGTCACCGCTCTCAGCCCCTCCCGCTTCGCCGTCAGCGGCCCCGCCGCCGGACTGGTCACCATCGTCGTCGCCGCCATTGAATCCCTGGGTTCCTTCTCCCTCTTCCTGATGGCGCTGGTGCTGGCCGGCGTGCTGCAGCTGCTGTTCGGCATCCTGCGGGCCGGGCGCTTTATCTCCCTCGTTCCCGCCAGCGTCATCAAAGGCATGCTGGCGGCGATCGGCATCCTGCTGATTATGCAGCAGATCCCCGTTGCGCTCGGCAGCGCAGAAGAGACCGGGCTCGTTGATATCGTGAAGGGTAACGCCACCTTCTCCCTCAGTGCTATCGCCGTCGCCGCGGGCGGCCTGCTGGTGCTATGGCTGTGGGGTTCGCCGCTTATCCGCCGGGTGAAGAGCCTGCGCTGGATCCCCGGGCCGCTGATCGCCGTCCTGCTCGGCTGCGTGACCACCCTGCTGCTGACCCATTTTGCGCCGCAGCAGCTGGCCGCTCTGCCGCGTATTACCCTGCCGGCGTTCGGCAGCCTCGGCGAGCTGCTGGGCGAGCTGGAGTCTCCCGCATGGAGCGCGTGGCGCAATCCGTCGGTGTGGGTGGTGGCGGTGACCCTGGCGCTGGTCGCCAGCCTCGAAACCCTGCTCAGCCAGGAGGCGCTGAAAAAGCTGCGCCCGCAAAATCCGCCGCCTTCGCCGAACCGCGAAATGGTCGCCCAGGGCGTCGGCAACCTGCTCTCCGGCGTGCTGGGGGCGATGCCGATCACCGCGGTGATCGTCCGCAGCTCGGTGAACGTCAGCAATGGCGCGCAAAGTAAACTGTCGATCTTTATCCACGGCGTGCTGCTGCTGATCTGCGGCCTGTGGTTCAGCGGCCTGCTAACCTTAATCCCGCTCGCCAGCCTCGCCGCCGTGCTGCTGTATACCGGCTATAAGCTGGCGACCCCGCGGCTGTTCATCGAGCAGTTCCGCCAGGGGGCGGCGCAGTACGTCCCGTTCCTCGCCACCATCGGCGGGATTATCGCCTGCGGCATGCTGGCGGGGATCGGGATTGGTCTTGCCACCCAGATGGCATTCAGCCTCTGGCGCAGCCATCGCCACTCGCTGCAGCTGGCGCGCTACGATGACCACTACGTGCTGCGCATCCAGCAGAATCTGACCTTTATGCACAATCCGCATCTGCTGGCCCTGCTGGCGAAAATTCCGGAAAAGAGCGTGGTGATCGTCGAGCACGACAGCGTCGGCTATCTCGACCCGGACGTGCGGGCGGTGCTGGATGATTTTGCCGAGAACGCCCCGCAGCGCGGCATCCGCCTTAATCAGTGGCCGCTGGCCAGCCGCTGACCTTAACGGGCGGCTGGTCCGCCCGCTGCGCGACCCCTCCGATTGCCAAGCGCCGGGGAATACCATGCTCTACACTTTCTGGGTTATCACGCCAACCCCAAGGAAATGAACATGAGCATCATTAAAAGCTACGCCGCCAAAGAAGCGGGCGCCGATCTGTCGCTGTGGGAATACGATGCCGGCGAGCTGCAGCCGGAAGATGTCGAAGTTGAAGTGGAATACTGCGGGATCTGCCATTCAGACCTGTCGATGATCGACAACGAATGGGGAATGTCGAGCTACCCGCTGGTGGCCGGTCACGAGGTGATTGGCCGGGTGGCGGCGCTGGGCAGCGCGGCGCAGGATAAAGGGCTGAAGATTGGCCAGAAGGTCGGCATCGGCTGGACGGCGCGCAGCTGCGGCCATTGCGACGCCTGCATCAGCGGCAACCAGATCAACTGTCTGGAAGGCTCGGTGCCGACCATTCTCAACCGCGGCGGCTTCGCCAATAAGTTGCGCGCCGACTGGCAGTGGGTGATCCCCCTGCCGGAGAGCATCGATCTGGCGTCCGCCGGCCCGATGCTGTGCGGCGGCATCACCGTCTTTAAACCGCTGCTGACCCACCACGTCACCGCCACCAGCCGCGTCGGGGTGATCGGCATCGGCGGCCTCGGCCATATCGCCATTAAGCTGCTGCGGGCGATGGGCGCGGAAGTGACCGCCTTCAGCTCCAACCCGGCGAAAGAGCAGGAAGTGCTGGCGATGGGCGCCGATCGCGTGGTGAACAGCCGCGATCCGGAAGCCTTAAAAGCGCTGGCCGGTCAGTTTGACCTGATCATCAACACCGTGGCGGTGGACCTCGACTGGCAGCCGTACTTCGAAGCCCTGGCCTACGGCGGCAACTTCCATACCGTCGGCGCGGTGATGAAGCCGTTCCCGGTGCCGGCCTTTACCCTTATCGGCGGCGACCGCAGTATCTCCGGCTCGGCGACCGGTAACCCGTCCGAACTGCGCAGGCTGATGAAGTTTGCCGGGCGCAGCAAAGTGGCCCCGACCACCGAGCTGTTCCCGATGTCGCAGATTAACGAAGCGCTGAAGCACGTTCGCGAAGGCAAAGCCCGCTACCGCGCGGTGCTGAAAGCCGACTTCTGATCCTTCTCTCCCGCCGGGCGGCCCGCTCGCCCGGCGTTTTCCCCGTCGCTTCATCAAACCGTCATCTCCCCGCCATGCCTCTGTAGTCATTGCTTCCCACAATCCGGGCTTCGATAAATGGCTGAACGAGATGCGCGTCACCATGAGAAATACCTGGCTTCCCTGGCTGATCCTGTCGCCTTCCCTGCTGTTTTTACTGCTGTTTACCTGGTTCCCGCTGGGGCGTTCGGTGTATGACAGCCTGTTTGATACCCGCATGGCCAGCGACGGCGCGCAGTACGTCGGCCTGGATAACTTCGTCCGCCTGTTTGCCGATAACGTCTTCTGGCAGTCGCTGGGCAATAATCTGCTCTATATCCTGCTGACGGTAGTTCCCGGGGTGACGCTCGCCCTGCTGCTGGCGGTCGCCCTCAGCGAGAACCATCGCGTCAACCGCTGGCTGCGCACCGCCTTTTTCTTCCCGATGATTATCCCGATGGTCAGCGCCGCCGCGCTGTGGCTGTTTATCTTTATGCCCGGCCTCGGCCTGCTCGACCACTATCTGGCGAAGCTGTTCGGGCCGATGAACAACAACTGGCTGGGGCGCAGCAACAGCGCGCTGCTGGCCCTGGCGCTGATCGGCGTATGGAAGTTCGCCGGCTACTACATGCTGTTTTTCCTCGCCGGGTTGCAGAGCATTCCGGCCTCGACGCGGGAAGCGGCGCTGATGGAGGGGGCTACCCGCACGCAGGTCTTTTTTAAGGTCACGCTACCGCTGCTGCGCCCGACCCTGAGCTTTGTGATCACCACCGCGCTGATCTACTCCATCACCCAGATCGACCACGTGGCGGTGATGACCCGCGGCGGGCCGGACAACGCCACCACCGTGCTGCTCTATTACATCCAGAATCTCGCCTGGGATACCCACGACCTCGGCAAAGCCTCCGCCGCCACCTTCCTGACCCTGGCCGGGCTGTTCGCCTTCTCGCTGATTAACCTGAAACTGCTGGAGAAAGGAGCCCACTATGAGCGCTGACATCTCGCCGCTGCTGGTCCGCACGCCCGCCGCCGCCCGTCCGCTGTGGCTGCGCCTGCGCCGCTCGTCGCCCTTTACGCTGACGGTATTAATGTGCTGCCTGGCGCTGCTGTGGATCAGCCCGTTTATCTGGATGCTGGCCACCTCGTTCAGCGCTACCACCTTCGGGGAAGATATGGCCTCGCTGCTGCCCCGCCTGCCGCTGACCCTCGATAACTTCCGCGACGCCTGGAACAGCGCCGACTGGCTGAGCCTGTACGCCAACACCCTTATCTTCACCTTCGGCACCTTCTTCGTGCAGCTGTTGACCATCACCACCGCCGGGTACGTCTTCGCCTGCCACGAGTTTCGCGGCAAGCCGACGCTGTTTCTCCTGTTCCTGGTGCAGCTGATGATCATGCCGGTAGTGATGATGGTGCCGAACATGCTGACCCTGAAAACCTTCGGCCTGCTCAACACCCTCACCGGGGTGATGATGCCCTACTTCACCTCAGCGTTCGGCGTGTTCCTGATGCGTCAGGCGTTCCTCGCCATCCCGAAAGAGCTGGAGGAGGCGGCGCTGATGGAGGGCTGCCGCTGGTGGCAGGTGCTGTTCCGCGTGCTGCTGCCGATGTCCTGGCCGTCGGTGCTGGCCTTCGCCACCGTCAGCATTACCTACCACTGGAACGAGTACCTGTGGCCGCTGATGATGCTCAACGATCCCGATAAGCAGGTGCTGACCGTCGGGCTGGTCTCCTTCGCCATGGGCGCCGAATCCGGCGGCCAGTGGGGCACCATCGGCGCCGGGACGCTGATGGTCTGCCTGCCGCTGATGCTGGCGTTCATCCTTTTTCAGAAACAGTTCCTGCGGAGCTTCGGCTTCTCCGGGATCAAATAAGGAGTGATTCATGCTGTTAGCACACATTTCCGATACCCATTTCCGCAGCCGCGGCGAGAAGCTGTACGGCTTTATCGACGTCAATGCCGCCAACGCCGACGTGGTCTCCCAGCTTAACGCGCTGCGCGAGCGCCCGGACGCGGTGGTGGTGAGCGGGGATATCGTCAACTGCGGCCGCCCGGAGGAGTATCAGGTGGCCCGCCAGATCCTCGGCAGCCTGAACTATCCGCTGTATCTGATCCCCGGCAACCACGACGACAAAGCCCATTTTCTGGAGCATCTTCACCCGCTGTGCCCGCAGCTGGGCAACGATCCGCAAAATATGCGCTATGCGGTGGATGATTTCGCCACCCGCCTGCTGTTTATCGACTCCAGTCACGCCGGCACGTCAAAAGGCTGGCTGACCGACGAGACCATCAGCTGGCTGGAGGCGCAGCTGTTCGAGGGCGGCGACAAACCGGCAACGGTGTTTATGCACCACCCGCCGCTGCCGCTGGGCAATGCGCAGATGGACCCGATCGCCTGCGAAAACGGCCACCGTCTGCTGGCGCTGGTGGAGCGTTTCCCGTCGCTGACGCGCATCTTCTGCGGCCATAACCACAGCCTGACCATGACCCAGTATCGCCAGGCGCTGATCTCCACCATCCCCGGCACCGTCCATCAGGTGCCGTACTGCCACGAAGACACCCGGCCCTATTACGACCTCTCCCCGGCCTCGTGCCTGATGCACCGTCAGGTCGGCGATCAGTGGGTGAGCTACCAGCACTCGCTGGCCCACTACGCCGGCCCCTGGCAGTACGACGAAAACATCAGTTGCCCAACGGAAGAGCGCTAACCGCCATGCTCAGTCTGCAAAACATCAGTAAACGTTTCGACGGCAAACCGGCGCTCAGTGCCCTGTCGCTGGATATTCACGAAGGCGAATTCGTGGTGCTGGTCGGCCCGTCGGGCTGCGGGAAAAGCACCCTGCTGCGCCTGCTCGCCGGGCTGGAGCCGGTCAGCGAAGGCCAAATCTGGCTGCATGATGAGAACATCACCGCCACCACGCCGCGCGAGCGCAACTTCGCGATGATCTTCCAGAACTATGCCCTGTTTCCGCATCTGTCGGTGCGCGACAACATCACCTTCGGCATGAAAGTGCGCAAGGAAGAGAAAAGCAGCTGGCAGCCACGGGTGGATAAAGTGGCGCAGATGCTGCAGCTGGAGGCGCTGCTTGACCGCAAACCGGCGAAGCTCTCCGGCGGCCAGCGCCAGCGGGTGGCGATGGCCCGGGCGATTGTGCGCAATCCGCGGCTGTTCCTGATGGACGAGCCGCTCTCCAACCTCGACGCCCGCCTGCGCAGCGAAGTGCGCGACAGCATTATGGCCCTCCACCAGCAGCTGAAAACCAGCACCATCTATGTGACCCACGACCAGACCGAGGCGATGTCGATGGCCGACCGCATCGTGGTAATGAACGGTGGCCACGTACAGCAGGTCGGGCGTCCGGAGTATCTGTATGCCAATCCGGCCAACCTGTTCGTCGCCGGATTTATCGGTTCGCCGGCGATGAACCTCTTGTCGCTGCCCTGCGTCGACGGAGCAGTACTGTTGGGAGAACAGCGCCATCCGCTGCCGCCGCGCCACCGGGATCAGACCCGCGTCTGGCTGGGCGTTCGCCCGGAACATATTACCGACCGCGTGGAGGAGGGCCATCTGCGCCTGCCGGCCACCGTTCTGCAACGAGAACTGATGGGAGCCGATTACCTGCTCCACGTCAGCACCCCGATCGGCACCCTGCGCTTTAGCCGCCGCCACCGCGGCACGGTGCCGGAGAAAGGCGAGTCGCTACTGGTCGGCTTCTCGCCTGCCGATGTGCATCTTTTTCATGCTGAGACCCAGCATAATTTACTGATGGAGTGTAATCATGTTTAAACCTCTTACGGTAGTCGCGGTTGGCCTCAGTCTTGCCCTGAGCGGCGCGGCGCTGGCAAAAGAGAAAATAGACTTCATGTTCCCGGCGCCGGTGGACGGCAAGCTGACCATGGAGATGACCCGCGTCATTAAGCAATTCAACGACTCGCAGCAGGATGTCGAAGTGCGCGGCATCTTCACCGGCAACTACGACACCACCAAGATCAAAGCCGAATCGGCGCAGAAGGCCGGCCAGCCGCCGGCGCTGGTGATCATGTCCGCCAACTTCACCACCGATCTGGCGCTGAAGGATGAGATCCTGCCGATGGACGAGCTGTTTAAATATGGCGATCAAAAGGCCGGCGATTTTCTGCAAAAGGAATTCTGGCCCGCGATGCATAAGAACGCCCAGGTGATGGGCACCACCTATGCGATCCCGTTCCATAACTCGACGCCGATCCTCTACTACAACAAGACGATGTTCGATCAGGCCGGGATCAAACAGCCGCCGCAGACCTGGGCCGAGCTGCTGGCCGATGCCAAAAAGCTGACCGACGAAAGCAAAGGCCAGTGGGGGATCATGCTGCCGTCGACCAACGACGACTACGGCGGCTGGATCTTCTCGGCACTGGTGCGCGCCAACGGCGGGAAATATTTTAACGAAGACTATCCGGGCGAGGTCTATTACAACTCGCCGACCGCCATCGGCGCCCTGCGCTTCTGGCAGGATCTGATTTACAGGGACAAGGTGATGCCGTCCGGGGTGCTGAACTCGAAGCAGATCAGCGCCGCGTTCTTCTCCGGCAAGCTCGGGATGGCGATGCTCAGCACCGGCGCGCTGGGCTTTATGCGCGAGAACAGCAAAGATTTTGAGCTTGGGGTAGCGATGCTGCCGGCCAAAGAGCAGCGTGCGGTGCCGATCGGCGGCGCCAGCCTGGTGAGCTTTAAAGGCATCAACGAGGCGCAGAAGAAAGCGGCGTATCAGTTCCTGACCTATCTGGTGAGCCCCGACGTGAACGGCGCGTGGAGCCGCTTTACCGGCTACTTCTCGCCGCGCAAGGCGTCATATGATACGCCGGAGATGAAGGACTATCTGCAGCAGGATCCGCGGGCGGCGATCGCGCTTGAGCAGCTGAAGTACGCCCATCCGTGGTACTCCACCTGGGAGACCGTGGCGGTGCGTAAGGCGATGGAGAACCAGCTGGCGGCGGTGGTCAATGATGCCAAAGTGACGCCGGAAGCGGCGGTTCAGGCAGCGCAGAAGGAAGCCGACGCGCTGATGAAACCTTATGTGGATAAGACCGCGCTGGCGGAAGTGAAGTGACGCTTTACCCGTCATCGTCACCCTCACCCTGGCCCTCTCCCTGAGGGAGAGGGGACGGTACAGCGCCGTGGTTAAGCCCTGAATCCGGGAGAGGGAACTGTCCGGCGCCGTGGTTGAGCCCTGAATCCGGGAGAGGGGACGGTACGGCGCCGTGGTTAAGCCCTGAGTCCGGTTGTGAAAGGAAAAAAAGCAGGCCATACCCGGTATGGCCTGAAAATGTCACAACGATTAGATCCCTGCCGTTTCGCGGATATATTTGCGCGCTTTGACGGCGTATTCGAAAGGATTGGCCAGAGCAGGATCCTGCTCGGCTTCCACCACCATCCAGCCTTTATAGCCAAAGTCGTCAAGCAGCTTGAACACCGGACGGAAATCGATCACCCCGTCGCCCGGGACGGT
>Ga0268256_1000767_pt1 | contig 23409 bp, 17 predicted proteins | sample AgamicAtAmrz_FD_200247 | JGI IMG/M metagenome (GOLD analysis project Ga0268256, IMG submission 200247) | Agave microbial communities from Guanajuato, Mexico - At.Am.rz (v2) (version 3) | ecosystem: Host-associated > Plants > Roots > Rhizosphere | place: Guanajato, Mexico | collected 2012-06-07 | reverse complement strand
CAAGTTCACCGTGCCGCTGCGTTCCAGCCTGCGTTCGGCGGGCATCCTGCTGAATTACGAAAGCGACAAGCGTCCCGTGGTGCACGTCTTTTTTATCGCGCCGGGCTACTGCTACGTCGGCTACTCGCTGCCGCAGAACAACTCCCCGTTCTTTATGGGCATTCCACGGCTGAAGTTCCCGTCCGACGCGCCAAGCCGCTCGACGTTAAAGCTGGAAGAAGCGTTTCACGTTTTTGTACCGGCCGACGAATGGGAAGAACGCCTGGGCAGCGGCCTTTATGCGGTCGATTTGGGCGCCTGTCCCGGCGGCTGGACTTATCAGCTGGTGAAGCGCAGCATGATGGTGCACGCCGTTGATAACGGCCCGATGGCGCCGAGCCTGATGGATACCGGGCAGGTTTTCCACCATCGCGAGGACGGCTTTAAATATCGCCCGACGCGCAGCAACATCTACTGGCTGGTATGCGATATGGTGGAAAAACCGGTACGCGTGGCTAACCTGATGGCCGACTGGCTGGTGAACGGCTGGTGCCGTGAAACCATCTTCAACCTCAAGCTGCCGATGAAAAAGCGCTATGAAGAAGTCTCACAAAACCTGGCGATGATCGACGAAAAGCTGAAGGCCAACGGCATCAACGCGCAAATTCAGGCGCGCCAGCTTTATCACGATCGCGAAGAAGTTACCGTGCATATTCGCCGCATCTGGGGCGCGACGCCAGGACGCCGCGACGAGCGCTAAAGAGAGTCCGGGCCGCAGACCGCTGTCAAAAGACAGGCGGCAATGAAGTTGCCGCTATGTCCGTTATCAACGTCAGGCCCGGGACGCGCGCTTGCCTTTACGGCAGCCGCAGATCCTTCAGGTTGCCGGCCAGATGCAGATCGGTTTTCAGTGTCGCCACCTCGCGGCAGAGATGCGCCATCTCCTGCTGCTGCTCCAGCTTCTTGCGCCATTTATCCGCCACTTCCGGCAGCCGCTCGTAAATCGCCGCCAGCGAGCCGTAGGTTTGCAGCAGCTCTGCCGCGCTTTTCGCGCCAATGCCCGCCACGCCTGGGATCTTACTGCTGCTGATACCGGCCAGCCCCCAGTAATCCGTCAGCTGCGCGGGCGCTACGCCAAACTCCTTTTCAATAAACGGCAAATCCAGCCAGCGCTTCTGAAAGTAGTCGCGGATTTGAATATTTGGTGCCAGCAGCTGGCAGTAGCCCTTATCGGTCGACACTATGGTTGCCTGATGGCCGCTGTCGGCAACCTTTACCGCCAAAGTGGCGGCCAGATCGTCCGCCTCTTCGCCCGGCGCGTGCCAGCAGGCCACGCCCGCCGCCTCAAACGCCGCCCGGATCTGCGGCATCTCTGTTTTTAACGTGTCCGGCATGGGCGCGCGTCCGGCTTTATAGTCCGGCAGGCGCTGATGACGCCAGCCTTCGTGGCGATCGTCGTCGTCAAACACCGCCACCGCATGGGTCGGCTTGCTGTGCAGGATAAGCTGTTGCACAGCATGGATACAGGTTTCCTGGCAGGGAGAATCCTGCACGGCGTGGATGCGACGAATCAGATTCAGCGCATCAATAATCAACAGATGAATAGTCATAGTGGATACTGAGCGGCACGGCTGCCGCTCCGCTGAGGATTACTTAATGATTTCGTAGCAGGGGATGTAGGCCGTTCCCGGCAGCTTCATGCGGTGCTGGGCAACAAATCCCTGTAACAAATCGTCCATGCGGCGCATGATTTCTGCATCGCCGTGTATCTTATACGGGCCTTGTTCCTTAATCGCTTTGATCCCAGGCTCCTTGACGTTGCCCGCCACAATGCCGGAGAACGCGCGGCGCAGCGAGGCCGCCAGCTGTTCGGCAGGCTGATTGGGATAAAGATTAAGATTGGCCATATTTTCGTGCGTGGGCATAAACGGCACCTGCAAATTCGGCGCGATGCGGATTGACCAGTTAAAGCTATAGGCGTCGCCCGTCTCGCGCCGATGCTCTTTCACCTTCGGCATAGCGTTTTTCATCAGGCGCGCCACTTCCGCCGCATCATCGATAATAATGGTGTAGTGCTGACGCGCGGCTTCGCCCAGCGTGCTGACGATAAACTCATCCAGCACGCGGAAGTAATCGGCGCTCTCTTTCGGGCCGGTAAGGATCAGCGGCAGCACCTGATCGCGGTTCTGCGGATTCATCAGGATGCCCAGCAGATAGAGCAGCTCTTCCGCCGTACCCACGCCGCCCGGGAAAATAATGATGCCGTGGGCGATACGCACAAAGGCTTCCAGACGTTTTTCAATGTCCGGCATGATAATCAGTTCGTTGACCAGCGGATTCGGCGGCTCGGCGGCAATGATCGACGGTTCGGTCAGGCCGATAAAACGGCTCTCTTTGTAACGCTGCTGCGCGTGGCCCACGGCGGCGCCTTTCATCGGCGCTTCCATAACGCCCGGCCCGCAGCCGGTACAGATATTCAGCTCGCGCAGGCCCAGCTGCGAACCGACGTTGCGACAGTACTGATATTCCACGGCGTTGATCGAGTGGCCGCCCCAGCAAACCACGGTATTCGGCAGCTCGCCGACGTGCAGCGCCCTGGCGTTACGCAGCAGCGAAAACACCAGGTTGGTGATGCGCACCGAGTCATCCACGTCCTGCTGCTGAAAGCCGCTGTCAAACTGACCATTTACAAACAGAATGTCGCGCAGCACGGCAAACAGGTTGGCCTGTAGCGAGCGAATGATGCGACCGTCGACAAAGGCTTCCTCCGGCGGATTAATCAGCTCCAGCTTGACGCCGCGCTCGCGCCGCAGCACGTTGATGTCAAAGTTTTCAAAACGCGACAGCAGTTCATGGCTGCTGTCCGTCTGGCTGCCGGAGTTAAGTACGGCAAGGGAACAGTTGCGGAAGAGTTGGTAAAGGTCGCTGCTGGCGGTGCGCTTCAGCATATCGACTTCCAGTTGAGACAACAGATCCATGGAGCCTAATGGGCTGATATGTGTGATCAAATTAACTCCTTTACACCCGTCCGGGCGGTGGTCGCTCCCCATCAAAAGCCCGCCGGATAAACGGCGAGCGTGACGGCGAAAAAATGTTCCCGGGCACCCGATGCCCGCTTCAGATTAGCCTTCTTCTCAAACAGTTAACAACGTTATCGTGCGTTTATGCGCGACGGTACGCAAAGTGCTACTGGCGTACCAGCCTGGACAGGCCGGGTTTAAATGCGCCGTTGCTGCGCCAGGGATTGATATCCAGGCCGCCGCGACGGGTATAGCGGGCATAAACGCTCAGGCTTTCCGGCTGGCAGAAGCGCAAGATATCATTGAAAATGCGCTCAACGCACTGCTCATGAAATTCGTTATGGTGCCGGAACGACACCAGGTAACGCAGCAGCGCCTCACGCTGGATACGCGGGCCGCGATAGCTGATTTGCACTGAACCCCAGTCCGGCTGGTTGGTGATCAGACAGTTGGACTTCAGCAGATGGCTCACCAGTTTTTCTTCCACTACTTCCGGCTGCGTGGCCTGCTGGAGATAGTCGGTGCTGAAGGTATAGCTGTCGATCTTAATATCCTGCTCGTCAATGCAGTGGCCGCTGAAGTGGCCTATCGGCTGGCCTTCAATTTCCCGCAGCCGGAACAGCGCAACGCTGACCTCGCCCTGCGCGCAGGCGCTGAGGTCGCGCTCCAGCGTCGCCCGGACTTCGCCCCAGTCACCAAAGCGGGTCTGATTAAAGCTGTTAAGATAGAGCTTAAAGCTCTTGGACTCGATCAGGTTAACGCTGTGGGCATCCAGGCTGACTTCGCCAATCGCCACCTGCGGCAGGCCTTTGGCATTCAGCCAGGAGAGTTCGTACAGCGTCCAGATATCGGCGCCGTGGAAGGGCAAACTGTCAGGATAAAGCCCCAGCGGCTCACGGTTCATGCTTCTTGGCACCGCCTGGAGCAAAGAAGGCTGATACTGGTCGTGGTACTCTGTAGGTTTTCCTAACGTCAGGCCGCTCAGCGCCTGATGTGTATCTGAAGACATTGCATTACCTTATAGCCTGATATGACAGGTGAAGTGGTCAATCGTCTGCGGCCGGGAAGGCCCGGGCGACGCAACTAAAAACGTATAGCCTTAGTGTAACTCAGGCACCAGAGAGTGAAAAAAGAATGATTGATGAAACCTCCCGCGCCCTGGCTGATTTTACCCGCAACTATTGCGACCGGTGGGTCAGCGAATGCGGTCATCCGCCCGCCAGCAGCGAGCTGTATGGCGTTCCCTCGCCCTGCGTGCAGCAAACCGTTGGCGATGAGGTCTGGTGGCTACCGCAGCCCTTTACCCTCGCCAAAAACCTGGAAAACGTAGAGCGCGCGCTCGATTTACAAATTCAGCCTGCCGTCGTTGCCTGGTACACCTCGCAGTTTGCAGGCGATATGAAGACGCTGGTCAACGGCCAGCCCTGCACGCTGCTGCAAATATGGAGCGAAGACGATTTCGAGCGTATGCAGGAAAACTTGATCGGCCATCTGGTTATGAAGCGCCGTCTTAAACATTCGCCTACGTTTTTTATTGCTACCACACCATCCGAGCTGGAAATCATTTCCGTATGTAATTTGAGCGGGGAAGTGATTCTGGAAAAGCTGGGTACTAAAAAGCAGACGGTACTGGCCGCGAACCTGGAGCAATTCCTTGTTTCTTTACCGATTATTGATCCCTTAAGGTAAAGCGTCATTTATCTTGTGAGAGATCTCTTACAGAGTCTGTAAGAGATCGCTTTTATATCTTAAGAAAAAAAGGCGTTTTCTCCGGTAAAAGCAAAGCAAATCATAAAGTTGTTATAACGCTTTTCGTAAAAAAACCTGCCGGGGTCAAAAAAAAGTTTTCAGCCTATTGTTTGTCAGGTTCATTAAGGCAAACTTGATCCTGTCGCAAGGGATGGTGGCTTAAGGAACAAGCCGGTCGGTAGACTGAAAGCACCTGTTAAGGACTTCAGATCTGCGCAAGATATCTCAGGAGTGAGAAAAAGGGACACCTCCGGGAAGGAGAAACGTACTGCCGGAGAGCGGTAAGCCAGGATGCTCAGGGACATCGCCATTGACGGTGAAAGTGTAGGGAAAACTGCAGGACAAAGTTATCAGGGATGAGCAGGGAGCACTAAAAGTAGCTGGATTGCTGCGAACGAACCGGGAGCACTGTTTTTACAGTGCTCCCTTTTTTTCGTCCATACTTATCCCGTTGTCGGCGGTAATGCTATGCTTGCGACCCTTTAAAACTGACCAGGAGAGCTTAGATGAGCCGGGAACTTGAAATCCGCAATCGCCTGCAGGCTATTGAGCAGGCCTTACATGACGCCGGGCTGTGGCAAAACTGCGCGCCAAACGCCGAGGCGTTTGAAAGCACCGAGCCTTTTTGCGTAGATACCATGATGCCGATCCAGTGGCTACAGTGGGTTTTCCTGCCGCGTATGCAGGCGCTGCTGGATGCGCAGTCTGCTTTGCCGGTAAAGCTGGCTATCGCCCCTTATTATGAAGTGGCGCTGGAAGGTGCTATTCCGGGCCGCGCCAATCTGCTGCACATGCTGAACCAGCTTGATCAACTGTTCGAGCACGACGCCTGATGTTGGAGATCCTTTATCAGGACGAGTGGCTGGTCGCGGTGAATAAACCCTCAGGCTGGCTGGTGCACCGCAGCTGGCTCGACAGGCATGAAAGCGTTTTCGTGATGCAAACCGTGCGCGATCAGATAGGCCAGCACGTATTTACCGTTCATCGGCTCGATCGCCCCACGTCGGGCGTGCTGTTGATGGGCTTATCCAGCGAGGTCGCCCGCCTGCTTTCGCAGCAGTTTGAGCAGCACCAGCTGCAAAAAACCTATCATGCCGTGGTCAGAGGCTGGCTGGATGGCGAAGAAACGCTGGATTACGCATTAACTGAAGAGCTGGATAAGATCGCTGACAAGTTCAGCGAGCAGAATAAGGAACCGCAGCCTGCCGTGACCCACTGGCGCGCGCTGGATAAAGCGGAGCTGCCGGTGCCAGTCAGCCGGTACGATACCTCGCGCTATACGCTGATGGAGCTGAAGCCACAGACGGGCCGCAAGCACCAGCTGCGTCGGCATATGACCCATCTGCGCCATCCGATTATCGGCGACAGCGCGCACGGCGATCTGCGGCAGAATCGCAGCGCGGCACAGCACTTCGGCATGACGCGGCTGATGCTGCACGCCAGCGAACTGCGGCTGACGCATCCGGTAACGGGCGAGCCTTTGCTGCTGCGCGCGGGTCTGGACTCGGTCTGGCAGGGAATGATGGCGCAGTTTGGCTGGGAAGACGCTCTCCCCAATCTTCCCAGGGTTGAGTTTGCGGCATCTTGCCTGCAGGATAGCGGTTCAGACCAGGCAACGAGGAGATAAGCATGGCGCAAATAGGCATTTTTGTAGGGACGGTTTACGGTAACGCGCTGCTGGTGGCGGAAGAGGCGGAGCCTTTATTGACGGATGCCGGTCATCAGGTGGAAATTTTTGAAGATCCCACGCTTGAACAGTGGCAGCGTTACGCCGACGGCGTGGCATTGGTGATCACCTCGACCACGGCTCAGGGCGATCTGCCGGACAGCATCACGCCGCTGTTTTATGCTATCAAAGACAAGCTGGGCCATCAGCCCACTCTGCGCTACGGCGTGATTGCGCTGGGCGACAGCAACTACGATGATTTCTGCGGCGCGGGGAAAAAGTTCGATGCGCTGTTGCAGGAGCACTCGGCGAAGCGGGTCGGCGATGTACTGCTGATCGATGCTAACGACTATCCGGAGCCTGAAACGCTTTCTTCGCCGTGGGTTGAAGCCTGGCTGAAGCAGCTGGATTAATAGCCGGGCCTTCGCCTTAAAGGGAAGGCCCGCAGCATCAGGTAACCGGTGCCGGATTGAATACCGCCAGCGAGTTACGGATCCCCCAGCGGTCGGACCAGGTTTGTTTCCGGCCGCTGGCGATATCCAGGATCAGCTCAAACAGCCGCCAGCCTACCTGTTCTATGGTTTCCTCGCCCGTCGCAATCGTCCCCGCATTGATATCCATTAAGTCATGCCATCTTTCCGCCAGCGCGTTGCGCGTCGCCATTTTGATTACGGGAATAGCCGCCAGGCCGTAAGGCGTGCCGCGTCCTGTAGTAAACACCTGCAAAGTAATGCCGGAAGCCATTTGCTGCGTGCCGCAGACAAAATCACTGGCGGGTGTGGCGGCATAGATCAGGCCGCGTTTGGTGGGGCGCTGGCCTGGCGACAGCACCTCAACGATAGCGCTGCGGCCCGATTTGGCGATAGAACCCAGCGCCTTTTCCACCACGTTCGCCAGCCCGCCTTTCTTGTTGCCGGGCGAAGGGTTAGCGCTGCGATCGGTTTTGCCCATATTCAGATAGTCATCGTACCAGGCCATCTCTTCCAGCAGCCGCTGGCCGACTTCTTGTGTCGCCACGCGCGGCGTCAGCAGATGCACCGCATCGCGCACTTCGGTCACCTCGGAGAACATCACCGTCGCGCCGCAGCGCACCAGCAGATCGGAAGCGAAACCTACCGCCGGGTTGGCGGTTACGCCGGAAAAGGCATCGCTGCCGCCGCACTGCATACCGACGATCAGTTCCGCTGCCGGTACCGTTTCACGCTGGCGCTGGTTCAGGCGTTGCAGATGGCGTTCGGCAACCTGCAAAATATCGGCAACCATAGATTCAAAGCCAACATGCTTCTCATCCTGTAGGCGCACCACGTCATTATCATCCAGCGAAATCGCCTGTACGTCGGGCGTGCCTTCCAGCAGGCGCTCGGGTTGAAGTTTCTCACAGCCCAGGCCGACAATCATTACTTCGCCGCCGAAGTTGGCGTTCAGCGCCAGGTTGTGAATGGTACGGATCGGCACCACGGCGGCCGGCGCGTTGATCGCCACGCCGCAGCCGTAAAGGTGATTCAGCGCCACCACGCCATCGACGTTAGGATATTTTGGCAGCAATTCACGCTCAATAATCTGCACCACGTAATCGACCACGCCCGCCACGCAGTGCACGCTGGTAGTAATCCCCAGCAGGTTGCGCGTGCCCACGCTGCCGTCGGCGTTGCGATAGCCTTCAAAGGTGTAGCCTTCAAGCGGCGGCAGGGCGGGCGGCACATTGTTGGCCAGCGGCAGGCTGGCGAGATCCGGCGCTTCCGGCAACACCACCAGCGACTCGTCAATCCAGCCGCCGCGAGGAATATCGCGCACCGCATAACCAATCACTTCGCCATAGCGAATAATATCGCCGCCTTGCGCAATATCGTTTAATGCAACTTTATGTCCCTGGGGAATATGTTCTTTTAGTACCAGTCCGCATGAAAAAGTCGTACCAGCCTTTAATCCATTATTATTTACAACAATGGCGACGTTATCGTTTTCATGCACCTTTATATAAAGGGGAAGATCGTTTCTGGAAATGTTCATTGCTCGACAAGTCCTGAGATAAATGAATCGGCACGTTCTTTATTTTAAAGGTGGGTGAGAAGCGTTTTCGGGTGGAATTATTCTGCTGTTGGACAGTATAGAGAGGCTTCAGGCCGAAAACATTATGCAAATGTCCGACATGGCGCGGTAACAATCAGCGTATTTTCAGGCAAGAGTACAGGCGACAGTGAGGAGGCTCACAAAGAAAAAGGGAACGTGACCGCGCCCGCAGAACCCGCTGTTTCCGTGAGCCACTCCGCAACGAATTGGGCATATGCAAGAACATCTCTGGGTTTTTCCCGTTTTAATAGTGCTTTTTACCGGTGCTTTACCTGAGTGGCCTCCCTATACTTTTTAACAAACGGGACGAGAGCTTTGAACGTTGTGATTATTCTGCCACTTAATCGCTGTGTTTAACCTGACATCATTCTGATACCCAACGCGATGTGTATGCAGTCCAGAGTGAGTTTGCCTGACCGCTATATTTCAGGAGTGCATCATGGATTCAATCAGCAGTGCTGCGAGCACCGTGCAAAAAAGAACTAATGCTCGCTACTGGATAGTGGTGATGCTATTTATCGTCACCTCATTTAATTATGGCGACCGCGCCACTATCGCTATCGCCGGTTCGGCAATGTCGAAAGACATCGGGCTGGATCCGGTCGGGCTGGGCTATATCTTCTCCGCTTTCTCATGGGCTTACGTAATAGGGCAGATCCCCGGCGGCTGGCTGCTGGACCGGTTCGGCTCAAAGCGCGTCTATTTCTGGAGCATCTTCCTGTGGTCGCTGTTCACGCTGTTGCAGGGCTTTGTCGATCTGCTCAGCGGCTTCAGCATTATCGTCACGCTGTTTATGCTCAGGTTTATGGTCGGCCTGGCGGAAGCGCCTTCTTTTCCCGGCAACAGCCGCATCGTCGCCGCCTGGTTCCCCGCGCAGGAGCGCGGCACCGCCGTCGCTATTTTTAACTCGGCGCAGTACTTCGCCACGGTGATCTTCGCGCCGATCATGGGCTGGCTTACCTCCGAAGTCGGCTGGGCGCACGTGTTCTGGTTTATGGGCGGGCTGGGCATCATCATCAGCTTTATCTGGCTCAAAGTGATCCACGATCCGAACGACCATCCGGGCGTCAATAAAGCCGAGCTGGAATATATGGAGCAGGGCGGCGCGCTGATTAATATGGATATGAAAAAAGCCGAGCGTAAGGTCAGCTGGGCGGAGAAAAAAGCGCAGATAAAGCAGCTGATTACCTCAAGAATGATGATAGGTATCTACCTGGGTCAGTACTGCATTAACGCCTTAACCTACTTCTTTATCACCTGGTTCCCGGTTTATCTGGTGCAGGCGCGCGGCATGTCCATTCTGAAGGCCGGCATGGTGGCGTCGATTCCGGCCATCTGCGGTTTCCTGGGCGGCGTGCTGGGCGGCATTATTTCCGACTGGCTGATGCGTAAAACCGGCTCGCTGAATATCGCCCGTAAAACCCCAATCGTTCTCGGCATGCTGCTTTCTATCACCATGGTGGTCTGTAACTACGTCGATACGGAATGGGTGGTGGTGTTCTTTATGGCGCTGGCTTTCTTCGGCAAAGGGATTGGCGCGCTGGGCTGGGCGGTGATGGCGGATACCGCGCCGAAAGAGATCAGCGGGCTTAGCGGCGGGCTGTTCAATATGTTCGGCAACATTTCCGGCATCGTCACGCCGGTGGTGATCGGTTACATCATCGCCACGACCGGCTCCTATAACGGCGCGCTGATTTACGTTTGTATTCATGCGTTTGTCGCGGTAATGAGCTACCTGGTGCTGGTACGCGATATCAAGCGTATTGAACTGAAACCTTTGTAAGGACGAGTTATGACGACGCAAAGCAGCCCGACGATCACCGATATGAAAGTGATCCCGGTAGCGGGATACGACAGCATGTTGCTGAATATCGGCGGCGCGCACGGCGCTTACTTTACCCGCAATATCGTGGTGCTGACCGACAGCGCCGGACACACCGGCGTGGGAGAAGCGCCGGGCGGCGAGACGATTTACCAGACGCTGCTGGATGCCGTCCCCCAGGTCAAAGGGCGGGAAGTCGCCAGGATGAACCGGCTGGTGCAGGAGGTGCATCGGGGCAACCAGTCGGCGGATTTTGATAACTTCGGCAAAGGCGCGTGGACGTTTGAACTGCGCGTCAACGCGGTGGCCGCGCTGGAAGCGGCGCTGCTGGATCTGCTGGGACAGTGCCTGAACGTACCGGTCGCGGAACTGCTGGGGCCGGGCAAACAGCGTGATGAAGTGACGGTGCTGGGGTATCTGTTCTATATCGGCGACCGGGAAAAAACCGATCTTCCTTACCTGAACGGCGAGAACGCCCCGCACGACTGGTATCGCCTGCGTCATCAGAAGGCGATGGACAGCGAGGCCGTGGTGCGGCTGGCGGAAGCCGCGCAGGATAAATATGGCTTCAAGGATTTCAAGCTCAAAGGCGGCGTGCTGCCGGGCGAGCAGGAGATCGACGCGGTGAAAGCGATGAAAAAACGTTTTCCCGAAGCGCGCATCACCGTCGATCCCAACGGTGCCTGGCTGCTTGATGAAGCTATCGCGCTGTGTAAAGACATGCAGGGCATTCTGACCTATGCGGAAGATCCGTGCGGCGCGGAGCAGGGCTTTTCGGGCCGTGAGGTAATGGCGGAATTCCGCCGCGCGACCGGCCTGCCGGTTGCCACCAATATGATCGCCACTAACTGGCGGGAAATGAACCATGCCGTAATGCTGAACGCCGTCGATATTCCGCTGGCCGATCCGCACTTCTGGACGCTGAGCGGTGCGGTGCGTGTCGCCCAGCTGTGCGACGACTGGGGGCTGACCTGGGGCTGCCATTCCAATAACCACTTCGATATTTCGCTGGCGATGTTTACGCACGTGGGCGCCGCCGCGCCGGGCAAGCCGACGGCCATTGATACCCACTGGATCTGGCAGGAAGGCGATCAGCGCCTGACCAAAGAACCTTTGCAGATCCGCAACGGCAAGATCGCCGTGCCGGACGCGCCGGGGCTGGGCATTGAGCTGGACTGGGCGCAAATTGAAAAAGCCCACGCGCTTTATAAAACGCTGCCCGGCGGCGCGCGCAATGATGCCGCCGCCATGCAATACCTGATCCCCGGCTGGACATTCGATCGCAAACGCCCGGCCTTTGGGCGCTGAACCTTACAGAAGGAATACGTTATGAGTCAGGCTACTCCACTGATCACAGAAATGCAGGTCATCCCGGTCGCCGGTCACGACAGCATGTTGCTGAACCTCAGCGGCGCCCACGCGCCATTCTTTACCCGTAATATCGTTATCATTAAAGATAATTCCGGCCACACGGGCGTCGGTGAAATTCCCGGCGGCGAAAAAATTCGCAAGACGCTGGAAGAAGCGGCGGCGCTGCTGGTCGGCCACGGCATTGGCGAATATAAAAATCTGCTGAGCCACGTGCGCAACACCTTTGCCGATCGCGATGCGAGCGGGCGCGGCAACCAGACTTTCGATTTGCGTACCACTATCCACGTGGTGACCGGCATCGAAGCGGCGCTGCTGGACCTGCTGGGCCAGCACCTTGGTGTCAACGTTGCCTCCCTGCTGGGCGATGGGCAGCAGCGCGATCGCGTGGAAATGCTGGGCTATCTCTTTTACGTCGGCGATCGCCGAAAAACCTCGCTGCCTTATCAGAGCCAGCCGGACGACAGCTGCGACTGGTATCGCCTGCGTCATGAAGAGGCGCTGACGCCTGAAACCGTGGTGCGCCTGGCGGAAGCCGCCTATGAAAAATATGGCTTCAACGATTTCAAACTGAAAGGCGGCGTGCTGGCCGGGAGCGAAGAGGCCGAAGCGGTGACCGCGCTGGCGAAGCGTTTTCCCGAGGCGCGCATTACGCTCGATCCTAACGGCGCCTGGTCGCTCAACGAAGCGATCGAGCTGGGCAAGCAGCTGAAAGACGTGCTGGCCTACGCCGAAGATCCTTGCGGCGCGGAGCAGGGCTATTCCGGTCGCGAAGTGATGGCCGAGTTCCGTCGCGCGACGGGCATGCCAACGGCCACCAATATGATTGCCACCGACTGGCGTCAGATGGGGCACACGCTCTCTTTGCAGTCCGTCGACATTCCGCTGGCGGATCCGCACTTCTGGACGATGCAGGGTTCCGTACGCGTTGCGCAGATGTGTCATGACTTCGGCCTGACCTGGGGCTCCCACTCCAATAACCATTTTGACGTTTCGCTGGCGATGTTTACCCACGTTGCGGCGGCGGCACCCGGCAAAATCACCGCTATCGATACCCACTGGATCTGGCAGGAAGGCAACCAGCGCCTGACGCAGCAGCCTTTGCAAATCAAGGGCGGCATGGTACAGGTGCCGGACAGGCCGGGCCTGGGCGTAGAGCTGGATATGGATCGCGTTATGAAAGCGCACGAGCTTTACCTGAAACACGGTCTGGGCGCGCGCGACGACGCGCAGGCTATGCAATTCCTGGTGCCGGACTGGACGTTTGATAACAAACGCCCATGCCTGGTGCGCTAACCCAATTTCTGGAGAAACCGATGAGCTACGTAAATACGCCGAACAGCTTTCGTCAGCGCCTGCTGGCAGGCGAAACCTTAATCGGCAGCTGGTGCGCGCTGGCTAACCCGCTGACCACGGAAGTGTTAGGACTGGCAGGCTTCGACTGGCTGGTGCTGGATGGCGAACATGCGCCGAACGACATCACCACTTTTATTCCGCAGCTGATGGCGCTGAAGGGCAGCGTCAGCGCGCCGGTGGTGCGGCCGCCGACCAACGAGCCGGTCATCATCAAGCGCCTGCTGGATATCGGTTTTTCCAACTTCCTGATCCCGTTTGTCGAAACGGAAGAGGAAGCGGTGCGCGCGGTGGCCTCCACCCGCTATCCGCCGATGGGCATTCGCGGCGTATCGGTTTCGCACCGCAGCAATATGTACGGCACCGTGCCGCAGTACAACACCATCATCAACGACAACATCACCGTGCTGGTGCAGATCGAAACGCAGCAGGGCGTGGATAACATTGACGCTATCGCGGCGGTAGAAGGCGTGGACGGCATTTTCGTCGGGCCGGGCGATCTCTCGGCCGCGCTGGGCTACCTGGGGCAGCCCGCCCATCCGGAAGTGCTGAAGGTGATCAAATATATCTTTGAGCGCGCCAAAGCGGCCGGCAAGCCGAGCGGCATTCTGGCCCCGGTGGAGGCCGATGCCCGCCGCTATCTGGAATGGGGCGCCGGTTTTGTTGCGGTAGGCAGCGATTTAGGCGTATTCCGTGGCGCCACGCAGGCCCTGTGCGATCGCTTTAAAAAATAACCCACTGTTCAGGAGACAAAGATGAAAATCGGATTTATAGGTCTGGGTATCATGGGCAAGCCCATGAGCAAAAACTTAATTAAGGCCGGCTACTCGCTGGTGGTGCGCGATCACAATGCGGAAAGCGTGGCGGAGCTGGTTGCGCTGGGCGCGACGTCCGGCGATTCGGCAAAAGCGGTGGCGGAGCAGAGCGACGTGATTATCACCATGCTGCCCAACTCGCCGCACGTGAAAGAAGTGCTGCTGGGCGAAGGTGGCGTAATCGAAGGCGCGAAGGCGGGCACTATCGTGATCGATATGAGCTCCATCGCGCCGCTGGCGAGCCGTGAAATTCATGAAGCGCTGGCGAAAAAAAGCGTCGCGCTGCTGGATGCGCCGGTCAGCGGCGGCGAACCTAAAGCCATCGACGGCACGCTTTCGGTGATGGTCGGCGGCGACAAAGAGCTGTTCGATAAGTGCTACGATATTATGAAAGCGATGGCAGGCTCGGTGGTTCACACCGGCGAGATTGGCGCGGGCAACGTGACCAAGCTGGCTAACCAGGTGATTGTTGCGTTGAATATCGCGGCAATGGCGGAAGCGCTGACGCTGGCGACCAAAGCGGGCGTCAACCCGGATCTGGTCTACCAGGCGATACGCGGCGGCCTGGCGGGCAGCACGGTGCTGGATGCCAAAGCGCCAATGGTGATGAACCGCAACTTCAAGCCGGGTTTTCGTATCGATCTGCATATTAAAGATCTGGCTAACGCCCTGGATACGTCGCACGGCGTAGGCGCGCAGCTGCCGCTCACGGCGGCGGTAATGGAAATGATGCAGGCGCTGAAAGCTGACGGGCTGGGCACGGCCGATCACAGCGCGCTGGCCTGCTATTACGAAAAACTGGCGAAAGTCGAAATCAAATAGTCCCGTGGTCCGGCCTGCTGATCCAGGCCGGAACCTTCCCGGCCCCGCGCACGGATTAACGTATGAAAATAGTAATCGCACCGGATTCGTATAAAGAAAGCCTGTCGGCTCAGCAGGTCGCCACGCAAATCGAGCAGGGATTCAGGGAAATATTTCCTGAAGCTCAGTATGTCAAACTGCCCGTCGCGGACGGCGGCGAAGGCACGGTCGAGGCGATGGTGGCGGCGACGGGCGGCAAAACCGTACGCCTGCGCGTCACCGGCCCGCTGGGCGAAGAGGTCGACGCCTTTTACGGTCTTTCCGGTGACGACAGCTGCGCCTATATCGAAATGGCGGCGGCCAGCGGGCTGGAACTGGTGCCTGCGGCGCGGCGCGATCCGCTGATCACCACCTCCTTTGGCACCGGCGAACTGATCCGCAGCGCGCTGGATAAGGGCGTACAGCGTTTTATTATCGGCATCGGCGGCAGCGCAACCAATGACGGCGGCGCGGGTATGGTGCAGGCGCTGGGCGCAAAACTGCTCGACAGCCAGGGCAGACAAATCGGTTTAGGCGGCGGCAGGCTTAACGATCTGGCGACGATAGACATCAGCGAACTGGATGCGCGGATCAAAAACTGCCGTTTTGAGGTTGCCTGCGACGTCACCAATCCGCTGCTGGGCGAAGAGGGCGCTTCCGCCGTGTTCGGCCCGCAGAAAGGGGCTACGCCGGAGCTGGTGGAACAGCTGGATAACGCGCTGGCGCACTATGCCCGGATTATCCGGCGGGATCTGGATATCGACGTGCTGTCGATCCCTGGCGGCGGCGCGGCAGGCGGGATGGGCGTGGCGCTGCACGCTTTTTGCGGCGCGGAACTGCGGCGCGGCATTGAAATCGTGACCGAGGCGCTGGGGCTGGACGAGCTGGTGCGGGACGCCACGCTGGTGATCACCGGCGAAGGGCGCATTGACAGCCAGACCATTCACGGCAAAGTGCCGATCGGAGTAGCGAAAGTCGCCAAGCGCTATAACAAGCCGGTTATCGGCATCGCGGGCAGCCTGACCAAAGATGTCGCGGTCGTGCATCAGCACGGTCTGGATGCGGTATTCAGCGTTATTTACAGCATTTGTACGCTGGACGACGCGCTGGAAAATGCGGCGGATAACGTGCGCATGACGGCACGGAACATCGCCGCCGCGCTGGCGATTGGCCAGAAACTTTCCTGACTCGTTCACTACGTTTTGTTTGCCGTGGCCGGATGGGCAAGCGCGCCCGGTACAGTCTGAGAGCAAACAGGGCTTCTGTAACAACAAGCCTTTTGCATCGGCCTGCTGCTCCGCTGGTTTTCTCTCAGGCCGGGCCGTTGTGTTTTCCTTGCTGGCGCAACGCCTGGCCTCAGCGTCCCTTGCCCGCTACCCTCGTCAGCTTTTCCTGCGCCAGCCGGGCGACGTTTTGCATCTCGTCCAGTAGTTCAAACAGCTCCGGCTCGACGTCTTCAACGGGCATGCCGCCGCGCAGGCTTTGCTCCAGCTGCTGACACAGCTGCTTCATGCGGGGAACGCCGCTGTAGCTGGCGCTGCCGTGCAGTTTATGAATGATATCGCGCAGCGCCCCGACGTCGCCTTCCGCCATATGGCTTTCAACCTGTTTCTGCACTTCAGGCAGGAAATCCACCAGCATTTGCAGCAGATCGCGCGCCAGATCGGGCTTGTTGGCCGCCTGACGCAGCGCCAGATCCCAGTCCAGAGAGGCAGAAAGCGTGCCCGGCGCGGCAAGAGGCTGCGCTTTGTGCGGCGCATAGCGCAGCAGCAGGTTTTCCAGCCTGGCCTCGTCGATAGGCTTGGCCAGATAATCGTTCATGCCCGCCTTAATCAGCTGCGCTCTTTCGCCATCCAGCGTATGCGCCGTCACGGCGACAATCGGCGTGGAGGCGTGCGCAGGCAGCTCGCGGATCAGCTCGCTGGCACGAATCCCGTCAATTTCCGGCATCTGAATATCCATCAGGATAACGTCCAGCGGCTGGGTTTTCGCCTGCTGGATCGCCATCATCGCGCTGTCGCACAGCACCACCCGTTCAACCTGTTCCTCCAGCAGAGCGCCGATCAGCTTCAGGTTCGCCGGATTGTCATCGACGGCCATCACCGTCAGCGGCAGCTTGTGGCGGCGGGGCAGATCGTTTTCTTCGCGGGTATGGTGATCGAGCAGCACCGGCAGCAGCCGCGACAGCGACACCGGCTTCAGCAGGCAGGCGCTGACGCCTTTATCTTTCAGCTCTTCCGCCCAGGTCTGCATCTGGCAGGGCAGAGCCATAATCACGTTATCCGCACGCTCAAGCGCGGGCAGTGCCTGCCAGGGCAGCTGCCGCGAAGGTTCCTGGCTGACCGGCAAACCAATCAGCAGCGTGTCGTAATGCGCCTGCGGCAGCCCGGCAAGCGTTGGGCTATAGCTGACGGCCAACGGCGTGCTGGCCAGCAGCGCCAGCGTGGCCTGCGCGGCGGCCGGATTCGCCTCTATATAAGCCAGCGTTTTGCCTTCCAGACAGGCTACGGCGCGCGGATCCTGAGCGGCATTCGGGTTCAGCGCCAGGTTGACGTGAAACCAGAAGGTGGAGCCCTGATTCAACCGGCTATGAAAAGAGATCTCGCCGCCCATTTCGTTAACCAGCTTTTGCGTAATCACCAGCCCCAGCCCGGTGCCGCCATGGCGTCGGGAAATGCTGGCGTCGGCCTGGCGGAAAGCCTGGAACAGCTGCGACTGCTGCTTTTCAGCGATGCCGATGCCGGTATCGTGGATCTGCACCTCAAGGTCAACGCGGTTGTTGCTCTGGGAGCGCTTCTCAATGCAGATATCGATGTTGCCGTGTTCGGTAAACTTAATCGCGTTGCCCAACAGGTTGACGATGATTTGCTGTAGGCGTAGCGGATCGCCGATGGTGTTGTCGGGCACATCGGACTGAATGCTCAGCGTCAGCTCCAGCCCTTTTTCATGTGCGGACGGCGCCAGCAAAACGACGACTTCATCCAGGGTGGCGCGCAGCGGGAACGGGATGGTTTCCAGCACCAGCTTGCCCGCCTCCAGCTTGGAGAAATCCAGCACGTCGTTAATGATGCTCAGCAGGTTGTTGGCCGAACGCTCAATGGTATGCAGATAGTCGCGCTGCGTAATATTCAGCGGCGTTTTCAGCGTCTGGCGGGTAAAGCCAATTACGCCGTTAAGCGGCGTGCGCAGCTCGTGCGACATATTCGCCAGGAACTCCGACTTAATTCGCGCGGCCTCCTGGGCACGTTTTTTAGCCAGATCCAGCTCGACGTTCTGGATCTCCATCTGTTCCAGGGTTTCGCGCAGATCGGACGTCGCCTGATCGATATTTTGCTGCATCTCTTCGTGATAGGCGGTCAGCGACATCGCCATTGAATTAATGCCGTTTTTCAGCATATCCAGTTCGCCGAGCATATGGCCCGTGACGCGGCTGTCCAGCTGGCCGCGTCGAATACGATCGACGGTATTGACCATATCGCGGATCGGGCCGGTGACGTCGCGCATCAGACGATAGGCGAACAGCATGGCCAGGCAAAGGCAGAGCAGCAGCAGCAGGGTGGAAACAAAAACTTCTTTATACTGCTGCAGCCGCACCGACTGCAGATCCAGTTCAATGGCGACATAGCCCAGCGGATTGCCGTTGGGTTTGGCGTCCTCGACCGGCGACTCATCGGGATAATAGCTTTCCGATAAAATGGGCGTGCGCAGAATGACCGAATTGCCCAGCCGCTGATAGCTGAAGGGGGTAGAGAAGGTCGCGTCTGCCGGCAGACGCAGCTTGTCGGCGCTGGCGTGATAGTTGGACGTGACAAAAAGCTGATTCTGCGCGTCGAAAACGGTAATGGCGCGCACGATATCGGAATGGCGACGGTGGAGCAGGCTGACCAGCTGCCGCACCGCCTCTTTGCTGTGGAACGTCATGCCGTATTCGCTGGAAACCGCCAGCGGTTCGATAATATTGATGCCGGCATCCACCAGCTGGCGCTGCAGTTCGTTATAGCGATGCACGATAAAAAACGTGCTCAGCAGCAGCCCAATCATCAGCGTAGGCGCCAGAATCAAGATCATCATTCGTGCCCGCAGGCTGTATTTGGTCATAATTATCCTGTGGCGCCGTCGCCAGTCGAATTAATCCTGATGCTGGTGTAGGCTACGCGGGTTTAACCACTGTCGAGACAAAAGTAATGGCGCAATTCTACTCTGCAAAACGGCGCGTGACGACCCGCCAGATCATGACCGTGACGGTTACTGACCTTGACGGCTCCGGCCAGGGCGTGGCGCACCATCATGGCAAAACGCTGTTTGTCAGCGGCGCGCTGCCCGGCGAGCAGGCGGAAGTAGAAATCGTGGAAGAGAAACGCAGCTGGGCGCGGGCCAGGACAAAACGGCTTCTGTCGACCAGCCCGGAACGGGTTGCGCCAGCCTGTCCTTACTTTGGCCGCTGCGGCGGCTGCCAGCAGCAGCACGCTTCGCCCGAGCTACAGCAGCGCAGCAAGGCCAAAGCGCTGTCGCGCCTGCTGAGCCAGCAAATTGGCGAGCCGGTGGCGGTGGAGAATATTATCGCCGGCAGCGCTTACGGCTACCGCCGCCGCGCTCGTCTGGGTCTGCACTATCATGCGCGCAGCCAGACGCTGCAAATGGGCTTTCGCCAGGCCGCCTCCAGCGAGCTGGTCGCCATTACGCAATGCCCCGTTTTGAAGCCCGAACTTGATGCACTGCTGCAGCCGTTGCACCAGGTACTAAGCAGCCTGCAGGCCGTAAGAAGGCTGGGCCATGCCGAGCTGGTACTGGCGGACAACGGCCCGCTGCTGGTGCTGCGCCATCTCGATCCGCTCAGCGCGGCGGACAGAGAGAAACTGGAACGGTTTTCGCATAGCCAGCAGGTCGCGCTTTTTCTGGCGCCGGACAGCGAAACGCTGGAGCAGATTGCTGGCGAGATGCCGTTCTATCAGCTCGACGGCCTGACGCTGACGTTCAGCCCGCGCGACTTTATTCAGGTCAACGGCGAGCTGAATCAGCAGATGGTGGCTCAGGCGATGGCGTGGCTGGATTTGCAGCCCACCGACCGCCTGCTGGATCTGTTCTGCGGCATGGGAAACTTTACGCTTCCTTCAGGAAAGCGGGTGGAAAATGTCACCGGTGTGGAGGGGGTTGCAGCATTAGTGGCAAAGGGTGCGTATAATGCGGGCCTGAATAATCTGAATAACATTGCATTTTATCAGCATAACCTGGAAGAAGAAGTGACGGCGCAGCCCTGGGCGGCGGAAGGTTTTAATAAGGTACTGCTGGATCCGGCCCGCGCTGGCGCGGCAGAAGCGATCCCTCACATTATTAAACTTGCGCCGGAAAGCGTGGTCTATGTTTCCTGTAATCCGACTACACTTGCCCGGGACAGCCAGATTTTCCTGGCTGCCGGCTATCGACCAGAAAGGATTACCCTGCTTGATATGTTTCCGCATACCGGGCACGTCGAATCCATGGTGTTATTCAGCCGAAAATAGCTTCCCGGAAGGAGGTTTGGAGAGGATATGGTTGCGGTAAGAAGTGCACATCTGAATACGGCCGGTGAGTTTGCGCTCGACCAGTGGATCACCAGTTTGGGGATCGCGAATCCCCAGTCATGCGAACGACTGGCCGATACCTGGCGCTATTGCGAAGAAACCACCCGCCATCATCCCGATGCGGCGCTCCTGCTCTGGCGCGGCGTCGAAATGGTGGAGATCCTCTCCATGCTCAGCATGGACAGCGAAAGCCTGCGCGCCGCGCTGCTTTTTCCTCTGGCGGACGCGGGCGTGGTGTCCGAAGAGGTGCTGGAAGAAAAGTACGGCAAAGCCATCGTCTCGCTGGTGCACGGCGTACGGGATATGGACGCCATCCGCCAGCTGAAAGCGACCCACAACGACTCTATGGCTTCGGAGCAGGTCGATAACGTCAGGCGCATGCTGCTGGCGATGGTGGAAGATTTCCGCTGCGTGGTAATCAAGCTGGCCGAGCGTATCGCCCATCTGCGCGAGGTGAAGGACGCGCCGGAAGACGAGCGCGTGCTTGCCGCCAAAGAGTGCACCAATATCTATGCGCCGCTTGCTAACCGTTTAGGGATAGGCCAGCTGAAATGGGAGCTGGAGGATTTCTGCTTCCGCTATCTGCACCCGGATGAATACAAACGCATCGCCAAACTGCTGCACGAGCGCCGCATCGACCGCGAGCAGTATATCGACACTTTCGTGCAGTCGCTGCGTGACGAGATCGTCAGGCAGGGCGTCAAAGCGGAAGTGTACGGCCGCCCGAAACATATCTACAGTATCTGGCGCAAGATGCAGAAAAAATCGCTGGCGTTCGACGAGCTGTTTGACGTGCGCGCCGTGCGTATCGTCGCCGAACGTTTGCAGGACTGCTACGGCGCATTGGGGATAGTGCATACGCTCTATCGCCACCTGCCCAGCGAATTTGACGACTACGTCGCCAATCCCAAGCCGAACGGCTATCAGTCGATTCATACCGTGGTGCTGGGGCCGAAGGGCAAAACCGTTGAGATCCAGATCCGCACGCGGCAGATGCATGAAGACGCCGAACTGGGCGTGGCCGCACACTGGAAGTACAAAGAGGGCGGCACGACCGGCAGCGCGCGCGGCGCGTCGGGGCACGAAGAGCGTATCGCCTGGCTGCGTAAGCTGATCGCCTGGCAGGAAGAGATGGCGGACTCCGGCGAAATGCTGGACGAGGTGCGTAGCCAGGTCTTTGACGATCGCGTCTATGTGTTTACGCCTAAAGGCGACGTGGTGGATCTGCCCGCCGGCTCCACGCCGCTGGACTTTGCTTACCATATCCACAGCGATATCGGCCACCGCTGCATCGGCGCGAAAATCGGCGGCCGCATCGTGCCCTTTACCTATCAGCTGCAGATGGGCGATCAAATCGACATCATCACCCAAAAGCAGCCGAACCCAAGCCGCGACTGGCTGAATCCCAACCTGGGCTACGTCACCACCAGCCGTGGGCGATCAAAAATTCACGCCTGGTTCCGTAAGCAGGATCGCGATAAAAATATCGTCGCGGGCAAGCAGATCCTCGATAACGAGCTGGATCACCTGGATATCAGCCTGAAAGAGGCGGAAAAGCTGCTGCTGCCGCGCTATAACGTCAACTCGCTGGACGAGCTGCTGGCCGCTATCGGCGGCGGCGATATTCGTCTGAACCAGATGAGCAACTTCCTGCAATCGAAGCTGAACAAGCCGAGCGCGGAAGAAGAAGATCGCGAGGCGCTGCGCCAGCTGACGCTGAAATCCTCCGTGCCGCGCAGCAAGGAGAGCGGCCGCGTGGTGGTCGAGGGCGTCGGCAACCTGATGCACCATATCGCCCGCTGCTGCCAGCCGATCCCCGGCGACGATATCACCGGCTTTATCACCCAGGGACGCGGCATCTCTATCCACCGCGCCGACTGCGATCAGCTGACCGAGCTGATGTCGCACGCGCCGGAAAGAATTGTCGATGCGGTGTGGGGCGAAAGCTACTCCAGCGGCTACTCGCTGGTGGTGCGCGTCACCGCCAACGATCGCAGCGGCCTGCTGCGCGACATCACGACTATCCTCGCCAACGAGAAGGTCAACGTGCTGGGCGTCTCCAGCAGGAGCGATACCAAAAAGCAGCTGGCGACTATCGATATGGATATCGAAATTTACAATCAGCAGGTGCTGGGCCGCGTGCTGGCCAGGCTGAACCAGGTGCCGGATATCATTGACGCCAGAAGGCTGCATTAATGCCTTCCCCCTGCCCGGACAGGCCTGCTTAGGCGACGACCCTGCAAGCCTGCTGCCTGGTTGCCGTTTTGCGCGCCGGCCGCGTTTATCCCTGACAGGGGATAGCGCGCTGGCCGGGCGCAGGCGGCCTGCTGATGACCGAAGCTTTATTCCTTTCCCTGCATGAATTTTGCCTTGCCATGCCGTATAGTCGTTTTTTTCTTCCTTACAAATGGACTCCGTTATGAACGCTATCGATCGCCTGCTGGGCATCATGAAAACCCTGCGCGATCCGCTAGCTGGCTGCCCGTGGGATCGTGAGCAGACCTTTGCCAGCATCGCGCCTTACACCCTTGAAGAAACCTATGAAGTGCTGGACGCCATCAGCCGCGAAGATTTTGACGACCTGCAGGGCGAGCTGGGCGATCTGCTGTTTCAGGTGGTGTTCTATGCGCAGATGGCGCAGGAAGAAGGGCGCTTTGACTTTAATGCCGTTTGCCAGACCATCAGCGACAAGCTGGAGCGTCGCCATCCGCATATCTTTGGCGATGCGCAGGTTCGCGACAGCAAAGAGGTGCTGGTGAACTGGGAAGCGATTAAAACGCAGGAACGTGCCGGTAAAGCGCAGCACTCGGCGCTGGACGATATTCCTCGCGCGCTGCCCGCGCTGATGCGCGCGCACAAAATCCAGAAGCGTTGCAGCAACGTCGGCTTTGACTGGCATACGCTTGGCCCGGTGCTGGACAAAGTTTACGAAGAAATTGATGAAGTGATGCACGAAGCCAAACAGGCGGTCATCGACCAGCAAAAGCTGGAAGAGGAGATTGGCGATCTGCTGTTTGCCACGGTTAATCTCTCGCGGCATCTGGGCAGCAAAGCGGAAACGGCGCTGCAAAAAGCCAACGATAAATTCGAGCGTCGCTTCCGTCAGGTAGAAGAAATTATCGCCGCACAGGGATTGCCAATGCAGGAGGCCACGCTGGAGCAAATG
>Ga0268256_1000765_pt1 | contig 23454 bp, 20 predicted proteins | sample AgamicAtAmrz_FD_200247 | JGI IMG/M metagenome (GOLD analysis project Ga0268256, IMG submission 200247) | Agave microbial communities from Guanajuato, Mexico - At.Am.rz (v2) (version 3) | ecosystem: Host-associated > Plants > Roots > Rhizosphere | place: Guanajato, Mexico | collected 2012-06-07 | reverse complement strand
TCAGGATGGACCATAAATACGATTTCGTAATGACGCATCGAAATTGCTCCTTACGGATTATTCAGCCTCCTGTCAGGGTCAGCTGCGGCCCACGGAAGCAAGGAACGTTATAGGTCGTGAAACATTCTGTGAATGTAACGCGCCCCTGAATGCAGCTGAAAAATTGACGCGTAATCATACTGACGTGGCGCGCTAAACTCAAGCGCACATTTGATTAAATGGCAATTAAAGAGGCTTTCTGTGCTAATCCTTTCAATTCAAAGGATTACGCATTGCCCCGTCAATATTTCTGATCAAGGTGTTCAACGTTGCCGTCTGGCATCGATGGCATCGCACACTAAACTTAATCATGACGCGGAGAGTGATGCCGCGGCGTCAAAGAGTGTGTTCCCGTCAGTGAGGAGTCGGACATGAAAACGTTCGTCATCGCCACTTTACTGGGTCTCTTCCTGTCTCCACCCGCCCTTGCCAGCCAGACTGACTGTGCGCAGCAGATGAGAAGTAACAGCAGCAAAGCGGCTTCAGGCTATGTCTACGTCAATCGACTGGACGCGCCGGGCAATACGCACGCCAGCCCCACCGGCACGGCGGAGCGGTTGCCGAATCAGTGGTGATATTCACAGGCAATGGGCTGACGGTATGCCGCCAGCCCGGCCTGGTTACAGATGCAGCTTGAAAAAGTCCACCAGCGCACGCAGCGCGAAAGGCGTGATTTTATGGTTGATACCCGGCTCGGAGTAAAAAGTCAGGTTGCTTGCCTGCTCACTAGCCTGTAGTGCATCGACCAGCCGTGCCGTTTCCTCGAAAGGCACCACCTCATCGGCTTCACCGTGCCATAGCAGCAGCGGCCGGCTTGCCAGCTGCGGCAGCTTTGCGCTGGGATCGTAAGCCGCCAGCGGCGCCATAAGCCGATCGAACTGCGCTTTCTCTTCTGGCGTATGCACCACCAGCGGCGGAAACAACGACTGGCTGAGCTGCATAAAATAGCCCGATCCCATCAGACAGGCCACGCTGTGAAGGTGCGGATAGCGCGCCATCGCGCCCAGCGCGGTCATGCCGCCCAGCGACGCGCCCGCCACGGCGAGGCGTTCGCCGTCAATCAGGTTTGACGCGCGCAGCGCGTTCTCCAGCTGCGGCAGCTCGTCAATATTGCGCTGCAAAATCTGCCAGAAGCGGGTGAGCCGCAGCGCGCCGTCGCCGTTGTCACGCGCGCCGTGCAGATCGGCATCTGGCATCACCGCGCGGAATCCCGCCTGCGCCAGCGCCACGACCAGATAAGCGTACACCTCTTTCGACGAGGTAAAGCCATGGTAAATCAACACCGTCGGCAGCGGCGCGTGGCGCTGGCCCGCAGGCGCAGCGTGGAGTACCTCTATGCCCGCCAGCCTTTCCGTATTCAGTTCAATCATGCTCGCTCCGCGATAAACGTTAAAGGCGCTGAGTTTATGCGCGCCAGATGGAAACTGCGAACTCCCTCACAAATTCACCTCCTATTTTAGGTAGTAAACCTTTTGCTGCCGATGCCGTTAATCGTGTATCCCGTAAACCCGATCCAAAGGTATCTTATGAAGCGTCTCTCTCTCAGCACCATGAGTCTTGGAGTTAAGCTGTCTGTACTGACGTCTCTCAGCGTTGCGCTGCTGCTGTTCGTCTTGACACTGACTCAAAGCCACAATGCAGCCCGTCAGCTGGAAAGCCTGGCCACGGATGATATGCACAATCAGGTGCAGGGCATCAGCGAAATGGCAACGATGTTCAACGCCACCCTGACCGAAGAGGTCAACAACTACACGCAGCTGTTTGCCAGCTTTTTGCCGCAGCGCTTTAGCCGCGACGATGGCGCACGCATTCAGGTCGGCGAGTTCTCTACGCCAACGCTGCGCGCCGGACTGAAAACCCTGAACCTCGACCAGGTCGCCGTCGACGACTTTTTACAGCGCACCACCGCGGTTTCTACCATCTTCGTGCGTGACGGTGATGACTTTTACCGCATCTCCACCTCGCTGAAGAAAGAGGATGGCAGCCGTGCCATTGGCACACGGCTCGACCGCAACAGCGCAGCGTGGAAAAGCGTCAGCCGTGGCGAGATCTATCGCGGGCTGGCGACGCTGTTTGGCCATCGCTATATCACGCAGTACCAGCCGGTCAAAGATGACGGCGGCGCGGTAGTGGGCATTCTGTTCGTGGGGGTGCAGATCGATAAGCAGTATGCGCTAATGCGCGATAAAGTGCTGGCGCGCAAACTGGGCGACAGTGGCCACTTCTTTGTGCTGAACGGCGCACCGGGCGCGGCGCAGGGCCAGTATCTGTTCGATCGCCATAATGAAGGCAAACTGCCAGGCTGGGAGACCCGCGTGCAGCAGGCGCTACTGAGCCAGCCGCAGGGCATTCAGGAAGCCGAGCTGGATGGCGAAAGCAAAATGCTGGCGTGGCAGCAGTTGCCCGGCTGGAACTGGATTGTGGTGGGTGAAGTCAGCCGCGACAGCCTGCTTGCGCCGATTACCCACAGCCGCAACCTGTTTATGCTTACCGGGCTGGCGCTGGTGGTAATCTTTGCGCTGGGCTTTATGCTCTACAGCCGCCGCGCCATTACGCGACCGCTACAGCAGGTGATCCATTTAGCCGAGCAGTACGCAGCGGGCAACCTGCGCGTGCACCTGGACACTGAGCGCCGTGATGAGGTCGGCCAGCTGATTACCGCCATTAACGGCATCGGCGACGGGCTGGAGAAAATTGTCGGCCAGGTGCGCGTCGCCGCGCAGGAGATTAGCGACGGCACCGACACCATCGCCGCCAGCAGCCTGAATATCAGTGAACAGATTGGCCGCCAGGCGAGCAGCGTGGAAGAGACCTCCGCGAGCATGGAGCAGTTTGGCGCGACGATTGAACACACCGCCGATAACCTGCGCCAGGCGATGACGCTGGTGGCAGAAGCGAGCGGCCTGGTGAATCACGGCAACGAAACCGTGAGCCGCTCGGTCAGCACCATGTCGGCGATTCAGGTCTCTTCCCAGAGCATTGCCGATATTACGCACGTTATTGAATCTATCGCTTTCCAGACCAATATCCTCGCGCTCAACGCGGCGGTAGAAGCGGCGCGCGCCGGTGAGCACGGACGTGGCTTTGCGGTGGTTGCAGCGGAAGTGCGTGCGCTGGCGCAGCGCAGCGCGCAGGCAGCGAAAGAGATCGACGGCCTGATAGCTAACTCGATCCGTAACGTCTCCGAAGGTCATCAGCTGTCGCAGCAGACCCATAACGCCATGACCAATATCGTGTCGCATATTGAGCAGGTGCAGGCGCTGATGGGTGAGATTAACGTCGCCGCGCAGCAACAGGCCGCGGGCATTGGCCAGGTGAATCTGGCGATGAACCAGATCAGTCAGGCGACGCATGAGAACAGCGAACTGATGGCGCAGGCCGATGCCTCGGCGCAAAACCTGAGTCATAAAGGCCATCACCTGACGCAATTAGTCAGCGTATTTCACCTGAAATCCTGACGCTCTTTTGGGGCGGTGACTTACACTTATTTCACCGTCCCTCTGGAGGAAACCTTATGCGTTACGCTTACTTACTGACAATGGCGCTGCTGCTGAGCGGCTGCTCAGCGTTGAAAACTACGCCGCAACCGCCGCCAGCGCCCACCAGCCAGGCGCAGGAGATCAACCGTGCGCAGAGCGCCGGTCTGCCAAGGCTCGGCAGCATCAGTACCCAGGTCCGCGGCTCGCCGGATGACGCGCAGCGTGCGCTGGCTGCAGAAGCCAACCAGCGTGGCGCAGTTTACTATCAGGTGATTATGGTGGACGAAACGGTGACGCCAGGATTCTGGTACGCCACGGCAATCCTTTACGGCGCGTCACCCACCGCTGGCGCGCATCAGTAAGCGCTCGGCTATTTGACTATCCAGCGGACGGACCCCGCGACTGTCGAGCCACCGCTGGCACCACGCATCCGCGAGCGGTGGCTCAGCATATTTCAGCAGCTGTGCGCCTGTCGCCAGCAGAACCAGACGCTGGCTAATTTCCCGCGCCTGGCTTTCCTGCAAGCGGTTGAGGCGCAGCTTTACTTGCCGCCAGCCTGCATCAAAATAACGGTTCATCCCCTTAACCGCCTCAAATTCCTGGTTCAGCATCTCTGCTATGCCAGCCTGCTTGCCCACTACGCGCAGCACATCAAGGCACATCACGTTGCCCGATCCTTCCCAGATGCTGTTGACCGGGATATCGCGATAGAGGCGCGGCAGTTCACTCTCCTCGCAGTAGCCAATGCCGCCCAGCACCTCCATCGCTTCGGCGACAAACGGCATGCCGGCCTTGCAAATGGCATATTTCGCCGCTGGCGTGAACAGCCGCGCAAAGGCGACTTCCTGCGGCTGCGCCGGCTGCGACCAGGCACGCGCCAGCCGCATCAGCAGCGCCGTTTGCCCCTCAAGCTGCAGCGCCTGCGCCGCCAGCACCTGGCGCATCAGCGGCTGATCGACCAGGTTTTTGCCCATCACCTGGCGCTGGTGCGCATGGTAAAGCGCCACTGAGAAGGCGCGGCGCATCTGGCCGTGGCTGCCGAGCGCGCAGTCGAAGCGGGTCATCCCCCCCATCTTGAGTATTAGTCTTACGCCGTCACCCTCTTCACCCAGCAGCCAGCCGGTGGCGTCCTGAAACTCCGCTTCGCTGCTGGCGTTGGAGCGGTTACCCAGCTTCTCTTTCAGCCGTTCAAGGCGGATAGCATTGCGCGTGCCGTCCGGCAGCAGCCGCGGCAGGAAGAAGCAGCTCAGCCCTTTATCACTCTGCGCAAGGATCAGATGCGCATCGCTTTGCGGCACGGAAAAGAACCATTTGTGGCCAGTGATACGCCAGACCGAGCCGGGCGCGCGATCCGCCAGCGGCTCTGCGTGCGTGGTGTTAAGGGTCACATCGCTGCCGCCCTGCTTTTCCGTCATGCCCATGCCGATCAGCAAGCCGCGTTTCTGGTCACCTGGCAGCGCGTGCGTGTCATAGCGATCGCTGAGCAGCGCGTCGCGCCAGCCGCTAAAGGCGTCGGGCAGCCAGCGCTGCAACAGCGGTATCGCGGCGTGCGTCATGGTGACCGGACAGAGCGTCCCGGCTTCGACCTGCGCATGGAGAATAAAGCGCGCGGCGCGCGCCACCATGGCGCGATCGCGCACGTCGGGCTGCCAGCTCAGATTGTGCAGGTGGCTGGCGCAGACGCCCTGCATCAGCAGGTGCCAGGCAGGATGAAAACGGACGTCGTCGATGCGCACGCCGCGCGCGTCGTAGCGCAGCAGCTCCGGCGGTGCAGCGTTGGCCAGCCGCCCCAGCTCCAGCGACTCCGCGCCGCCGAGTTGCGCGCCAACGGACGCCAGCCACTCGCGATCCCATTCCGCGCCTTCACGCGCCAGCGCTTCGCACAGCGGCGTGTCAGAGAGAAAGAGATTGCTGTTGCTGAGGGGCTGCGGCTGATTAAAAACGGTGTGGGTTGTCCAGGTCATAACCACTCCTCACGATGCGTCTCCCGCTAAGTATGGGAGAGCAACGCGCGGTTATGCCTGGCACTAAGGAGGTTTTGCGGCGGCGATCACGCCCCGCGCTGGCGCACCGCTTCAAACAGGCAGACGCCGGTGGCGACAGAGACGTTAAGCGAAGAGACGCTGCCCGCCATAGGAATGCTGATCAGCTCGTCGCAGTGCTCACGCGTCAGACGGCGCATGCCTTCGCCTTCCGCGCCCATCACCAGCGCCATCGGCCCGGTCATCTTGCTCTGATAGAGCGTATGGTCGGCTTCGCCCGCGGTTCCGACCACCCAGATGTTGTACTCCTGCAGCAGACGCAGGGTGCGCGCCAGGTTGGTCACGCGGATCAGCGGCACGTTTTCTGCCGCGCCGCTGGCAACTTTTTTCGCCGTGGCATTTAGCGAGGCAGAGCGGTCTTTCGGCACGATCACCGCATGGACACCTGCGGCATCGGCACTGCGTAAACAGGCGCCGAGGTTATGCGGGTCGGTCACGCCATCCAGCACCAGCAGCAGCGGTTTCTCCAGACTTTGCAGCAGATCCGGCAGGTCACCTTCCTGATACTGGCGACCCGGCTTGATGCGCGCCACGATACCCTGATGCACGCCGCCTTCGACCTGGCCGTCGAGCCACTGACGGTTCGCCAGCTGGATAACGACGCCCTGAGCTTCCAGTGCCGCCACCAACGGCTGCAGGCGACGATCGTCGCGGCCCTTGAGGATAAAGACTTCCTGGAAACGCTGGGGATCGCGCTCCAGCAGCGCCTGCACGGCATGGATACCAAAAATAATTTCGCTCATCGATCTGCTCAGTTAGGAATTGAATGGACTTCAGCGGACGCTTTCTGCGTGGCAGAAAGCGTCCGTTAACGCATCAGGCGGAGTCAGCCTGCTTTTTTGCGGCGCGCTTCGCCTTTGTGGCGGCGGCGATTTTACGGGTTTTTTCCGACGGGTTTTTGCTTTTTTTCTCTTTCTTCGCTTTGGCCGGCTTCGACTTGTCGTCGCGGAACGCTTCGTTCGGTTCGAAGTTGCCTTTTTTACCCATCTGGCGACGACGCTTCGGCGGCGCTTTGCCTTCACGTTTTGCTTTGTCGCGTGCGGTTTTGCCTTCGCCGCGCACCTGACGCTGGCTGGAGATCAGCGCAAAGTCGATCTTCCGCTCGTCCAGATGCACCGCCTCGACGCGCACTTCCACCGCATCGCCCAGGCGATAGGTGCGTCCGCCCGATTCGCCGATCAGACGCTGCCCTACCGGGTCGAAACGGTAGTAGTCGTTGTCCAGCGTGGAGACATGCACCAGGCCGTCGATAAAGAGATCGTTCAGGCGCACAAAGAAGCCGAAGCCGGTAACGCTGGAGATCACGCCGCTAAAGGTATTACCGACCTGATCCTGCATAAAGTCGCACTTCAGCCAGTCTGCAACGTCGCGCGTGGCCTCATCGGCACGGCGCTCGGTCATGGAACAGTGCTGACCCAGCTGCAACATCTGCGGCATATCGTAGTGGTAGCCGCCGGTCGGCGTGGTAATGCCTTTCACCTCGCCTTCCGCCTGCGCCAGCAGATATTTGATCGCGCGGTGCAGCAGCAGATCGGGATAGCGGCGGATCGGTGAGGTGAAGTGCGCGTAGGACTGCAACGCCAGACCAAAGTGGCCACGGTTTTCCGGATCGTAGACCGCCTGTTTCATCGAGCGCAGCAGCATGGTTTGCAGCATCTCTGCATCGGGACGATCGGCGATCTGCGTCAGCAGCTCGGCGTAGTCGATTGGCTCCGGCTTCGCGCCGCCAGGCAGCGAAAGCCCCAGCTCGTTGAGCACGGTGCGGAAGCTGGTGATGCTGTCATCGCTGGGGCGATCGTGATCGCGGAACAGCGCGGGTTCCTGATGCTTCTCGACAAAGCGCGCCGAGGCGATATTGGCGAGGATCATGCACTCTTCAATCAGCTTGTGCGCGTCGTTGCGCACGGTACGCTCGACGCGCTCAATGCGGCGCTCCGCGTTGAAGATGAACTTCGCCTCTTCGGTTTCAAAGGAGATGCCACCGCGCGCATCGCGGGCTTGCTCCAGCACCTTGTACATGCTGTGCAGCTCTTCCAGCGGCTTCAGCAGCGGCGCGTACTGTTCACGCAGCTCAGGATTGCCTTGCAGGATGTTCCACACTTTGGTGTAGGTCAGACGCGCGTGTGAGTTCATCACCGCTTCGTAGTGTTTATAGCTGGTCAGCTTGCCAGTAGCAGAGATGGTCATCTCGCACACCATGCAGAGGCGATCGACCTGCGGATTGAGCGAGCAGAGACCGTTGGAGAGCACCTCCGGCAGCATCGGCACTACCTGCGACGGGAAGTAAACCGAGGTGCCGCGCTGCACTGCTTCGTCATCCAGCGGCGTGCCGGGACGCACGTAGTAGCTCACGTCGGCAATCGCGACCCACAGGCGCCAGCCGCCACCGCGTTTTTTCTCGCAGTAGACCGCATCGTCAAAGTCACGTGCGTCTTCGCCATCGATGGTCACCAGCGGCAGCTTGCGCAGATCGATGCGCCCTTTCTTCGCCTCTTCCGGGACTTCTTCGCTCAGCTTGCTGACCTGTTTCTCAACTTCTGGCGGCCAGCTGTGCGGGATTTCATGGGTGCGCAGCGCCATATCGACCGCGAGGCCGGTGCCCATATTGTCACCAAGGATCTCAGCGACTTTACCAATGGCTTTGGTGCGGCGCGTCGGACGCTGTACCAGCTCGACCACCACCACCGACCCCATGCGTGCCTGTAAGGTCTCTTCCGGTGGGATAAGGATGTCAAAGCTCAGACGGCTGTCGTCCGGCACCACAAAGCCCGCGCCCGCATCGGTGAAGTAGCGGCCAACAATCTGGTTGTTGCGCGGCTCCAGCACGCGCACCACGCGCGCTTCGCGACGGCCTTTGCGATCGGCACCCAGCGGCTGCGCCAGAATGACGTCGCCGTGCATACACATTTTCATCTGCTCGGCGGAGAGGTAGAGATCGTCTTTCTGGCCTTCGACGCGCAGGAAGCCGTAGCCGTCGCGGTGGCCGATCACCTTGCCGCGCAGCAGATCGAGGCGTTCCGGCAGCGCGTAGCACTGGCGACGCGTGAACACCAGCTGACCGTCACGCTCCATGGCGCGCAGACGACGACGCAGCGCTTCAAGATGCTCTTCGTCCGTCAGGTTCAGTTCCTGTGCCAGCTCGTCACGGCTGGCAGGTTTTTCCCGTTTTTCCAGATGAGCCAGAATAAATTCGCGGCTCGGAATGGGGTTTTCGTATTTTTCAGCTTCTCTTTCCTGAAAAGGATCTTTTGACATAGCGGTTCCTCCGATGTCATTTCAGATTCATTGCCACCGGCGGTTCTGACAATAAAATTTGGTATAAGGGTTCATTCCCCTCGACTAAGTCCGCCAGCGTGTAGCTGTCCAGTTCGCGCAGAAACAGCTGTACTGCGTCGTTTAGCGCTTTTCTTAAGCGGCAGGCTGGCGTGATGGCACAGGTCGCGCAGTCTACGAGCTGTAGAGGCTCCATTTTGCGCACCACATCGCCAATGACGATATTCCGCGGGTCCATCCCGAGACGGATACCGCCATTTTTGCCGCGCGTCGCCGCAATAAATCCCGCCCGACTGAGTTGATTGATGATTTTAACCATGTGGTTACGCGACACGCCGTAGGTCTCGGTGACTTCAGTAATATTAGTCATTTTGCCTTCCGGCAAACTGGCCATATAAATTAAGGCCCGCAGGCCATAATCAGTAAAACTTGTCAGCTGCACAATTACCTCGGTGAATCACCCATGGCGTGTTTATTTACTTCGCCCGCGTTGCGGTTGATTTTAATAGTAAACCGGCTTGCGGTTACTGTAGATGATAAACCAGTGTCAAAACTACAGTGTGTTTTTTTCAGCCGGACGGCGATGTGAGTGCGCGAAGGGATGACAAGCAGAAAAAAGAGGCCGGAACGTCTCCGGCCTGTGCAGGATTATGCGTCGAACGGATCGCGCAGAATCATGGTTTCGCTACGGTCAGGGCCGGTTGAGATAATATCAACCGGTACGCCTGTGACTTCTTCAACGCGCTTGATGTAGTCGCGTGCAGCCTGCGGCAGACCTTCCAGCGTTTTCACGCCAAACGTGGTTTCGCTCCAGCCCGGCAGAGATTCATAGATCGGCTCAATGCCTTCCCAGTTCTCTGCGGCCAGCGGCGTCGTAGTCACTTCGCGGCCGTCCGGCAGGCGATAGCCCACGCAGATTTTCACTTCTTTCAGGCCGTCCAGCACGTCCAGCTTGGTCATACAGAAGCCAGACAGGGAGTTGATCTGTACTGCGCGGCGTACGGCAACTGCATCCAGCCAGCCAGTACGACGACGACGGCCGGTGGTTGCACCAAACTCGTTGCCTTTCTCGCACAGGAACTCACCGATGTCATCAAACAGTTCGGTCGGGAACGGACCCGCACCCACGCGCGTAGAGTAGGCTTTTACGATGCCCAGTACATAGTCGACGCAGCGCGGACCAATGCCCGAACCGGTCGCCACGCCACCAGCGGTGGTGTTAGATGAGGTGACATAGGGATAAGTGCCGTGATCGATGTCCAGCAGCGTGCCCTGCGCGCCTTCGAACATAATCAGGTCGCCGCGCTTCTGCGCGGTATCGAGCAGATCGGAGACGTCAACAACCATGCTGGTCAACACGTCGGCGACTGCCAGCACGTCACTCAGCACTTTTTCGTAGTCAACCGCATCTTCTTTGTAGTAGTTAACCAGCTGGAAGTTGTAGTAATCGACAATCTCTTTCAGCTTGACGGCGAAGGTCTCTTTATTGAAGAGATCGCCAACGCGCAGACCGCGGCGCGCCACTTTATCTTCATAGGCCGGGCCGATGCCGCGACCGGTAGTGCCGATCGCTTTGGCACCGCGCGCTTTTTCACGCGCCAGATCCATCGCAACATGGTATTGCAGGATCAGCGGGCACGCTTCAGAGATCAGCAGACGTTCGCGTACCGGTACGCCACGATCTTCCAGACCTTTCATCTCTTTCATCAGAGCTTCAGGCGACAGTACTACGCCGTTACCGATAATGCTGGTCACGTTCTCGCGCAGGATGCCAGATGGAATTAAATGGAGGACGGTTTTTTCACCGTTGATGACAAGTGTATGGCCTGCATTGTGGCCACCCTGGTAACGCACTACGTAATTCGCGCGTTCAGTCAGAAGGTCTACAATCTTACCTTTGCCTTCGTCACCCCATTGGGTGCCCAGTACGACGACGTTCTTACCCATTTTCAAAATCACCGATTGCTTAAAAATGGATTCTACCATCTGATCTTGCGGCTTTCAGCACTTTTAGCATACGTTTGCGCGCATTTTTCGCCTGGGTTTTGCACACTACAACATCCTGGGGAAAGTACGTGCGCGAAGCACAATTTAGCCGCCGCTGTGTGTGCTAAGCATGCAGTAAATCACTACGCCCGCGACCACTAGTCCGCCGCCAAAGCGGTGCAAAAGACGATCGGGCAGCTGCGCCATCCCCAAAATCATACGACGCCACATGCGCGGTAGAAACATCGGACCCAGGCCTTCCAGCACTAACACCAGCGCCAGCGCCATCCATATGGTTGTGTTCATTTACCATCCCAAAAAAAAGGCCGACATCATTGTCGGCCTGTAGGTTATAGCAGTTCTTATCGCGTCGCGTTAGAGGGCGCTTTCATATATCGGAAGAAATCGCTGTCCGGGCTGAGCACCATCACGTCCTGGTTATCGCCGAAGCTGTTTTCATAGGCGCGCAGGCTGCGAATGAAAGCATAGAAGTCGGGATCCTGGCTGAACGCATCAGCAAACAGTTTTGCCGTTTCGGCGTCGCCGTCACCGCGCGTCATCAGTGCAGTACGCTGCGCTTCCGCCAGGGTACGGGTTACCTGGTAGTCCGCCTGGGCGCGCAGTTTTTCCGCCTCTTCCTGACCCTGTGAACGCTGGCTACGCGCTACCGCTTCACGCTCGGCGCGCATACGGTTGTAGATCGCGTCAGAGACTTCAGTTGGCAGGTTGATCTGCTTGATACGCACGTCGACTACCTGAATACCCAGCGCCGCCATGCTGTTCGGGTTAATAGCCGGCTCTTTGCTGTTGGTTTCACGCTCGACGCGTGCCGCCGCGCTGGCGATAGCATCATCCGCCGCTGGCGTCTGAACTTCATCGTCATTGCCAGCGCTACCGGTGTTCAGCGCATCACGCACGTCGGTGGTCAGACGGCCACGGGAATCGGTTACGATGTCTTTTACGTCAAGACGACCCATCTCAGAACGCAAACGGTCGCTGAACTTGCGTTTCAGCAGTACTTCCGCCTGCGACACGTCACCACCGCCCGTTGCCAGGTAGTAGCGGCTAAAGTCGCTGATGCGCCATTTGATGTAAGAATCGACAATTAGGTCTTTCTTCTCTTTGGTAACGAAACGATCCGCCTGGTTGTCCATGGTCTGAATGCGCGCATCCAGCGTTTTCACCGTTTCGATAAACGGCACTTTCATGTGCAGACCCGGCGCAAACACCTGCGGTTTGTTTTCATCGTCGCGCAGAACTTTACCGAAGCGCAGCACGATGCCGCGCTCGCCTTCCTGCACCACGAACAGTGAAGCGTAAAGCGCCACCAGTACAACAATAATGACTACGATTATGGGCTTACGCATCGATTACTCTCTCCCTTCGCGCTGGGTATCGTTGCGCAGAGCATTGGCCCGACGCTGATCCATGATGCTGTCTGGACTGTAGGCTGACGTGTCGCTGCGGCTGGCGCTGCTGCCGGGCGAAGCGGGTAACGTAGACAGATTCGCGCCTTTCTGACCGCCCTGCGCTGCGCTGCTCGCGCCGCGCATCAGCTGATCGAGCGGCAGCACCATCAGGTTGTTGCCACGATCGTTAACCAGCACTTTGCGGGTATGGCTTAGCACGCGTTCCATGGTTTCGATATAGAGACGCTCTTTGGTGATATCTGGTGCCGCCTTGTATTCCGGCAGCAGCTTGGCGAAACGTGCCACTTCACCCTGCGCTTCCAGTACGGTGCGCTCTTTGTAAGCGCGCGCTTCCTCGAGGATACGCTGTGCCTGCCCGTTGGCGCGCGGCTGTACTTCGTTAGCGTAGGCTTCGGCTTCACGAACATACTGTTCACGGTTTTCACGCGCGGCAATCGCATCGTCGAAAGCGGCTTTCACCTCTTCCGGCGGACGCGCAGCCTGGAAGTTGACGTCCAGCAGCGTGATACCCATGTTGTAAGGGCGAATGGTTTCGTCGATTTCGCGCTGCGTATCGCTACGCACTACGGTACGTCCTTCGGTCAGGATACGGTCCATGGTGGAACGGCCAATGACGCCACGCAATGCGCTGTCGGTCGCCTGACGCAGGCTATCGTCTGCGCTGGTAACGGCGAACAGGTAGCGTTCAGGATCGGTTACGCGGTACTGCACGTTCATCTCAACGCGCACCACGTTCTCGTCTGAGGTCAGCATTACGCCCGATGCAGCCAGTTCGCGCACCGCTTCGACGTTGACCGCACGCACCTGATCGATAAAGGTGGGTTTCCAGTTCAGGCCTGGCTCAACCAGATGGCTGAACTTGCCGAAACGCGTCACGACGCCGCGCTCCGCTTCTTTAATGGTGTAGAATCCACTGGCGGCCCAGATAACTACCGCCGCAACCGCGACGATACCAACCAGTTTGCCACCGCTGCCGCCGCTGCGCTGACCATTGTCACTCTGTTTGCCACCGCCCAGTCCGCCGAGCTTTTTGCTCAACTTACGGAAGATATCATCCAGATCCGGAGGTCCTTGCTCACGACCACCTTTGTTTCCCCCAGAGTTGCCGCCTTGATTATTGCTGCTTCCCCACGGGTCGCGGTCCTGTCCGTTATTACCGGGCTGATTCCACGCCATGTTCTACTCCATTTATTGTTAGTGCGCTGTTTACCCTGCAGCTTTCAGGCTGTAGCTGTGTTGGCTGCCTTCGTTCATCCCAGTCACTTACCGATGTAAGCTCCTGGGTATTCGCTCAGTTGCCGCCTTGCTACAGCCTGAAATCTTTGGGTAAACCCTGCTATTCGCGGCTGTAGCTGTGTTGGCTGCCTTCGTTCATCCCAGTCACTTACCGATGTAAGCTCCTGGGTATTTACTCAGTTGCCGCCATGCTACAGCCAGAAATCTTTGGGTAAATCCTGCCATTCGCGGCTGTAGCTGTGTTGGCTGCCTTCGTTCATCCCAGTCACTTACCGATGTAAGCTCCTGGTAGAAACATCCCAGAAAAACGGCAGCCGCCTGCTACACCATACACGCTATTGCGTAAGGACGTTTGGGCAACTTGTCAAACTATGTAATCGATCAGCGTCGGTTCCTGCTTACACAGACGTCGCCAGTCAACCATTGGCAGGCGCACGCGTAGCCCAACGTCGCCGTCTTCTTCATTCCATTCATCTTCAATGGCCTGCAGCTGGTAGAAGCGGCTGCGCAGTCGGCCCGCATCTGGCGGCAGGCGCAGTTCAAACTGCGCGATCTCGCCTGAGAGCCGCTCAGACAAAGCCTGCCACAGCAGGGGAATGCCTTCGCCGCTCTGCGCGGAGAGCCAGACGCGGATCGGCATATCTTCTTCATTGCGATCGATGCGCGGAACGAATCCGTCCAGCATATCGATTTTATTCATCACCAGCAGCGTTGGGATCTCGTCGGCTTCGATCTCTTCCAGCACCGCATTAACCGCTTCAATGTTCTCGTTAAGGCGAACGTCGGCGGCATCGATAACGTGAAGCAATAGCGCCGCCTGGCGGGTCTCTTGCAGCGTCGCTTTAAATGCGGCCACCAGGTCATGCGGCAAATGGCGAATAAAGCCAACGGTATCCGCCAGCACGACCTCGCCAACATCGGCAACGTTCAGGCGACGCAGCGTAGGGTCGAGCGTGGCGAATAGCTGATCCGCCGCATAGACGTTAGCGGAGGTCACCGCGTTAAACAGGGTAGATTTGCCGGCGTTGGTATAGCCGACCAGCGAAACGGTAGGCACGTCCGCTTTAGCGCGCGCCTGGCGCCCCTGTTCGCGCTGTTTTTCAACGCGCTCAAGCCGGGACAGAATCTGACTAATTCGGTTACGCAGCAAACGACGGTCGGTTTCCAGCTGGGTTTCACCGGGGCCGCGTAAGCCGATACCGCCTTTCTGACGCTCAAGGTGTGTCCAGCCACGAACCAGACGCGTGGCAAGATGACGTAGCTGTGCCAGCTCGACCTGCAACTTACCTTCGTGTGTGCGGGCGCGTTGGGCGAAAATATCCAGGATCAGACCGGTGCGGTCAATAACTCGACACTCACACAGGCGCTCCAGATTGCGTTCCTGCGCAGGGCTTAAGGCATGATCGAATAGAACGACCGATGCTCCACTTGATTTTACCGCATCGGCAATTTCAGCTGCCTTTCCTTCACCGACAAAATATTTGGGATGTGGCGCTTTACGACTGCCGGTAATAACCTGCAGCGCTTCTACGCCCGCAGAAGAGACCAGGGTTTCGAACTCCTGGAGATCTTCCATCTCTTTGTCTTGGGAGAACCAGATGTGTACCAGTACGGCCTGCTCACCGGCATCATAACGGTCAAACAAGCTATAACCTCGCTTAGAAAATAGAAGACCAGGACGGAAAACGACCTGCGTTCTCCCGCCCTGGTTTGTACGGGTAGCGCGTTATTCCGCGTTATCGCCGTCTTGTTGTGGCTGCGATTGTGCAGAAGCGTTGCTACCGCCGTGATGGTAGTTATTGCTGCCGCCACCAGCATTATTGCTGTGGTGAGAAACCGGGCGTGATGGAACTACGGTAGAAATGGCATGCTTGTAAACCATCTGGCTTACCGTGTTCTTTAATAAAATCACGAATTGATCGAAAGACTCAATTTGTCCCTGCAGCTTGATACCGTTTACCAAATAAATCGAAACCGGAACACGTTCACGACGCAGTGCGTTCAAAAACGGGTCTTGTAATGATTGCCCCTTAGCCATTCTATCTTTTCCTTATATGCTTGTTGTTTATTACTTGTAGAACCGAAGTCCTGAAAAAACTGCGTAAAAATTTGCGCACGATAACCAGCCAATTGTACACAATCACCCATGCTTCGCACTAAGAACCTGAAGCACCTCATTACGCGCCGATTCTGGGCTGTCGCTGTCAAGCCAGCGGACATTTTCCCAGCCGCGTAACCAGGTTATCTGGCGTTTAGCGAGCTGCCGGGTTGCGCAAATTCCCCGATAAACCATCTCGTCATAATCGATTTCGCCAGCCAGATATGACCACATCTGGCGATAACCGACACAGCGGATGGAAGGCATATCCGTATGCAAATCACCTCGTGCAAACAGGGCCCGAGCCTCCGCTTCAAATCCTGACGCCAGCATCTGCTCAAAGCGCAAGGCAATGCGTTGATGCAGCAATTCACGGTTCGCGGGGGCGATTGCGAACTGATACACATCGTAGGGTAACGCTTCGCCGGATGTTTTTGTCAGTTCCGTTAAAGTTTTACCCGAAATAAAAAAAACTTCCAGTGCTCGCGAAAGTCTCTGTGGATCATTCGGATGAATACGACTCCCGGCGACCGGATCGATTTCGCACAGCTGACGGTGCAGGGCATCCCAACCTTTTTCACGCGCCATTTGCTCTATGCGCTGACGCACCTCAGGATCGGCCGAGGGCAGCGGCGATAATCCTTCCAGTAACGCCTTGAAATAGAGCATAGTTCCACCAACAAGCAGTGGGATACGTCCGTTCTGAACGATCTCGTCCATCGCTGCCAGCGCATCGCGGCGAAAGTCGGCGGCCGAATAGGCTTCCGACGGATCGCGGATGTCCAGCAGGCGATGAGGTGCCTGCGCTAACTCGTCAGCCGAAGGCTTTGCTGTACCTATATCCATCCCGCGATAGATTAAGGCAGAGTCCACGCTAATAAGTTCCACCGGCAATTGTTTACGTAATTCAATCGCCAGCGCGGTTTTGCCTGAGGCGGTCGGCCCCATCAAAAAAATAGCCTTTGGTCGGCCAGCCTGGTTTTGTTCACTCATGCTTTAATGCGGCAAGCGCGCTCTCAATCTCTATAGCCTGAATCAGGCCAGACGGCGGCGATTTCAATAGCTGTGGACAGAGCCGTTCAAGCTCGGCCAGCAACGCAATCGCCTGTGAGTGATTCCAGTGAGGCGTTTCGGTGTCGCAACGTCGCGCCAGCCATTGAGCCAGCTGGGTTGCAGTGCTCTCTGGCTGCTGGGAAAGGTAGCCTAACAGCTCTGGAATCAAGATTTGTAAATTTTGCGTGCGCAAGGGTAAAGGCACCGCACGCAGCGTGACATGGTCGCCTTCAGGTTGCAGATCGATACCCATTTCGCTGAGCAAGTTCTGCTTTTGCGTGGCGATCTGGCGTTCGGCTTTAGCAACTTTCATGCGTACCGGAATTAGCAGCGGCTGCGACTTCAATCCCGTGTCGCCTGGCTGCAACTGTGCATGCCTTACCCAGCGTGCGGCTACTGGCAGCGCAAGCAGCTGCAGTGTTTGATCCTGCTCCAGCAGCGCGTAACACTCCTGTACCACCGTCAGCACACGGCCAAAACTTTGCGCATGAGACGTCAGCGGCGCCTCGACAGGCCGTGCACGCGGCGGCGCGGCGGGTGCAGCAGCTGGCTCAACCGGCGCAGTCGGCTGTGACGCGGGCGTGTTCAGCAGTTGCTGATAGACCTTGCCCTCGCGCTTGCTGTAGCTGTTCTCTTTGCTCTGCCAGGCCGGCTGCGCACCGCCGCCTTCGCTACGCCGCGGCGCGGCGGGCTGTGAAAAATGGTTGCCGCCCGCTGCCTGACGATTTTCTGGCTGCCAGCGTGGCGCGGGTTCTTCCGCCTGGAGCGCGGGCAAGGATGGCGCACGGCTCTCTTGCAGCACGCTCATCACGCCCTGATAGATAAAGTCATGTACCAGCCGTGACTGGTGAAAGCGCACCTCATGCTTGGCGGGATGCACGTTGACGTCCACCTGATGCGGATCGATCTCCAGATAGAGCACATAAGCGGGCTGCTGATCGGCCTGCAGCTGCGTCTGAAACGCCTGGCGTATCGCATGGTTAATCAGCTTGTCACGCATCATGCGGCCATTGACGTAGCAATACTGAATGTCAGTCAGCTGGCGTGAACCCCCCGGATCGGCAACCCAGCCGCGTAGCAGCAGGTCGTCATGTTGCCAGTCGATGCGCAGCGCATGCTGCATAAAGGTCGCGCCGCAAATCGCGCCCAGCCGCCGTTCGCGCTGCGCCTCTTCACTTACCGCGCGGTACTGACGCATCAGCTTGCCGTTGTGGCTGAGAGAGATCGCCACGTCAAAACGCGCCAGTGCGATACGGCGAATCACCTCGTCGATATGGCCAAACTCGGTTTTCTCGGTGCGCATGAATTTGCGGCGCGCGGGAGTGTTGTAAAACAGATCGAGCACTTCCAGCGTGGTGCCGCACGGATGCGCAGCGGGTTTAACCGTGACTTCCATATCGCGGCCTTCCGCATACGCCTGCCAGGCTTCGCTCTGCGCCGGGGTGCGTGAGGTTAAGGTCAGGCGCGATACCGAACTGATGCTGGCCAGCGCCTCACCGCGAAACCCCAGGCTCATAATGGCTTCGAGATCGTCCAGTGAGGCAATTTTGCTGGTGGCGTGACGCGCCAGCGCCATTGCCAGCTCCTCTTTGCTAATGCCGCAGCCGTTATCGCGGATGCGGATCAGCTTCGCACCGCCTTTTTCAATATCAATATCGATGCGTGTCGCGCCCGCATCCAGGCTGTTTTCCACCAGCTCTTTTACCACCGATGCAGGACGCTCGACGACTTCGCCCGCCGCAATCTGGTTAGCCAGCTGCGGCGGTAAAATTTGAATGGGCATGGTGATAATCCTTATAGAGCCTTGCCCGGCACCTGGCCGGGCTGGCCGTCAGGAGGCGGGAATCTTCAGGGTTTGCCCCAACATGACGTTTGAGGACTTCATATTATTAGCCTGCATAATCGCCTGCGGGCTAACGCCGTAATGCGCGGCGATAGCCGTTAGCGAGTCGCCGCGCACCACTTTGTGGCGCGACGGACTGCGCGCAGCCACTGTGTTGCTGGCAGGCACTTTCAGGCGTTGCCCGACCCAGACTACATCGCGTTTAAGCTTGTTCATCTCGCGCAGCGTTGCCATCGTAACGCCATATTTTGCGGCAATGCCGGAGAGCGTCTCACCGCGCGTAACCGTATGGCGCTGCACCGCGCCCGTGTACTGCGTGGTGCCAGTAGCCGGATTACTGGCGACGCTCACCGTCGGCGATGAGCCGAGCGGTCGGTTTTCCTCCTTTGGGAGCGATTGTAGCGGGTGCGCCAGGAAGTAATTGCGCAGGCCTTTGTAGATGGCTAACGCAATTTTATCCTGGTGTGCGCTACTGCCGAGCAGTCGCTCCTCCGAGGCATTACTGATGAAGCCGGTTTCCACGAGCAGCGAGGGAATATCCGGCGAGCGTAGCACGCCAAGGCTGGCGTGTTCGGGCAAACGCTTATGCAGCGGCGAAACGCCGCGCAGCTGTTGCAACACCTTCACCGCTACGTCGTAGCCGACACGCTGCGAGTGACCAAACTGTAAGTCCAGCACCGCCTGGCTCAGATAGGGATCGGCCTGGCTGTTCGCCAGCAGATCGCCTGCGCCGCCCAGCAGCTCGGACTGCTTCTCACGCTGCTCCAGCCAGTTCGCCATTTCGCTGTTGGCGCGACGGTTCGACAGCACCCATACCGATGCGCCGGTCGCGCTATGGCTCGGGGCCGAGTCGGCGTGGATAGAGACCAGCAGATTGGCGTTCTCTTTACGTGCCACTTCAGAGCGGCCCATCACTGAAATAAAGTAATCGCCGTCGCGCGTCAGTACGCCTTTGAACATGGGATCTTTGTTCAGCAGCACCTTCAGCTTACGGGCGATCGCGATAGTCACGTTCTTTTCATGCAGCCCGTGCTGACCGGTCGCGCCTGGGTCTTGCCCGCCGTGTCCCGCATCAATCGCCACAATCACCGTATCATTGCTGCTGGGCACGGCATTGCCCGGACGCGTTGTGGTGTTGGAATTGCTCACTGCCGTTACCTGGTTAGCGTTAAACGGATTAGCGGCTGTTCGGCTCGGCGCAGGCTGGCTCGGCGCTACCGCCGTCGAGACGGGCGCGGCGCGAGTGACGGGCTGCCGGCCCTGAATGGTCAACACCACGTTGTAGCTACTGCCGTTACGCTGCGTCACCGCGCGGGTTTTACCCGACTGCGTTAACTCCAGCACCAGCCGAATGCTCTCTTTATCTTTTGGCGTGCTGGTACGGATGCGCTTAACAATATTCTCGCCGCTAAAGTTCAACGGCAGTCCCTGAATCACGCCGCTTTGACGAATATCCAGCACCACGCGATCCGGGTTGCGCAGCGGGAAATAGCCATATACCGGCTGTCCAGCAAAGCTCAGCGTGACGGTGGCCTGGCTGTCGCCATTCTCCACTTTGATATCCGAGAGGCTGGCCGCCAGCGATGGCGCTGCAACCAGACACAGCAGCAACAGCAGCGTGCTTTTCATCCGTGCGATCATGCCTGCGCCACCTGCTCAATCAGGGTTTGACCCAGCGCGGAAAGCGCTTCAAGGCGCGCCTCGCGCGCGGTGCCGACATAGCTCAGCGTCAGCGCCAGATCAGGTGGCGGTAATACGCCCGCGCCCTGCTGCGGCCACTCAACCAGACAAATTGCGTCGCCGGTGAAGTAATCGCGGATACCCATAAACTCCAGCTCTTCTGGGTCAGCCAGGCGATAGAGATCGAAGTGATAAAGCGAGCGCTCACCGAGCTGGTAAGGCTCTACCAGCGTGTACGTTGGGCTTTTAACGTTACCCTGATGGCCAAGCGCCTGCAAAAACCCACGGCTGAAGGTCGTTTTGCCTGCGCCCAAATCGCCATAGAGATAGATCACCGCCGCGCCAGTGCAGGCACGGGCCAACTGAGCGCCCAGGTCGAGAGTAGCTGCCTCATCGGGCAAGGAAATAACACAGGTCTTCATGCTTTATTATTGGGTCATCTCTGGATTAACAAACTGCCAAAGCAGCTCGAATAAATCTGTGGCCAGCATGCCGCGCGTACCGCGCCGCGCCGCCACCGCGTCTGCTGCTGCACCGTGCGCAACGCAGCCTGCACAGGCCGCGTCAAATAGCGCCAGCTGCTGCCCCATCATTGAGGCGATAATACCACTCAATACATCGCCCATGCCGCCAGATGCCATCCCAGCGTTGCCAACATCAGCAAAGGCCATCTCGCCCTGCTCGCTGGCAATAATCGTTCCGGCTCCCTTCAGCACCACGACACCGCCGTAGCGCGTTGCCAGCGTCTGTGCGGCGTGCAGGCGATCGCTCTCGACTTCACTGGTCTTAACGCCCAGCAGTCGCGCCGCTTCGCCTGGATGCGGCGTAATGATGCGATTCTGACGTTTCTGCGCATTGATTGCCAGCAGGTTAAGTGCATCCGCGTCCCAAAGCATCGGCTTTTCGCTGGTCGCGACCGCTTTCAGTGCATTCTGTCCCCATTCGCGCTGGCCCAGTCCCGGGCCAATGGCAATGACGTCTGCCCATTCCAGGCCCTGTTCAAGGCTGCTGTCGGTCAGCTCGTCAACCATGATTTCTGGTCGCGCCGTCAGCACTGGCGCAATATTATCGCGATGCGTTAGCACGCGCACCAGCCCCGATCCGCTGCGCAGTGCGGCTTCTGCCGTCATACGAATCGCGCCTGCGGTGCCGGTATCGCCACCGACGACCAGCAAACGTCCATGGTTGCCCTTATGCGAAGTGGGTTTACGCGGTTTTAGCCAGTGCGGTAAAAACGTAGCATCAAAGCGCGCCATCGGCGCGTTTTCACCGGCAAGAAATGGCGCTAAACCGAGATCGGCGTAGTGCAGCGTACCGATGAGATCGCGCGCCTGGCCGGTAATCTGACCGGGCTTAAGCGCGATAAAGCTCAGCGTCTGGGTTGCACCAATCGCTTCGCCTGGCGCATTGCCCGTTGCAGCAGACAAACCCGATGGCATATCCAGTGCCAGCACTGGTGCAGCATGCGCGTTTGCCTGCTGGATAAGTGTGGAATAAGGCTCGGCAGGCGCGCGATTGATGCCAGTGCCCAACAGGGCGTCGACGATCAAATCGACCTGTTCCGGCCAGATGGCATCAGCCGCATGGATTTCGCCACCGGCTTCCAGCCAGGCCTCACGGGCGCGCTGCGCCTCATCCGGTAGCGGTTTATCGCCTTCGCATGCCAGCAGCGTGACCGTCATGCCTGATGCCTGCGCCAGCCGCGCAGTCACATACCCGTCGCCGCCGTTATTGCCGTGGCCACACAGAATCAACCAGCTACGCGCCTGTGGCCACTGCGTGCGTGCCATTTCAAAGGCCGCCTGCCCTGCGCGCTGCATTAGTTCATAAAGCGTAATACCCAGCGTATCAGCCCCCTCGCGCTCCAGCTTGCGCAAGGCCTGCGCAGGCCAGACGGAATATGGTAAACTGCGGCTGTTTGCTTTCGATTCCTGGTCACTCATGTCATACCCTCTCGATCTTCATCAGCTTGCTCAACAGATTAAACAGTGGGGCAAGGACCTCGGCTTTCAGCAGGTCGGCATTACCGACACCGATCTCAGCGCGGAAGAGCCACGTTTACAGGCGTGGCTGGATAAGCAGTATCACGGCGAAATGGAATGGATGGCGCGTCACGGCATGATGCGTGCACGTCCGCATGAACTGCTGCCCGGCACGCTGCGCGTTATCAGCGTCCGCATGAATTACCTTCCGGCGAAAGCCGCCTTTGCCAGCACGCTGAAGAATCCGCAACTCGGCTATGTTAGCCGCTACGCTCTTGGGCGTGATTACCACAAAGTATTGCGCAATCGCCTGAAAAAGCTCGGAGAAATGATTCAGGAAAAGTGCGGCGAGCTGAATTTCCGCCCCTTTGTCGACTCCGCGCCGGTGCTGGAGCGCCCGCTGGCAGCCAAAGCGGGACTGGGCTGGACCGGCAAGCATTCGCTGATTTTGAATCGCGAGGCGGGTTCATGGTTCTTCCTCGGCGAACTGCTGATCGATCTGCCACTGCCTGTTGACGCGCCGCAAGAGGAACAGTGCGGCCGCTGCGTCGCCTGCATGACCATTTGCCCCACTAACGCCATCGTCGAGCCCTACGTGGTAGATGCGCGCCGCTGTATCTCCTATCTCACCATTGAGCTGGAAGGTGCGATCCCGGAAGCGCTGCGTCCGCTCATGGGTAACCGTATTTATGGCTGTGACGACTGCCAGCTGATCTGCCCGTGGAATCGCTATGGGCAGCTCAGCGATGAGGCAGATTTCTCGCCGCGCGCGGTGCTGCATGCGCCGGAGCTGATGACGCTGTTCCAGTGGGATGAAAAGACTTTCTTGCGCGTAACAGAGGGATCGGCAATACGCCGTATCGGCCATCTACGCTGGCTGCGTAATATTGCCGTGGCGCTGGGCAACGCGCCCTGGACGCCGGAAATTATAAGCGTGCTGGAAAAGCGGCTGGGTGAACATGCCCTGCTGGATGAGCATATTGAATGGGCCCTGGTGCAGCAGCGGGAAAAACGTCAGGCACAGGCCATTGAAGTGCAGCCTGCGCAACAAAAGCGGCTGGTGCGGGCCATTGAGAAGGGTTTACCGCGTGATGCATGATTAATCAATGCGAATCACAGCTTACTTTTCCACATGCTGTGCATAAAAATAAAAAGCTGTTGTCATTCAACTGACACAGAGGGCTGGAAGCCAGATTTTAACAAAATGAAATATTCTCATTGATTTATTAATCAATGATTTACATCAGCAATGTGTACAAATGCAAATGTGGATAGCGTACGGCTGCGCAGACAAAGTTGTGGATAACTCTGTT
>Ga0268256_1000726_pt1 | contig 24268 bp, 20 predicted proteins | sample AgamicAtAmrz_FD_200247 | JGI IMG/M metagenome (GOLD analysis project Ga0268256, IMG submission 200247) | Agave microbial communities from Guanajuato, Mexico - At.Am.rz (v2) (version 3) | ecosystem: Host-associated > Plants > Roots > Rhizosphere | place: Guanajato, Mexico | collected 2012-06-07 | reverse complement strand
TAAAACGTCATAATGAATGTCATTATGTGTTCACTCGTGAGGCTTTGATATTTTTTTGCGTCCAAAGACGCTGATATCAATCCTGCGAGTGCCCACACAGATTGTCTGATAAATTGTTAAAGAGCAGCGCGAACAGTGCGTTAGCGTCCTGTCGCGAGGTGGCGTATATTACGCTTTCCTCCTTCAGAGTCAACCTCTTTTTCAGAAGTTTTTCTCCGGCGGGTCAGTTTCCTGAACCTCTCAGCACGTTTCCCGTTGCCGGTGTGCCGTGTTGATGGAGGCGCATTATAGGGAGTTTCGCCGGGCTGACAAGTGTTTCTTTGAATTAATTTACTGAGCGTCTCTTTTTTAAACGAACGGCTTAAAAACCGACGTTTAATGACTGATTAGCGCACAAATATCGCCATGAAACGTTGTAAAGAGACCTGATGTGGCTGAAGGCTGGTGCTATTATTTTGCTTCTTCTCGCAGGAAACCCCAGGAAGGATACCCAATGATTAGATCTGCGCGCAGCATGGCCGGTTTGCCATGGATAGCGGCGATGGCCTTTTTCATGCAGTCGCTCGACGCCACCATACTCAATACTGCCCTGCCCGCTATCGCCACCAGCCTCGACCGTTCTCCCCTTGCAATGCAATCTGCTGTTATCAGCTACACCCTGACCGTCGCGATGCTGATCCCGGTCAGCGGCTGGCTTGCCGATCGCTTCGGCACCCGCCGGGTATTTATTATTGCGGTTTCCCTTTTTACCCTCGGTTCGCTGGCCTGTGCGCTGTCGCCGACGCTTCAGGTGCTGGTCATCTCACGCGTCGTGCAGGGCATTGGGGGTGCCATGATGATGCCGGTCGCGCGACTCGCGCTGTTGCGCGCCTACCCGCGCAGTGAACTGCTGCCGGTGCTCAACTTTGTGACAATGCCGGGATTAGTCGGCCCGATACTGGGCCCGCTGCTGGGCGGCGTGCTGGTGACCTATGCGACGTGGCACTGGATCTTCCTGATTAATATTCCGATCGGCATTCTGGGTATTGTCTATGCCCGCAAATATATGCCGGACTTCACCACGCCAAAACGCCGCTTCGACTTTATCGGCTTCCTGCTGTTCGGGGCCGGGCTGGTGATGATCTCCATCGGGATTGAGCTGTTTGGCGAACGTGTGGTTTCGGCCTGGCTGGCTGGCGGGATATTACTCAGCGGGATTGTACTGTTGCTTCTTTATATCGTGCATGCCCGGCGTCACCCTTCACCGCTGATTAATCTGCCAATGTTTAAAACCCGCACCTTCTCAGTCGGCATTGGCGGCAACATTGCGTCACGTCTCGGAACCGGCTGTGTGCCCTTTTTAATGCCGCTTATGTTGCAGGTGGGTTTTGGCTACTCTGCGATTATTGCCGGCTGCATGATGGCGCCTATCGCTATCGGCTCCATACTGGCGAAATCGACGGTGACTCAGCTACTGCGCTGGCTGGGCTATCGTCGCCTGCTGGTCGGCATTACAACGATTATCGGTATTCTGATTGCCAGCTTCTCTCTGCAGTCTCCGGCAGAGAGCATCATTGTGCTGCTACTTCCGCTGTTTATTCTCGGCATGGCCATGTCAACGCAGTTCACCGCCATGAATACCATTACGCTGGCCGACCTTGATGATGATAATGCCAGTGGCGGCAACAGCGTGCTGGCCGTGACGCAGCAGCTCGCTATCAGTTTTGGTGTGGCGGTCAGTGCGGCCGTACTCCGCTTCTATCAGGAGTTTGAAACGAGCACCATTTCCCAGTTTCACGCCACGTTCCTGACGATGGGGGTGGTGACGGTGCTGTCGGCGCTGACCTTTATGCTGCTGAAAAACGGGGATGGGCGGAATCTGATCAGCGATCGCGATAAAAAGAGAAAACGCTAAACGGAGCCCCGCATAACCAGTTCTGGCGTCAGCACCAGCGTCTGCTGGCTGGCGTCGGGATCGCTGAGCCGATGGAGCAGAGTATCGATGGCCAGTTCGCCCAATGCATCTTTAGGCTGATGAATGGTGCTGAGTGGCGGAGTGAGATAACGGGCCAGTTCGATATCGTCATAGCCCATGACCGCCATCTGCTGCGGAACCTGCATGCCAGCCTGATAGAGTGCGTGATAAACGCCGACTGCCATCGCATCGTTACTGGTGAATACCGCCTGCGGCGGCGTTTCCAGCGACAGCAGCTCGACCATGCCGTTATAGCCGCCCTGAAACTCAAAGTCTCCGCTCACCACATAGCCAGGTAAAATCTCCAGGCCACTCTTTGTCATGGCATTGCGATAGCCTTCCAGCCGCATCCGCGCTGGCGTTTTATCCTGCGGACCCGCGATACAGGCGATGCGGGTGTAGCCGCTGTCGATAAGATGCTGCGTCGCCAGCTCGCCACCCAGCAGCGCGTTATCCTGAATGATGTCACCCCGCCCTTCAAAGGGCGCCCAGTCCATCATGACCGCCGGAATCGCGGGATAGCGGTTCAGGATGTCGGCCGAAGGCAGATGACTTTCGGTACACATGATCAGTAAGCCATCGACGCGTTTCTGCATCAGCGTTTCCAGGCTGCGGTTCATCCGCTCCTCGTCACCCGCCGTATTGCAGAGGATCAGGCTGTAGCCACGCTGGTAGCAGCTCTCCTCCACGCCCCTTACTACTTCAGCGTAAAACGGGTTGCTGCTGGTCGTCAGCAGCATACCGATAGTGTGCGTCTGATTGATTTTCAGACTGCGCGCCAGGGCAGAGGGCGCGTAATTGAGATGACGTATCGCCTGCTCAACCTTTTCCCGCACGCCGTCGCTCACAAAGCGATTGTTGTTGATAACGTGCGAAACGGTGGAGGTGGAGACGCCCGCCAGCCGGGCGACATCTTTCATAGTGCTCAAGCGCTTAGCCCTGCTGCTGCAAAAATTCATCGATCTCCGCGCGCCACGGCACGGAGGGCTGCGCACCCGGTCGGGTAACGGCGATCGCGGCGGCGGCATGAGCAAATCGCACTGCGTCATTGATCGGTTTCTGCTCCAGCCGTGCGGTAATAAAGGCACCGTTAAAGGTATCGCCCGCTGCGATGGTGTCGATGGCCTTCACGCTAAAGCCGGCAATACGCTGACCTTCGCCCTGTTCGCTCAGCCAGACGCCGCGGCGTCCCAAAGTAATCAGTACCGTACCGATGCCTTTGGCGTGCAGCACGGCTGCCGCGCGAGCCGCGTCGTCGTCGCTGCTGACCGCAATGCCGGTCAGACTCTCCGCTTCAGTTTCATTGGGGGTGATGATATCGACTAACCCCAGCAGCTCATCGGAGAGCGGAGTGGCGGGTGCCGGATTCAGGATCACCTGGGTCTGATGCTGTCGGGCGAGCCGGGCAGCCGCCAGGACGCTCTCCAGCGGAGACTCCAGCTGCATCAATAGCGCATCGGCCCCGGCGATCACCTGCTGATGGCGCGTCACATACGCAGGCGTCAGCGCCGCATTCGCGCCAGCGTAGATGCCGATAGTGTTCTCACCTTCGCCATTGACGAAGATCATCGCCACGCCTGTTGACTCACCCTCGACGACGCCGACCGGAGCGGTATCAATGTTGTCCTGCGCCAGCTGCAGGCGGATACGTTCGCCAGTGTCGTCAGCGCCCACACAGGCGATAAAGGCGATATCGGCACCCGCACGGCCAGCTGCGACGGCCTGATTGGCACCTTTACCACCAAACGCAATCTGATAAGCCTGCCCGATCACCGTTTCACCGGGACGAGGGAAGTGCGCCAGATTAAGGATGTGGTCAGCGTTAATGCTGCCAAGAACGGCCAGTTTTGCGTTTTTGCTCATAGGGGAGTCCGGAATAAGTGCGCCACCGGAAGGGTGGCGCGGTGCCCTGCTTTTCTTTGAGTTATTGAGTGACCAGCTTCAGGTCGACCGGGTTGATCGCCTTCACTTTTTCACCCTTCAGCACTTTATCAGCGGTATCCACGCCGATCATGCCAATTTTGTCTGGCATCTGTGCCACAGTCGCAGACAGTTTGCCACTTTCAACAGCTTTAACGCCATCTGCGGTACCGTCAAAACCTACCACGATCACACCGGTTTTACCGGCGGTCTGCAGCGCACGCAGTGCACCCAGCGCCATTTCATCGTTCTGAGCGAAGACGGCCTGCACATCCGGATGAGCCTGCAGCAGGTTCTGCATGACGTTCAGGCCCTTGGTACGATCAAAATCAGCAGGCTGGCTGGCGAGGATCTGGAATTTGTGTGCCTCTGCGGCCTGTTTGAAACCTTCGCCACGTTCACGGGCGGCAGACGTGCCGGCAATGCCCTGCAGCTCAATAATTTTGGCGTTTTCGCCCACTTTCTTCGCGATGTAGTCACCCGCCATTTTACCGCCGAAACGGTTATCTGAGGCGACATGGCTGACAACGGTGCCCTGTGCGGCCACGCGGTCCAGCGTAATCACCGGAATCTTCGCCTGGTTCGCCATCTTCACAGCGTTGCCCACGGCGTCAGAATCGGTCGGGTTGATCAGCAGCAGTTTGGTACCGCGAACCGTCAGATCCTGCACATTCGCCAGCTCTTTCGCCGGGTTGTTCTGAGAGTCCAGCACCACCAGGTTGTAGCCCAGCTTGTCCGCCTCTTTCTGCGCGCCCTCTTTCAGCGAAACAAAGAACGGGTTGTTCAGGGTTGAGACGACCAGCGCGATGGTATCTTTTGCCATCGCACCGGTGCTGAGCGTTGCGCCAAGGATCGCAGCCAGTATGGTTAACTTTTTCATCTTATTATCCTGTGTAAGGTCAGAGTTATTTACTGCTTTTATTATCCACCAGCACCGCCAGCAGGATGACTACCGCTTTAACGATCATCTGGTAGTACGAAGAAACGCCCATCAGGTTCAGGCCGTTATTCAGGAAGCCGAGGATCAGCGCGCCAATCAGGGTGCCAAAAATACGCCCTTTACCGCCCGCCAGACTGGTACCGCCCAGCACCACTGCCGCAATCGCATCCAGCTCATAGCCGGTGCCCGCCGTCGGCTGAGCCGAGGAGAGACGCGCCACTTCAATCGTGCCCGCCAGCGCCGCCAGCATGCCGCTCAGTGAATAGACGATGATTTTGACGCGATTGACGTTAATGCCGGAAAGACGCGTTGCCGCCTCGTTTCCGCCCAGGGCATAGATGTAGCGACCCAGACGGGTGTGCTGCAGCATGTACCAGGCGGCGATGAAGACCACCGCCATCAGCCAGACCGGCGCAGGAATGCCCAGCGGACGACCGATACCAAACCAGCCCAGCAGATCGGCATTGGCGCTGAAGCCGGTGTTAATCGGGCTGCCGTCGGTGTAGACCATGGTGACACCGCGCAGCAGCAGCATCATCACCAGCGTGGCGATAAACGCCTGTACCTTGCCACGCGCCACAATCGTGCCGGTCACGCCGCCGATAGCCGCCCCCAGCGCCAGCGAAGCCGCCACAGCGACGAGGGCATTCACTTCCATGCCAACCAGCGAGGCGCCCACCGCACCGGTCAGGGCCAGCAGCGATCCAACAGAAAGGTCGATACCGGAGGTCAGGATCACCAGCGTCATGCCCACCGCCATAATGGCGTTAACCGAGGTCTGCTGCAGGATGTTGAACAGGTTCGCCACGGTAAAGAAGTTCGGGCTCTGGCTGGCCACCACGGCGATCAGCACCAGCAGCGCAATCAGCGACTTCTGTTCCAGCAGCCAGCTTTTGCTAAACCAGCGACGGCTGGCAGGTAAAGTTTGGGTCGTCATACCACTAAATCCTCGCTGTGTTGCTTGCCTACGGCGGCGGCCATCAGACTCTCCTGAGTGGCCTCTTCCCGGGTAAATTCGCCGCTGATACGGCCTTCATGCATTACCAGTATTCGATCGCTCATGCCCAGCACCTCCGGCATCTCCGAGGAGACCAGAATGATGCTCAGCCCTTCGGCTTTAAACTGGTTAATCAGTTGATAGATCTCTTTCTTCGCGCCGACATCCACACCGCGCGTCGGCTCATCGAGAATCAGGACGTCCGGACGGGTCATCAGGCCACGGGCGATCGCCACTTTCTGCTGGTTTCCCCCTGAAAGCAGACCAATCGGCTGCTCCATGGAGGGAGTTTTGACGTTGAACAGCCGGATGAAGTCTCCTACCGCCAGCTGCTCCGCTGCATGTTTCAGAGTGCCGCCGCCGTGACTGAAGTAGCGAAGCGCCGTCAGCGACATGTTCTCTTTTACCGACATGCCCAGCACCAGGCCATCGCGCTTACGATCTTCAGAGATGTAGACGATACCATTAGCCAGCCCATCCTGCGGTGAACGCGTCACCACTTCCCGGCCATTGAGCCACAGGGATCCGGCCCGACGCGGCAGCGCGCCATAGAGGACTTTCATCAGCTCAGTCCGGCCCGCGCCCATCAGCCCGGAGATCCCCAGGATTTCACCTTTGCGCAGGCTGAAACTGACATCATCCACGCCCGGCCCGCTGACGTTCTCTACCCTGAGCCGCACCTCGCCAGGAGCCTGGTCGATATGGGGATATTGATCTTCCAGCTTGCGGCCAACCATCATCTCAATCAGGCTCTCTTCGGTCAGCGCACTGACCGGACGTTCAGCAATAAACTGACCATCGCGGAACACCGTGACGTCATCGCAGATCTCAAAAATCTCTTTCATGCGATGCGAGATGTAAACGATGCCGCAGCCCTGCGCTTTCAGCTCGTTGATCACCCGAAAAAGCGACAGCGTTTCGGTGTCGGTGAGCGCATCGGTCGGCTCATCCATAATGATCACTTTTGACTCGAAGCTCAGTACTTTGGCGATCTCGACCATTTGCTGATCGCCAATCGACAAATCGCCCACCAGCTTATGGCTGCTGAAGCGCAGATTGAGGCGTTTCAGCAGTGCATCAGCTTCGGCATACATCCGTGACCACTGGATACGGCCAAAGGCCGTGACATATTCGCGGCCGAGGAAAATATTCTCCGCCACGGTTAACTGCGGGATCAGGTTCAGTTCCTGATGGATAATGCCAATGCCCGCTTCCTGTGAGGCTTTTGGCCCACTGAAGCGAGTCTCTTTGCCCAGCCAGCGCAGCGTACCGGCATCATACTGATAGATTCCGGTCAGCACTTTCATCATGGTGGACTTGCCTGCGCCGTTCTCGCCCACCAGCGCCATGACGCGTCCGGCCCGGACATTCAGCGACGCGCCTTTCAGGGCTTTCACACCCGGAAAAGATTTTTCAATGCCGTCGAGTTGCAGTAAAGGTTGCATAGCCGCCTCAGAAGGTCACACCGGCGCTGAGGATGACATTCGCAAACGGAGAACACTCTCCGCTGCGAATGACCGCCTGACTACGCTGCGTTTGTTGTTTGAATGTCTCATGACTGATGTAGCGGATGGTGATGGTATTTCCCTGGTGCTGTTGCAAGGCTTCGAGCACGGCGATCAGCGCGCCATGAAGTGACGGATTGTGTTGCTTAATCTCCTCGGCGATCAGAGCGCCCTCAACCTGCATCTCCAGTGCAACGGCACTCACCACCTGCATAAAATCGGGCGTTCCCGGCGTAAGGGCTAAATCAATGCGCTGCGGCCCTGCCGGGATCGGCAAGCCAGCATCGGCAATCGTCAGCGTATCCGTGTGTCCCAGGCGGGCAATCACATAGGAGAGTTCAGCGTTTAACAGGCGACCTTTTTTCATCTTTTCACTCCACAGCGAAACGTTTCGCTTTCAGGAGTGTATGAAAAGCCGTCAGCAACTCAATCGGCAGATTAGAAATCTGTGATCGTTATCGAAACGTTTCGCTTATGCGGAGGGAAATTTGCGTTAAGGCCGGAAAGCGGGGCCGCAGAGGCGACCCGGCAGGGCAGAGAAGGCCAGGTGCGGTTCCTGAAATGAACCTGCACCGGGAGGGTTAAGGCAGTTTCTTAACCTGTTTTACATCCAACTCAATGCTGTTGAAATCTTTATCCAGTTCACCCGTCAGCTCAACGTTGTCCTGCGGTGAAACGGTCTGACCGTTCCAGTGCTTATGGTCGATCTCCACCTTCATCGTGCCGGTCTGGTCACGGAACAGATAATCTTCATGTCCGATCTGCTTTTCCAGCTTACCGCGTACGGTGATCCAGCTGTCATCCTTCATCTCTTCCGCCTGCTTTACGGTCACGACGCTGGTGTGGTCAGCTTTGAATCCGCCCTGCGCATCTTTGGCCTGCGTCTGAGCAGCGGGTGCGCTGGGATCAACAAATCCGCCCTGCTGGGCAGCAAAAACCGGCGCGGAAGTCAGCATTACGACGGCCAGAATTGCAGCGTGCTTTTTCATGGTGTACTCCTTTTTGAGTCATGTTGCCGATGTGAATCAGCCTAGTAGACCATGGGGTTCTTAACAGCTTCTTAAGCGTTAAAAATAAGCGCATTACGCCGGAATCCGCTGTACAAGCCGTAAGGGGCTTCGTATAAAACGCTAACAGCAAAGGGAGACGGGATGCGTATTTTACTGGTTGAGGACGATCGCCTGATTGGCGACGGCATTAAGGCGGGGCTGAGTAAGCTGGGCTTCAGCGTGGACTGGTTTACCTCGGGTGAGGCGGGCTTCAATGCCCTGGCGGCGGCGCCCTGGGATGCGGTGATTCTGGATCTCTCACTGCCTGAGCGTGATGGACTCGATATCCTGCGGCAGTGGCGACAGCAGGGCAACGATGTGCCCGTGCTGATCCTGACCGCCCGCGATGCACTCGACCAGCGGATCGAAGGGCTGCAGCAGGGCGCCGACGACTATCTTTGCAAACCCTTCGCCCTGACCGAAGTGGCCGCTCGCTTGCAGGCGCTGATCCGCCGTCGTCACGGCCAGCTACAGCCTGAACTCCGTCACGGCAACGTGGTGCTGATCCCGGGCAGCCACAGTGTGATATGCGATGGTGAGTCGGTTGCGCTGAAAAGTCGTGAACTGGCGCTGCTGGAACTCTTTATGCGCAACCCCGGCCGGGTGCTGACGCGCAGCCAGCTGGAAGAGAAGCTCTACAGCTGGGATGCCGATGTCTCCAGCAACGCGGTGGAAGTGCATATCCATCATCTGCGTAAGAAGCTGGGCAGCCACTTTATCCGTACGCTGCATGGCGTCGGTTATACCCTGGGAGACGCCGGATGCGATCAATGAGCCTGTTTCTGCGGCTCGGCTTCGGCTTTGTGCTGCTGCTGGGCATCTGCTGGGTCAGTGCCAGCCTCAGCGCCTGGCATCAGACCCGCGAAACGCTGGATGAGCTCTTCGATACTCAGCAGATGCTGCTGGCCAAACGCCTGCTGACACTGGATTTTTCTTCGCTGGACAATGCCACGCTGCCCAGAACCAAAGCAATACTGCGCCACCATCGCGGCGACCAGGATGACGACGCTCTGGCGTTTGCGGTCTTCACACGTGACGGCAGGCAGGTGCTAAATGATGGTGACAATGGCCGTTACCTGCCGTTTGAGGCGGAGTATCAGGGATTTCACGAGGGGCAGCTTACCAACGATGACGACCGCTGGCGTTTTGTCTGGCTGACCACGTCCGACAGGCAGTTCCGGGTCGTCGTCGGTCAGGAGTCAGAATACCGCGACGACATGATACGGGATCTGATGCGCGCCAGCGTTCTGCCGTGGCTGATCGCCCTGCCTTTTATGCTGCTGTTGCTGATCGCGCTGGTCTGGTCTGAACTGCGGCCACTGAAAACGCTGGCGCGGCAGCTGGCGCAGCGTGCGCCGGATGACGACACGCCGCTGCAGGCTGACCGCGTGCCGAAAGAGGTTCAGCCGCTGATGGTCGCCCTTAACGGGCTGTTCAGTCGCATCAGCGCAATGGTGCAGCGTGAACGGCGCTTTACCTCCGATGCCGCGCATGAGTTACGCAGTCCGCTGGCGGCGCTGCAGGTGCAAAGCGAGGTGATCCAGCTGACGGCGGATGATGAAGGGATGCGCACCCATGCGCTGCAGCAGCTGGATAACGGCATCAGCCGCGCGACCCGGCTGGTGGATCAGCTGCTGACGCTCTCGCGGGTGGAAGCAGAGGACGCCCGCAGCGCCTTTGAACCGGTGACGCTGAAACGCACGGTGCAGGAGACGCTGGCTGCCCAGCTGCCGCTGGCGGATAAGGCGGGTGTTACCCTGCGGCTGCATGCGGAGGCCGATCCGCAGCTTCAGGGCAATCCGCTGCTGCTGTCGCTGCTGGTGCGCAATCTGCTGGATAACGCCATTCGTTATACGCCCGCGGGCAGTGAAGTCGATGTGCGGTTAGGGGCGAACAGCCTGTCGGTGGAGGATAATGGCGAGGGTCTGAGCGACGCCGATCGGCAACGGCTCGGTGAGCGTTTCTGGCGACCGCCGGGTCAGGAGAAGAGTGGCAGCGGACTGGGATTATCGATCGTCCGCCAGATTGCCCAGCTGCATGGGATGCATGTCGCCTTCAGCCAGCGACCCGACAGCGGACTCTGCGTCACGCTGCGCTGGTGAGCGCCCACCCCGAAAGGCGGGCGCGGCCGATCAAATCTCGACCTGGGTTCCCAGCTCGATCACCCGGTTTGGCGGGATCTCAAACTGGTCCGGCGCACGGAGCGCATTGCGCTGCAGTGCCAGGAAGAGTTTGCCGCGCAGGCGCAGATACCACGGACGTTTGCCGATGATCAGCGACTCGTGCGACATAAAGAAGGAGGTCTCCATCATGCGACAGTTCAGCCCTTCCAGCCCGCACCGGTGGAAAATCTCCTCAACGTTAGGCGTTTCGCGCCAGCCGTAGCTCGCCACAACCCGCCAGAAAGTGGGTGAAAGCTGCTCAATGGTGACGCGCCGAACGTTATGAACGTAAGGGGCATCTTCTGTCCGCAACGTCAGCAGCACAACCCGCTCATGCAGCACCTTGTTGTGCTTGAGGTTATGCAGCATCGCAAACGGGATGACATTCAGGGCGCGCGACATATAGACCGCCGTGCCAGGCACACGAACCGGCGGCGCTTTCTCCAGTGAGGCAATCATTGCCTCCAGAGAGTTGCCGTGCTCATGCAGGCGACGCAGCAGACGGAAACGTTCGCTTTTCCACGTTGTCATGATGATAAACATCACCAGGCCAAGGCAGAGCGGCAGCCAGCCACCCGAAAAGATTTTCACCAGGTTTGCCGTAAACAGCGGCACGTCGATGCAGAGCAGCAGCACCAGGATAAGGCCGACCGCCAGCTTGTGCCAGTGCCAGTTTTTAATCGCTACGGTACAGGAGAGGATGGATGTCAGCACCATGGTGCCGGTCACGGCGATACCATAGGCTGCCGCCAGGTTGCTGGAGTGCTCGAAGCTGATAATCACAATCAGCACCGCGAAATAGAGTACCCAGTTGATAACCGGAATATAAATCTGGCCTGATTCGCGCTCGGAGGTATGAATGATACGCATCCCGGGCAGATAGCCCAGGCGCACCGCCTGACGGGTCAGCGAGAAAACTCCGGAGATAACCGCCTGTGACGCAATCACCGTCGCCAGCGTCGCCAGAATCAGCATCGGGATCAGCGCCCAGTCCGGCGCCAGCAGAAAGAAGGGATTTTTAATCGCTTTAGGATCGCTGAGTAACAGCGCCCCCTGACCAAAATAGTTCAGCACCAGCGAAGGCAGCACCACCGAGAACCATGCCAGCCGGATTGGCACTTTGCCGAAGTGCCCCATATCGGCATAGAGCGCTTCAACCCCGGTAATCGCCAGCACCACCGCGCCCAGAGCGAAAAAGGAGACCGATTTATAGTGCAGGAAGAACTCAACGGCGTAGGCGGGATTCAGCGCATGCAGCACCTCCGGGTTCTTCATAATGCCGAGGCCGCCAAGCACGGCCAGCACCAGGAACCACAGCAGCATCACCGGGGCGAAGAGTTTTCCCACCATGCCGGTACCATGTTTCTGAATCACAAACAGCAGCGTCAGAACCGCAATCGACATCGGTACAATGAAGGGATCCAGCGACGGCGCAGCAATTTCCAGCCCTTCGATGGCTGACATCACCGAAATAGCCGGGGTGATCACCACCTCGCCATAGAAGAAGCTGCCGCCAATCAGGCCCATGATCACCAGTATTGCCGTGGCACGCCCGCCGGTATGCCGGCCCGCCAGCGACATCAGCGTCAGAATACCGCCCTCACCTGCGTTGTCGGCGCGCATCACATAACTGATATATTTCAGTGAGACCACCAGCACCAGCAGCCAGAAAATCAGCGACAGAAAGCCAAATACCGCTTCCCGTTCAACACCGAAGCCAAACTGTCCGGAGAGGCATTCACGCAGGGTATATAGCGGACTGGTGCCGATATCCCCGTAAACAACACCAATCGCGGCCAGCGTTAATCCACGAAGTGACTGCTTATTATCCGAGCTCATAGAGTTATCTTTTGTTGGAGTCGAAGAGGCGCAATCCCCCTCGCTCAGGCCATCAAAAAGCGCACAGTATGCACGGTTTACCAAAAATTCCTATACCCGCTTCGCCGCCCGGCCCGGATCACGAGGCCGTTTCAGGCGTAAACGTCTCCTTTTAACGCGACGTATAACCAGGCAAACCTTCTGAAACAAAAAAGCTGACAGCTATCAACGCTTTCACGCATGATGATCTATAGAGTAAGGCGCTTGCTTAAGCGCGGCGGCCCGACGTTCGTAAGGATATTGATGTGATTATGGCTCAACCCCACCTTTTGGCAGAAAGAATTTCTCGCCTTAGCAATGCGTTAGAAAAAGGATTATATGAGCGGCATCATGCCATTCGCCTCTGCCTGCTGGCGGCGCTGAGCGGTGAGAGCGTGTTCCTGCTGGGACCGCCCGGTATCGCCAAGAGCCTGATTGCCCGCCGCCTTAAATATGCTTTTCAGCACGCCCGTGCCTTTGAATATCTGATGACCCGTTTTTCGACGCCGGAAGAGGTGTTTGGCCCGCTTTCCATTCAGGCGCTTAAGGATGAAGGACGCTATCAGCGTCTCACCAAAGGCTACCTGCCCGACGCAGAGATTGTTTTTCTGGATGAGATCTGGAAAGCCGGACCGGCAATCCTGAATACCCTGCTGACCGCCATTAATGAACGCCGCTTCCGCAACGGCGACTGCGAAGAGAAAATCCCGATGCGGCTGCTGGTCACCGCCTCCAACGAGTTGCCGGAAGCCGACAGCGGCCTTGAGGCGCTCTATGACCGGATGCTGATCCGCCTGTGGCTGGATAATGTGCATGAGAAGCAGAACTTCCGCAGCATGCTGACTCATCAGCAGGATGAGCATACCAATCCGGTCGCGGAATCGCTGCGCATCAGCGATGAGGAGTATGCGCAGTGGCAGCGCAGCATCAGCCAGGTCACGCTGCCTGATGCGGTGTTTGAGCTGATTTATCAGCTGCGCCAGCAGCTGGAGAGCCAGCCTGCCGCGCCCTATATTTCCGACCGTCGCTGGAAAAAAGCCATTCACCTGCTGCAGGCGAGTGCCTTTTACAGCGGGCGGAGCGCCATTGCGCCTATCGATCTGATTCTGCTGAAAGATTGTCTCTGGCACGACGTCGCCTCCATGCAGCTGCTGGAGCGTGAAATCGATCAGCTGATGACGCTGCACGCCTGGCAGCAGCAACCGATGCTGCTTAAACTGCAGCAGATCAAGGCGCGCCGCCTGGCGCTGCAGCAACAGCAGAGCATCGCTCAGGCGATCACCCTGGAAAAGCACAGCGGCATGTTCAGCCGTAAACCCCATTACGATATGCCGGAAAACCTCACCGATGAGCAGCTGACGCTGATGCTGCAGAAACCGCTGACGCTGCATGATATGCAGGTCACCCATCTGGTGATCGCCCGTGATGCGCTGAATCAGTGGCTGCAGAAAGGGGGCGAGGTACGCGGCAAGCTTAACGGCATCGGCTTTGTCCAGAGTCTGGATTTGCAGGTGGATGCGCAGCACTGTCTGGCGATCCGCGATGTCAGCCTGCAGTCGTCGCGCCTGACCCTGCCTGGCGTCAGCAACAGCGAACCGCTGCCCGGCGAGATTACCGAGGCGCTGGATGCGCTGGAGAGTGAACTGCGTTCCCAGCGTCACCTGTTCAGCCAGCATCAGCGCTGCCTGTTTATCAGCGACGACTGGCTGGCGCGGGTCGAAACCAGCCTGCAGGATGTGGCAGAGCAGCTGAAACAGGCGCGTAAATGATCTCTGTTGAGACGCTCAGCACTCTGCTCTCGGTGGGTGAGACCGAACTGATTGAAGAGCTGATTATTGCTCTGCTGGCGTCTCCCCAGCTGGCACTGTTTTTTGAAAAGTTTCCCGGCCTGAAAAAAGCGCTGCTGCGCGATGTGCCGCGCTGGCGGGCCGAGATTAATGCGGAACTCAAAGCTACGCCGGTTCCGGCCACGCTGGCAGAGGAGTTTCAGCTCTTCCAGCGGGTTCAGCTCCTCAGCGATCGTGAATTCTGCCACCAGCTGGACACCACCCTCAGGGCACTCGAAAGCCTGCCATCCCCCTTTCTTGATGAAGCACACCGGCTGCTGCAGCACACGGAGGCCCGCCAGCTCAGCAGCGCACAGCACCAGCTTTTTCTGCAGCGCTGGCGGCTGAGCCTGACCCTGCAAACCCTGACGCTGAATCAGGATCTGCTGGAGCAGCAGCGCGAACGTCTGATGGCGGAACTGCAGCAGCGCATGGCGCTGAGCGGTCAGCTGGCACCGGTTCTCGGTGACGATGATGAAGCAGCCGCTGGCCGGCTGTGGGACATGAGCAAAGCGTCCCTGCAGCCCGGCGACTATCAGCTGATGCTGCAGTATGGCGATTTTCTGGCGCAGCAACCGGAACTGATGACGCTGGCTCAGCAGCTGGGGCGCAGCCGTGAGGCCAAATCGGTGCCGTCGCAGGAGGCGCCCATGGAAGCGTTCCATCAGCTGGTACAGGAGCCAGATGCCGTGCCGGAAGAGGTAAGCGGTATTCATCAGAGCGACGATGTGCTGCGTCTGCTGCCGCCGGAACTCGCGGCGCTGAGCATCAGCGAACTGGAGCTGGAGTTTTACCGGCGACTGGTCGAGAAACGGCTGCTGACCTACAGGCTGCAGGGCGACGCCTGGCATGAGAAGGTAACGATGCGTCCGGCCAGTCATCAACAGCATGAGGAGCAGCCGCGTGGCCCTTTTATCGTCTGCGTGGATACCTCAGGTTCGATGGGGGGCTTTAACGAGCGCTGCGCCAAAGCCTTTTGTCTGGCGCTGCTGAAGGTCGCGCTGGCCGATCGTCGTCGCTGCTACATTATGCTGTTCGCGCATGAGGTCATTGGCTATGAGCTGACCGGCGATGATGGGCTGGAACAGGCGATCCGCTTTCTGAGCCAGCGTTTTCGCGGCGGCACCGATCTGGCCGCCTGCCTCGCCTCAGTGGTGACGCGGATGGAGGGCAGCGCGTGGCAGGAGGCCGACGCGGTGATCGTCTCCGATTTTATCGCTCAGCGCCTGCCGGAAGAGGTGATCGGCGCAATTAAACAACGCCAGCGACATAATCAGCAACGTTTTCATGCCGTGGCGATGTCGGCCCATGGAAAACCCGGCATTCTGCGCATCTTCGACCATATCTGGCGCTTCGATACCGGTATGAAAAGCCGTCTGCTGCGCCACTGGCGCCGTTAAGAGCCTGTCCCGACAGGCGTAATGGTTGCAGACAGTCTGGACACGGACAGCGCGGAACAACCGGAGCGTACACGGAGTACGTGAGGATTACTCGCTGTGCTCGCCCCTTCAGGGCCGCCCTGACGGGCGTTCAGGTTGCTAAAGCAGCCTGTGTGAGCACTGCCCAGGTTCAGAGTGGCAAATAAAATAGCCTGACGGGCAGGCTCTGAGTCATCTGGCAGAAAAGCTTCTTTGCTATAGTAAATTACCGTTTCACTTACTCAGCAATCTGGAGCTTCCTGTGACGCTTGCTCAACCCCACCGCGATTTGCCAGCCCCGACGCGGACGTTATTGCTCTCCGGCCAGAACATTGAACAAAAACGTGCCGAGTTGCTGGCCTATTTTCTTCAGACCTGGGAACAGTATGAAAGCCTGTTCACCTGTCTGGCCGATTCCAGGGCCTGGTTCAACAAAGCCATTCCGTTACGCCATCCATTGATCTTCTATTTTGGTCATACCGCGACCTTCTACATTAATAAGCTGATGGCCGGACGCCTGATTGACACCCGTCTGGACGATCGCATCGAAGCGATGATGGCGATCGGGGTAGATGAGATGAGCTGGGACGATCTCAACGACAGTCACTATGACTGGCCGACCATTGATGAAGTCCGTGAATACCGCGGGCGCGTGAAGGCGCTGGTCAGCGACCTGATCCAGACCATGCCCATTACGCTGCCGATCACCTGGGAGAGCCCGGCCTGGGTGATCCTGATGGGTATTGAGCATGAACGTATTCACCTGGAAACCTCCAGCGTGCTGATACGCCAGTTACCGCTTGAGTGGGTCAGACCGCAGGCCGCCTGGCCGGTCTGCCCGATGGCGCGCCACCAGCGTGAGACCGTGCCTGCCAATAGCCTGCTGCCGATGCCCGGCGGCACGGTCACCCTGGGAAAAACCGACGATACTTACGGCTGGGATAACGAATATGGCCGTCAGCAGATTACGCTGCAGCCGTTCCAGGCGAGCAAAATGCTGGTCAGCAACGCGGAGTATTTTGCGTTCGTCGAGGCCGGCGGCTATCAGGATCGTCGCTGGTGGGATGATGAAGGCTGGGGCTGGTGTCAGTTTGCCAACGCCGCGATGCCGACCTTCTGGGTGGGCACGCCTGCGATGCCCGATCAGCTAAAACTGCGCCTGATGTGCGAAGAGGTCGCCATGCCGTGGGACTGGCCTGCCGAGGTCAATCAGCTGGAGGCGGCCGCATTCTGCCGCTGGAAAGCGGCGCAGACCGGCATGGCCATCCAGCTGCCCTGCGAAGCGGAGTGGGCACAGCTGCGTGAACAGGTGGCTGGCGATCAGCCGGAGTGGGAGCGGGCGCCGGGCAACATTAACCTGGCGTACTGGGCTTCCTCATCCCCGGTCGATCTGTTTGCCCAGGGCAGCTTCTTCGATATCGTCGGTAACGTCTGGCAGTGGACCACCACACCCACCAACGGTTTCGAAGGCTTTAAAGTCCATCCACTTTACGACGATTTCTCCACCCCGACCTTTGATGGCAAACATTCGCTTATTAAAGGCGGCAGCTGGATCTCGACCGGCAACGAAGCGCTGAAATCGGCCCGCTATGCGTTCCGCCGCCACTTCTTCCAGCATGCCGGTTTCCGCTATGTGGTCTCCACCCATCAGGAAACCATGGCGCTGAACCCCTATGAATCGGATGCCATGGTGTCGCAGTATCTCGACTTCCAGTATGGCCCGCGCTATTTCGGCGTTGATAACTACGCCGAAAGCCTGGTCCGACTGGCGCTGGAGCACACCCGCGCACGTGGCGAGGCGCTGGATATTGGTTGCGCCACCGGACGCGCCAGCTTCGAACTGGCGCGCCATTTTGATCGGGTAACCGGCATGGACTATTCGGCACGCTTTATTGATGTGGCGATGCAGCTGGCCAGCGGCGAAGACTTCCGTTATCTGCTGCCCCAGGAGGGCGATCTGGTCGAGTATCGTCAGGTTCGCCTGAAAGATTTCGCACCGGAGAGCGAACTGGCACAGCGGATCCAGTTCGTGCAGGGCGACGCCTGCAATCTTAAACCGCAGCCCGGACGTTACGATCTGGTGCTCGCCTCTAACCTGATCGATCGTCTGCGACAGCCTGCGCGTTTCCTGCAGGATGTCACGCCGATGCTGCGTCAGGGCGGCATCCTGCTGCTTTCATCGCCTTATACCTGGCTGGAGGATTTCACGCCGAAGGAGAACTGGCTGGGCGGCGTGCGTGAAAACGGAGAAGCACTGACGACGCTGCAGGCGCTACAGCGTCTGCTGGCGGACGACTTCGAGCAGATTGGCGAACCGCAGGATGTCCCCTTTGTGATCCGCGAGACGGCCCGCAAGTTCCAGCACACGCTGGCGCAGGTCACGCTCTGGCGTAAACGTTAAGTGAACCGGCAGCGGCGCCCGCTGCTGCCGGGAGTTGCCTGAACCGCTGTTTTGCTGCACATTCATCCCTGTTGACTCAAGCAGACCTATAACGAGGATGGCCATGGCCGAACACCTGCAGCTTGATAATCTGGATCGCGGCATTCTGAATGCCCTGCTGGAGAATGCGCGCACCGCTTACGCCGAGCTGGCAAAACAGTTTAATGTCAGCCCTGGCACCATACATGTGCGCGTGGAGAAAATGAAACAGGCGGGCATCATTCTGGGTACCCGCGTGGATATCGACCCCCGTCAGCTGGGGTTCGATGTCTGCTGCTTTATTGGCATCATCCTGAAAAGCGCCCGCGACTATCCGGCGGCGCTGAGCAAACTGAACGCGCTGGATGAGGTGGTTGAAGCCTGGTACACCACCGGCCACTACAGCATCTTTATTAAAGTAATGTGCCGCTCGATCGATGCTCTGCAACAGGTGTTGATCAACAAGATCCAGACCATCGATGAAATCCAGTCCACTGAGACCCTGATCTCACTGCAAAACCCGATCATGCGTACCATCAGGCCCTGATCCCGCTCGCCTGTGCATAATCTTATCCCTGACGAATGTGGCGGCTGACAGCGGCTACGTTCGCTTCTTCTGATCGATTAACCCTGTTGTCCACAGGTGGATCACTGCTTGATCACAGCGTACAATGCTCGCCTTAATGTCCGGGAGAGCAAGATGGCCGATATTACCTTAATCAGTGGCAGTACCCTGGGTAGTGCAGAGTACGTGGCTGAACATCTGGAAGAAAAATTACAGGATGCAGGCTTCTCAACGCAGATGCTGCACGGCCCGGCGCTGGATGAGCTGCCGTCCGAGGGGATCTGGCTGGTGGTCAGCTCTACCCACGGCGCGGGCGATATTCCCGACAATCTGCTGCCGCTCTTTGAAACCATCCGTGACACGCAGCCCGACCTCTCTCAGGTGCGGTTCGGTGCTGTCGGGCTCGGCAATCATGAATACGATCTCTTTTGTGGCGCGATCCGTCAGATTGACGCGCTGTTGGTTGCCCGGGGTGCACAACGGATCGGCGATCGTCTGGAGATTGACGTGCTGGAGCATGAAATCCCCGAAGATCCGGCTGAGGCCTGGCTGGAAAGATGGAAAACCGCGATCTGAAGGCGGTCGGGGATCGCGAAATAGTCACGATCCCCAGTAGAAGATGCTGATTTTATCCTTTTACGCTCTTTTGTTTTGTGGATAACTACCCCTTAATCATGCGTATAACCGGTAGTTATCCAAAGAACAACCCGAGAGCGTTTTTTGAGCTGTGGATAAGCGGGCTTTTTGATCCCAGCTTATACGGATCAGGATCACCGATCATTCACAGCTAACGATCCTCTTTATCCTGTTGTTTATGCTGCGCTTCTGGCAGATATCCACAGGAGAGCGGGATCCTAATAAGAGATCTAACAGAAAGATCATATACAGATCTAAGATCCTTTCTTTTAAAACCTGAGGATCCCGCGACTTTCACCCCAGCCGGAATTTGAGTAGAATCCACGCCCCAGGACGACGATCCTGCACGTTAATTAACCGAGGTACCACTTCATGTTTTATCAGGATCCTTTTGACGTCATCGTAATTGGTGGTGGTCATGCGGGCACCGAAGCCGCAATGGCGGCCGCCCGAATGGGTCAGCAAACCCTGTTACTCACCCATAACATTGATACGCTTGGACAAATGTCCTGTAACCCGGCGATCGGTGGCATTGGCAAAGGACATCTGGTTAAGGAAGTGGATGCCTTAGGGGGCCTGATGGCCCGTGCAATCGACCAGGCGGGTATCCAGTTCAGGATACTAAACGCGAGCAAAGGGCCAGCCGTGCGGGCGACCCGCGCCCAGGCCGATCGCGTGCTCTATCGCCAGGCTGTGCGAACGGCACTGGAAAACCAGCCCAACCTGATGATCTTCCAGCAGGCGGTCGACGATCTTATCGTGGAAAACGATCGTGTCGTGGGCGCGGTCACCCAGATGGGCCTGAAGTTCCGTGCAAAAACCGTGGTTCTGACCGTCGGCACCTTCCTTGACGGCAAAATTCATATCGGTCTGGACAACTACAGTGGCGGTCGTGCGGGTGATCCGCCGTCTATTCCACTGGCAAAACGTCTGCGTGCACTGCCGCTGCGGGTGAACCGCCTCAAGACGGGCACGCCGCCGCGCATTGATGCGCGCTCCATCGATTTTTCGGCACTGACGCCGCAGCACGGTGACAACCCGATGCCGGTCTTCTCGTTCATGGGCAATGTTGCTGAGCATCCGCAACAGGTGCCGTGCTGGATCACCCATACCAACGAGAAAACCCATGACGTGATCCGCAGTAACCTGGATCGCAGCCCGATGTATGCCGGGATCATCGAAGGGATCGGCCCGCGCTATTGCCCATCGATCGAAGACAAGGTGATGCGCTTTGCCGATCGCAACTCGCATCAGATCTTCCTGGAGCCGGAAGGGCTGACCAGCAACGAGATCTACCCGAACGGTATCTCAACCAGTCTGCCGTTTGACGTGCAGATTGAGATCGTTCGTTCGATGCAGGGCATGGCGAACGCGAAGATCGTACGCCCTGGCTATGCCATCGAGTATGACTTCTTCGATCCGCGCGATCTGAAACCGACACTTGAGAGCAAATTTATTCACGGCCTGTTCTTTGCCGGCCAGATTAACGGCACCACCGGTTATGAAGAAGCGGCTGCGCAGGGCATGCTGGCTGGTCTGAACGCGGCCCGTCAGTCTGCGGATAAAGAGGGCTGGGCACCGCGGCGTGACCAGGCTTATCTGGGCGTGCTGGTTGATGACCTGTGCACACTCGGTACCAAAGAGCCGTACCGCATGTTTACCTCGCGTGCTGAATATCGTCTGATGCTGCGCGAAGATAATGCTGACCTGCGTCTGACCGAAACGGGTCGTGAGCTGGGCCTGGTCGATGATGCGCGCTGGGCGCGTTTCAATCAGAAGCTGGAAGCAATCGAACAGGAGCGTCAGCGTCTGCGCGATATCTGGGTGCATCCGAAGTCCGGACATGTGACGGAAGTGAACACAGTGCTCAGCGCGCCGCTGACCAAAGAGGCCAGCGGTGAAGATCTGCTGCGCCGTCCTGAGATGACCTATCTGAAGCTGATGTCGCTGGAGAGCTATGGCCCGGCACTGGCGGACGAGCAGGCCGCAGAGCAGGTTGAGATCCAGGTCAAATATGAAGGCTATATCGCGCGGCAGCAGGAGGAGATCGATCGCCAGCTGAGGAACGAGAATACGCTGCTGCCGGTGGAACTCGATTACCGTCAGGTCAGTGGTCTCTCTAACGAGGTGATCGCCAAGCTGAACGATCACAAGCCGACGTCGATTGGTCAGGCGACCCGCATTTCGGGCATTACCCCGGCAGCCATCTCGATTCTGCTGATCTATCTGAAAAAACAGGGTCTGCTGCGCAAAAGCGCCTGATCTGAAACGGGGCGAGGCGACTCGCCCCCGCTGAATGGACTTATGCTGTGATCAACACACTCACATCGCTGCTGAAAGCAGCCGGTATTTCCCTCTCCGATCAACAAAAACAGCAGCTGGTTGCCTATGTCGGCCTGCTGGACAAGTGGAACAAAGCTTACAACCTGACCTCGGTGCGCGACCCGCAGCAGATGCTGGTTCGTCATATCCTCGACAGCATTGTCGTGGCGCCGCATCTCAGCGGTTCACGCTTTATCGATGTTGGCACCGGTCCCGGTCTGCCGGGGATTCCGCTGGCTATCGTGATGCCGGATGCTCACTTTACGCTGCTCGACAGTCTGGGCAAACGGGTCCGTTTCCTGCGTCAGGTTCAGCATGAGTTAGGACTCACTAACATCACTCCGGTCCAGAGCCGGGTTGAAGCGTTCCCGGCTGAGCCACCTTTTGATGGCGTCATCAGCCGGGCCTTTGCATCGCTCACCGACATGGTGAACTGGTGTCATCATCTGCCGGGCAGGGAAGGGCGCTTTTTCGCGCTCAAAGGCGTACGTCCGGATGATGAAATGGCTGAATTACCGGCTGGCTACCTCTCTGAGGCGGTGATTAAGCTGCAGGTTCCGCAACTGGAAGGCGATCGTCATCTGGTGATCCTTCGTCGCCAGTAGGTGTATGCCGGGCAGCAACGGCATACTTTTCGGCTCTCATTGCGCCTGGAGTGCCGGAAAAACGTGCAGTCGATGCAGAAACGAAAAAAGTTTTTGATTAAGCCTTAACGATGTGAAGGTTAAAAAGGGTGACGGAAATTATCCGAAAAGCTCTGTTACATTTAACGATTAATTCACATTTAGTTATCAGAAATATCACCTGTATAGCGGAGTAAAGGAATAGAAGTAGTTACGGCTGAAAATATATCGTGGTAATAACTTTGCGTACGTAATATCAATTTCACGTTTATCGGACACTGTTCGCTGTCAATAGCGTGTTTTCGATAAAAATAGTTTTGGAAAGGTCATCATAAAATCTTAACTTAATGATTTTAAATGGCTAATTGTTGTTACGGATTGTTCTTAAATAGCGCGAAGATAAAACTCAGGCTGGCAGGGGTGCTTATTATGTGATCTAAAGCACGCTTTAAAAGCCCGAGGCTCGAGATTTTTTGCTCAGATTAGGGTGAATCTCCGCAGGGTGATCTTTGGAAAAATAGCCTTCCGGAAAGAAATTTAAATAATTGTTCACCTTTTCGCTACTTACCGATTGAAATCGCAGGTGCGGCCCGTATAATTTGCACGGCTTTTGCTGCTTGACTCAACTGCGCAAAGGCAGTCTTATACGACACGCGACATACCCCTAACGGGGCAGGAGAGTATCAGCGTCATGTCAGTGTCTCTTTACAGTGTAAAATTCGCCCGAACGGTGCTGATGATTCAGCTGGTGACGATAGTCATCATCGGTGCACTCTTTGCTGTGAAAGATGTCATCTGGGGTGTCTCTGCTCTGGCTGGCGGTGCGGCAGCCTGGCTGCCAAACGTATTGTTTTTGTTTTTAGCCTGGCGCCTGCAGGGGCAACCCCCCGCTTCGGGGCGAGTCGCGTGGAGCTTCGCTTTGGGTGAAATAGCCAAAGTGTTTGCGACCATCATTTTGCTCATTGTGGCGTTGGGTCTATTCGGAGCGGCTTTCTGGCCGGTCGGAGTAACCTGGTTATCGGTGCTGGTGGTACAAATGCTGGCACCGGCGGTAATTAACAACAAAGGGTAAGAGGCATCATGGCTGCAGGAGAAATCTCTACTCCGCAAGAGTACATTGGTCACCACCTGACACATCTTCAGTTGGACCTGCGTACCTTCGAGTTAGTGAATCCGCACGACGCTCCCGCGACGTTCTGGGTATTAAATATCGATTCCATGTTTTTCTCTCTGGTGCTGGGAGTTATCTTCCTGGTGTTGTTCCGTAGCGTGGCGAAGTCTGTCACCAGCGGTGTGCCAGGGAAAATGCAGGCGGCTATCGAACTGGTTGTCGGTTTCGTTGATAGTAACGTGCGCGACATGTATCACGGTAAGAGCAAACTTATCGCCCCGCTGGCTCTGACAATCTTTGTCTGGGTCTTCCTGATGAACTTCATGGATCTGCTGCCAATCGACCTGCTGCCTTATATTGGTGAGCATCTGTTGGGGTTACCGGCGCTGCGCGTCGTACCGTCTGCAGACGTGAACATCACGCTCTCTATGGCGTTGGGCGTATTTATTTTGATTCTGTTCTACAGCATCAAAATGAAAGGCATTGGCGGCTTCACGAAAGAGCTGACGCTGCAGCCTTTTAACCACCCGATCTTCATCCCGATCAACCTGATTCTGGAAGGGGTCAGCCTGCTGTCTAAGCCTGTATCACTGGGTTTGCGACTGTTCGGTAACATGTATGCGGGTGAACTGATCTTTATCCTTATTGCCGGTCTGTTGCCGTGGTGGTCGCAGTGGGTGCTGAATGTGCCGTGGGCCATTTTCCACATCCTGATCATTTCGCTACAGGCTTTCATTTTCATGGTCCTCACGATTGTCTATCTGTCGATGGCATCTGAAGAACATTGATTTTTTTCTCAACACTACTTTCCCTCTTGATTCCGGGTTGCAGCGTACTCCGCTGAAGCCCGGAAGATGAAGGGAGCATTTAACTGAAACAAACTGGAGACTGTCATGGAAAACCTGAATATGGATCTGCTGTACATGGCTGCCGCTGTGATGATGGGCCTGGCGGCAATCGGTGC